>OFHM01001027.1_pt1 | contig 20018 bp, 12 predicted proteins | sample 1521311 | NCBI WGS metagenome assembly OFHM01 (sample SAMEA3504083, study PRJEB24116) | mouse gut metagenome | biome: mouse gut; feature: mouse-associated habitat; material: faeces | place: Denmark | collected 2011 | reverse complement strand
TTTATCATACAGGTTTGCTCCTGTTTTGTATAGGTACGCACTATCCACCGTTTACCTACACTCTCTATAAATTGAATGCTCTTAGTAATATATTCAATATCATCATCGTAACCTACACATAATACAACCTCATCAGGCTCACAGGCTAACAGAAAAGCATATTGTTCAATCGGATAACCATGTACATTTCCAAACGCATTATTGATAATTTGAGATTGTCCCCCTGTAATTATAATATCTTTTCCCTTTTGAGCAATTTCATTTAGCAAATAATTAACGCACGAAATCTGCTCGCTTGTGGATAAATGAACGTTTGCTCCATATCCAATTGGATAAACTGCATCAGCCCCTATCAAAAAACCGGACGGCTCTGTTGAAAGATAGCCTACCGAAGCACCCTTATGATCAAAATATTCGCGGATTTTTTGTTGAATAAAAAACTTCCCCTGTCGAGATCTTGTACCAAGTACTACTAAAACAGGAATTGGAACATGAAATAGCTTCCCAAAATATAAATCTCGAAAAGAATGGTGATCTATACGAGGATAATAAATCATATTAGTCAAATCTGCATATGATGACATATCATCAAAGCTATATAAAAATTTACCATATTCTTTACTCTTTTTTACAAAATATTCAGTCAAATCTTTATTGATAATCCTGGACAATTGTTGTGTATGTCCAAGTACTACTGTATCAAAATCATTTTCCCATTTTATATTTTTATAATTTTCAATATAATAGTATGAATTTCCGATTTGTATCTGCTCATGAAAATTGGGGGAATATTTTATATCATATATACCTTCTATTTTAAAATCAATCATGTTTCTATTTAAGACAAGACTTTTTATCTCCTTGTTATAAGGAAACAATATGGCTTTTCTGATCCTTCTATTCATATATTTTAATTCATTTGGTACTTGTTTTACGACTTTATATGCCCCCTTTATGAGTTCCGCCTTTAAATTCTCATAACTTTTATCAGAAGACTTTTCCAATATATTATTTATCAGCGCTGAAATATATGGTGCCAGAAAACTATTCCCCCTATAATCAGATCGGTTAATGTTTATTGACAGTGAACAACGTATATCGACCTTTTTTAAACGTTCAACCAATATGTACTGTGATATTTTATCACATTCAATACACCAGTCGACCCCAATAACACTGTTGAATACCGCAGGATATGAGTTTGAACCTGTATTGGAATATGCTGCTACAATATAAATTCCTTCATTCCTCATTTTATCACATAACTTTGAGAATTCCAGATATCTATAACAATACTCCAGACCCATACTGATATTAATAATATCAGGATTTATTTTGGTAGCTGCATATTCCAAGGCATACATTAAAATATCAACATGTTCATCATCATCGAGGTTATCTGTAGCTATTTTTACTATAAACAGTTGAACATTCCTCCCGTATCTTAAAAGAATATCCACCACTTTAGTACCATGTCCCTCTGTATCACTAATATCTTTTGTTACACAATAATTCTCACCCTGCTTTTGGATTGATATGCCGTCAAATCTATTTTCCGTTCCACAATTATAACCGCTATCTATAACTACAATTCTCATAACCTCTACGTTAGATAACTAACAACTCCTTGTATAATTATTTGTACTTTTAAACAATATCCGCAATACATCCGCGTTTATTTTTTCTAAATTCGTTAAATATCTCTGATACTTGCCATGCATCCTTTAATGTTGTTGATTCTGATATAATAGACATATGCTGACACGGTTGATATTTGCCATCAACATTAACAGCTATTACAAATTCTCCCGCACAACAGCCGGTTCCTACTGTTGGAATCTTCTGTCCCAGCAATTCCTGCCTGAAAAAATTAGAGCATCTGTCTACCATAATTTTATCCTTATATGGACAATCTAATATGGTTTTCCTCAACTTATTTACATCTTCCATTGTAAGATTATCAAATATTTCACTATTACATCCATATTTTGCCTGTAATATCACTACGTTTTCCGCATTATACTCAAAAACCATTTTCAGTAAATTTGAGAAATCATCGACATTGCTATGATGTGCTACCCAATTAACTGAATACGGAATATTATATTTTTTCAGCAGTTCTAAAGCCCTAATTGAATAATTATATCCATCCCTTGTTAGTTCATTAATTTTCCTCTCTGATGCATTAATAGAGATAATCGGATATATATTATTTGTTTTTTTGAGAAGATCCAGAACCTTTTCAATGCCATATCCAGACGTGGCAAATGTACAATATAAACTACCGCCATTAATGTATTCCAAGACCTTTATAATATCCTTATAATATAAGACTTCACCACCAATTAATACTATTTTTTTAGTCCCTATATCTCTGGCCTGATTGTAGTTTTCAATAAAGATTTCAAATGACATATCTTTGGAACCATTACTTGAATTATAACATTGTGGACAATTTAACGGACATTTTTCTGTCAATATAAAATATACATATTCTGGTATTTTCGTCCTTAATTCACTCTTAAGATATTTATTCACGCTTTTACCCCCATCATATGTTATTTATTTTTTTGACATCTTCATAAAACTTGTTAAAAGTAAGTACAGTTCTCTCCTCTAGTAACTCTTCAGGATATTCCTTTTCAAATTTTTGTTCTATCGCAACAATCAATGAAATGTACTGTATAGAGTCCAATTCTAACTCTTCATCCATATCGTTTATTTCAATTCCATTCTCTGCAAAACATTCTTTAAGCGCCTCTAAAATATTCATTTTCTATCTCCTCGTAAACTATTTTAATTTGTTATATCTATATATTTTGTTTATATATTCAATTATGCAATTTCTATATAATTATTAGTGAGATCATTATAAACAACTATGCCTTCAATATAATCTGCAATCCGTTGTTTATTTTCGCATATTCCGGCTCTAATAATGTTAGTAGCTAAAACACAGCTGCTTCCGCCACATAAGGGATATCCAATACAATCTTTACACTCATATCTTTCTATGGTCTCATCTTCATCCCGCTTTAACCACTGCTTCTCCAAATTCTCATCAATATGACAATTTCCCTGTTTATCAATATGTCCTATTCTATTTATATCCCTAACAGCTCCCTCTGCATATATTGCACTTGTACACTTCAGTAAATCACCATTATAATTAAATACAAGCGAATTTTTTCTAGCTGCTTCACATAATAAGGTTCCCCTTCCAAAATCCATTGGCATTAATACCTGAACTCCTTTTTCTGCTGCTGATTCACAAAACCTTTTCACTATCTCATGTAACTTATTATCGATTATCATATCCCTATTTTTCTCTATATTCTCACCACCCCAGTCATGCACCGGTTCTACCACAACTTTAAACCTTACATCATCACCAAATTGCTTCTTAAATTCATCCAAAAAAGAATTCAATGCCTCATAGTTTCTTTCAGAGACATTAATTCTACATGCTATAGACAACTGACTGGCGCGAATATTATTTTTTATTTCTATTAAATTATACATTATTTTTTGATAGGAATCTTTATTCACTATATGCGGCCTTTGTATATTATGAGTTTCCTTTGTACCGTCTATGGTGATTTGATAAAACAATAGAGAACTTTTTACCAATTTTTTAGCAGTCTCTAAATCAAGTTCATAACCGTTAGTACTCATTCTGGACACAAAAGCAACTCCATTTTTTTGGCATATTTCTTTTGCTTTTTCCGTCATATAAATTACCATATCTTTTTGCAGCAATGGTTCACCACCAAACCATCCTAATAGAACTCTCTTATATTTCCTACAATTTTTTTCAAGAAAAACAAGCAAACTGTTAGCTGTATCTGAGTTCATATTGTGATATGGACCCGATTGATAACAATATACACACCTGAAATTACATGCATCAGTTGGTAATACTGTTATTTCCAGAAAATCCTGATTGAATACAATTCCATTATAAAAATTATTAAGTTCACGAAACTCATCTTCATCCACCAAAATCCCACTTGAAATTAATAAATCTAAATGTTCCTTTTTAATCAGATGAAAATTATCATTCAATATGTTTTTATATTCCTTTTCCATCTCTTTTTCAAAACGTACCTGTTTTCCAGTATACGAATTATAAATTACCCTTTTTCCATCCTTATTCTCAGTATAGAGATTATAAATTGATTTTTTCATATTCCCACCTTTCGTCATACTTCCATTCCTACCAGGTAATCCGCCAACATATCCTTACTAATTTTCCTTTTTGCATCTCGACAGACTCCCTCACTGGCATATTTTATGTATCCATTTTCTATATAAATAAACTGATCTGCTATGGAAAGAAGGTTCAGGTCATGAGTTACCATAACGACTAAACACTCCTTGCCTACTTCCTTCAATTTTTCCACAAGCAGCTTTACAGATTCTAAATCTAAATTTGCCGTAGGCTCATCCAAAAGGAAGATTCCGGCTTTTTTCATGAATGCCCTCGCGATCATAATCTTTCGGATTTCCCCTCCGGAAAAATTCTCTCCCTCGAACCGCGTTTCATACTGTAGCGGAAGCCCTTCAATCCATTCGGAAATCCCGGCCTCCTGCGCCGCTTCCCTAACCTCTCGTCTGTTTCCTGCCGGATTTCCATATTGTATATTTTGGTACACTGTTTCCTTAAACAGATCCAGCCGCTGGGGTACGTAGGTTACATTCTGTTCCGCTGCCTTTCTATCCAATTTGTTCCCACCCTCGTCAAAATAACTTACCGTCCCATCGTAATCCTGTATTCCCAGCAGACTGCGTATCACAGAACTTTTTCCGCTACCGCTTGCCCCTAATAAAAGCACGATCCCCCTGCCTGGTACATTCACGGAAAAGTCCGTCAAAATACGATGTCCGTCATATGTTATACACAAGCCCTCTGCCCTTATCGAAATGCCTTTTACCTGACCGCTTTCCTTTTGGTGGACAGTCTGATCCCCCGTCTCCTGCAAATATGGTCGGATTCTAGAATAAGAAAGCCTCATTTTCCCAAATTTCAGTAAAGCGGGCACCATCTTACTACCAAAGAATACCATATTACCCGAAATCTGTAAGATATAAATGCCATCCGATAATTGTATACGCCCTGCAATGACAGATAAAAACATTAGCATGAAAGGAATTACAGTACTGCTATATTCCAAGATTCCATTCACTATTGTGTATTTTAACTGGGAAACCAGCTCAGACATCTTATTCTGATAGTATTTGTCAGCTTTCTCCTCAAAATAAGACAGGCCATACGCCCTGCCATGGAAACTTCTGAGAACATCCTGCATCTGAACAATGGCTACTATAGATTCATATAGGTTTTTCTCACTTTTCACAAGCTCTTTGTTGATTACAGTCTGCCTTTTGAATAGAAAAAACTGGTTCACGCTTGATAATACAAGTAACATGAATAAGACAATCCCGATAAACAGGCTCACACGCAGGATGAGCACCGAACTAACAGCCATTGTGCAGACTGCTGTCACTATATCGCCTGTATTCTCCATTAAAAATCCTCTGATGTTTTCCATGTCCTCATTCATCAAATGAAGGTAATCCTCTTCCCTGCCAGGAATGCCTACACTATTTCTATATATTTTACCTTTCATTTCCAGAATCAGCTTATTCATAACTTTTTTCTGTAAAAGATTTCCCAGGAAATTGGCAAAACACGCCATTGTTATTCCAATGATAAAAAGGATCAACGCCGTCCATATAAAGCTTTTCTGGTTTCGTTCAATGGCCAGGAAAATATATTGTACCATGACAGCCGATGAAACCGTATAAGAAACATTGCCGATCATTAACAATACTTGTGATATCCCCCATTTTAACTTTTTTCCTTGAAGCAATGTGAAGAATTCCACAGGCATCCTCACCTCCCTATAAATGAATTCCTATAACCGGACCACATAATCAACACCTTGTAGATCCCTTTGGTCATGTGTAACGAATATGATCGTACATTCCTTTTTTAAATTGCGGATTGTCCGCATTACCATGCTCCTGGTAATCGGGTCCAGGCTTGATGTCATTTCGTCCAAGAATAACCATGCTGGATGTCGTATCATTGCCCTGCAAATCCCAAGACGTTGTATCTGACCAAGTGAAAGATTTCTGCCGCCATTCTCTATGACAGTGTCCAATCCTCTTTCAAGATTCAGTATTTCCTCCCATATTCCTACCTTTTTGCAAGCTTCTATTATCTCTTCATTAGATGCTTCACCCCCCATTAGTATATTCTCCCTGATCGTCCCCGAAAACATCGTGCATTTTTGCGGAACATATGCAATTTTTTTCCTTACCTGCTCCAGGGAATCCCTTGTCAGTACCAATCCCCCATAAGTAATGTGGCCCTCCTGCGGAAAATATAAGGTGGAAAGCAACTTGATCAGAGTTGATTTCCCCTTGCCATTCTCCCCTGTGATCGCTGTCATTTTGTTTGCCGGAAACTGCATGTCAAGATTCTCAAATACAACTTTTTCATTATTATAAGCGAAGGTCACACCTTTCAAACAAATGCCGCTATCCTGGAAAGAATCTCCCCACCCTATATCTGCCCTGACATTCCACTTTTCTTCTTCCAGCAATACAATCTTATTAATTCTTTCCTGATAACCTCTTATTTGCTGTGTTAAAGATATCAAGCCCTGGATACCGGGAAGCCCTTGATAAACATAATTAAAAACCGTAAGAAAGACATAAAAAATACCAACACTTATTTCCTGCTTAAGAACCAGAAAGCCTCCTCCAATAAAGAAAAAGATGTACGGCACTACTCCCGTCATAAGCTGGAGAATTCCGCTAAGAGACTCACGAAACGCCATCTTCTCCTCAACATTTTTCATGTTATCCAGTCTGGTATTCATTTTCTCGCACATAATGCCCTGCAAAAAGAATACCTTTATAATATTTTGTTGCCTGATCGAGCTTATAATAAAGTCATTAACACTTGCTCTGGCCTCTCCTCGCTTTTCTACAATATTTTTCAATGGCGCTGATACAAGCCCACCTAATACCGCCATAATTGGAATCATCAGGAAGCCCATGATTGTTAATTGCCATGAAATAGAAAGGCATATAAAAAATGCCACAGTCATAATAATCACGGACGGAATGCCACCCGTATACACTTCTCTTAACATACTATAATATTGCCCTGCTTCATTTGTCAGTGTCTCTGTTAGATGGCCTTCCGGCAAGGCAGATGCCTGAAAATAGTCTGCCTGAATTACCTTGTCCACCAGATTAAGTTTAAACTTGCGGCTACCTTCTAAATAGAGTTTCTCCATTTTTGCGGCATGAAACACTTTAAATACATATTCAACGATTATTACCAGCATGTAACAGGATATAGTAACATAAACGGAATCGCCAACCATGAATTCATCCAACAATTTTCCCATAAGCAAAGATTCTGAAATAGAAAGAGTATTCATAAGGATAGACAAGATGAATCCTGCGAAAAAAATTCTCCTTTCCATCATTTTTTCTATTCTACCCATACTTACCTCACTTTCTGTCTTCCTGATACGGTTGACCGCATTCAGTACGAAAACACTCCTGCGGTCAACCATCTTCAATTTCTGGCGCGTTACCAACCACAACAGATTGCCCAAGCCTTCTCACTATAAAGAACTAACTTGGACATTTTTCTTTTTTTCCTTAACACCATATTAGCCTTCCTCCTTTCCTCTTCGATAGGCTTTTGAATCCCTTATAGCAAATCGCTTCATAATATCGCATCTCATGCCCTTAAACCAAAAGATCTTAGTATTTTCCTATCGAAAAAACTCCCTGTTTACTTCCTTGAGCCTTCTTTTGGTATTTAACTGTCTTGTTTTCATTATCTCAATAATAATGAATTTGAAGACTCAATCCTTTCCTGTCTTACCATGGACAGCATACAAAATATGCATTTTCTGAAAAAAATATTATTTTTGTATTTGCTTTTTTCTTACGCAATTTCATCAAAACTTCCCCCTTTCTGTCAGACTGGTTTTTAAGGCACTTATGAAATGCCAGAAGCTGCGACCTGTACCTACTCATAATTTATCAAAAGAGTAGATCACTTTGAATGGTTTTTATCAGCATATCTTCATTTTTAACCAAGGTATCTAATTCCTTACCAACACTTGAGCTAACCAATTTGCTATAATACAAATGTTCATATGACAAATCTTTTATTTTCTTCATATATTCTATAGATTTATCCAAATAACTTACAATTTCAAAATAGTTGCGTAAGCTATCCTTATAAATACCCAAACATCTTTTAAGCATAATTCTTTTTGATACTGCTAAATGATAGATAAAAAAGGGAACAAACAATTGTTCTTTCCCCAAAGCACACTGGTCAGCCATGTATAATAAAGCATTTCTGCCTACCTTGAAATCCGGAGATTCAAAGTAATAATCCTTTACAACTCCAGCTAATATTTTTTGAAAGTATAATAACCGCCCATCTTGTGTCATCGGTATATCATGAAACCTAACTACTGACACTTTACAATAGCGCTTAAATGCTTCATCAAAATGCTCTTTTGGTATTTTTACTATAGATGGATTAAACTTTTGCTTTATTTTCTCAATGTTCAAAAAAACATATGGACTATCTGCTATATAGTAACTTTCTATATCCTCACCCAGCAGATATGTTAAATGTTGTAAATGTAACGTCTCCTTTCCTTCCGTCCACCATGCATAATCAGGAACATAATTAAATGCTGTCTGCAATATTAATGAACCCTCATCGTGTAATAACTCTGTAATCTTCTCATGGTGATTCCCCTTTATTGTCCATTCCTTAAAATCTTGATAGTGGGTTTTTACATCCGTCTTCATTATATACAAATCATCATTAGCAATCTGTAAATTAATGTCATCACAGAAATAAACCCATGGATTAAAATCTGATATTTTTCTAAATTCAAAATAACAAATCTGTTCAAAACAATCTAATAAATTACATAATGGAATAATTTTTTCGTTATGATCTACATGATAATCCAATTGATATTTTTCTTCCTTTTCAATTAACATATCCATACCTTTAAAACCTTCCCAAATTGTCCTCTAGTTTCCGAACCCGGCTCTGACATTTCTCTATTTCATTTTGCCGAATCAACTTCCCGTTTCTATTTAAATGGATTATATCGTTTTCCCCTTTCAATTGCCACCATCTGAGCAGAAAGATTCTTCTTTCCTTTTAGGTAGAGTTCTTGACTTTAACAAAATGATAAACTATAATGCTAATCGTAAGGAAATGTCTGCAATTTTCACCTTATTAACTTAAACCAACTACAGATAAAGCAATCATATATTCAGGGAGTAACTGATATGGGAATCTACAACGCCAACAGATTTATCAGAGAAGCCCGACAAAAGGCAGGACTCACCCAGGAGCAAATGTCGGAAGGAATCTGCTCCCCCAAAGTCCTGTCCAGAATCGAAACCGGATTGACCAATGTCAGTCATGTTACCTTCCAGGCCCTGATGGATCGGGCCGGGGCGCCTGTCAGCGCTTTTCCTGTCTTTAACAGCAGGGATGGATTTGAGTGTTTCTACGCTTTGAAGCGTGTACACTTTTACCTGAATGCCTGGCAGCTGAAACCTGCCCGTAAGGAACTGCAGAAGCTTGAAGACCGCAATTGGGCCGGCAATAAGCTTTATTACCAGGAATGGCTCCTGTTGCATTGCCGGCTGCAGTTTTATTCTTACCGCTGCTCCCATGAGCAAAATTTCCGTACTCTCCTGGAAGCCCTGCACATAACCAGGCCGGAGATCGATTTGTCCGATTTCCGCCGTCTCCTGCTGTCTCAAAATGAGATCCGGATTCTCACTTCCCTGGCCCAGGAGGCCCTCTATCTGGGGAAAATGCATGAATGCCTGCAGATCTGCGCTCAGGTTGCGGACTTTCTGGCAGACAGTAAGTGGACCCTTACGGAAAAGGAACGATTGCAGGCAGATAACGCCATCGTCTGCACAAAATACCTCATTGCCGCCGGCAACTATGAGTCCGCTCTGGAAACCACCCAAAGCAGCCGTCACAAGATGGCTCTGAACGCCGAGACTGCTCCCCTGCTGGAACTGACCTTCCTCACCGGATTATGCTGTTATCATACAGGAAACGTGAGCGATGGAGAAAAGTATGTGAAAGCCGCCTTCTACTCTGCCTATGCCCTGGAAAGCTGCTATGCCACTGTGTGCCGGGATTATCTGCGCAGGGAAACTCCCTTTCCTTTGACGGGAGAAATGCGTTCCCGTCCGGATATCCCTCTGCCGGTCTATCCAACAGCCCGGGTCATTGATTCCGACTCTTTATGCGGTGAATCTTATGATATGGCGGCAGATTCCTATTCTCTGGGTAATCTCATACAGGACCTGCGCAGGGAACAGAAGATCTCCCAGAGCCTTCTCTGCCGGGGATTATGCACCGGCTCCCGGCTGTCCAAAATCGAGAGCGGCGCCATAGAGCCGGATATCATGCTGTCCGAAGCTCTGCTGCAGCGCCTGGGCCTCTCGGATCGGGTATTCGCTTTCTGGGGAAGTGAAAAGGAAAAAAAATTTCACGATTTGAAATATAAGATCATGTATGAACGCTCCCTGCCGTCGGAAACCCTGGAGGCTTATCTGGATGAGATGGAGCGAATGATCGGCGAAAAGGATATTTTGTATTGGCAGGAATATCTTTTCCTCAAAACAATAGAACAAAATCCTCCCGGTAAAAGAATTGCAGGACTTACCCAAGCCCTGCAACTAACTCTGCCCGAATTTAAAATCAACGAGATCTGCTCCTATCGGTTAACATGGTGCGAATTAACAATCCTTAATAATCTGGCCCATGAATATCGGGGGACAGAGCAATCTTATTTGTGTTCTGTGTATGCGTCACAGATTATTGCCTATATGCAATCAGAAAAGACCGATATTTTATTGCAGAACCTTCTCCTTCCTTTTACTTATTTTGCACATTGCCGTACCTTATATCTGCAAAAGCTTTATGTACAGGTTCTGGATTTTGCCAATACAGTAAATATATCTTTACTAAAATGCAACTTAATAGCCTACACTGGTTATCTATTTTTTTACGCTCAGGCGTTAGCGGAATGCAATTTTCTAAATGATGCAGCATCAACTGCAATATCTGCCTGTTCGCTCAGTGAGCTAAGAGAAAAGACGAAGAATGCCGCAACATTGACAAAATATTTTAGAGAAGAATTGAAAACTATTCTCAATTATTAACAATAAAGTTTTTCCTCGTCCTCCAAATCCACATAAGGCCTGACACCCTCTTCGCCGCCCTCCCCTTCAGGCAGCTCCCCGATCTCGCTCTCCACACCCGGCTCTGTCCGGAGAGGTTGCTGTTCTCCGGGCTCTATCTGCGGCAGCCCTGCAAAAAGCACCAGAAACCCTGCCAGCACACCCTTCGCAATTACCCTCTTAACCATACTTTTCCATTTTGTTCCCATAATTCCTCTTTCTCCTCTTTCGTCTCATCCTATCCTGCCGGAGAGCTTTCCCTCCCGGGCGGAACGATTTTATAGGAATTATATTAGCATACCTTTATCCTGAAGAAAACTGTTTGAACAGAAATTTTCATCTTTCCATTTAGGTAGAATTGCCTCTACAAAAGGCGAAACCTCTCATCCGATCAAAACCGTTTTCCCCGCAAAGGCAAACCCGTATTTCCTGATTTTGCTCTCGGGAAAACCCTTGGCCAGCAAATCTGTGGCATAGTGCCTGTCCTCAATCTGCCGCAGGGCCGCCTGCACCGTCTCTTCCATGGTACTCTCGCCCTTTTTTCCCGGGGTATGCACCTTAAATTCCATAATGAGAGCGTCGTCTTCCCGGTTTAACGGCTCCAGCATTACGTCATAGCGTCCAAATCCGCTTTCCCTGTTGGATGTAACGGTATACCTGTCCGATAATTCCACCATGAGTCCCAGTACAAATCCATGGTAAAAGCGTTCCGGCTCCGAAGATTCCGAAGATATGCTGCCTGTGTCAAAATAGCTGAAAACTGCCCTGGAAACCCTGTTCATATATGCGTTCATGGCCTCTTTATCCCCCTGCAGCAGCGCCTTGATGAAATTGTTGTAGGCGGAAACCGATGGGGAAAACCAACCCTTTATCATTTTCCGGAACATGATGCGGACTTCCTTGTTCGTCAGGGACAACTCGTATTCCTCCTCCCCGTCGTCCAAAGTATAGTTATCCACCTTCAGATACCCGCTGACCAGGAGCATGCTCCAGATTGCATTCTCGTCCTGATCCAATTGGCTGAACACAATCTGCTCGTCTATCTGTGTATGGAGCTTCCCGCCTTCCAGCAGGCCTTCCATCACCATCTTCACATCAGGGCTTCCCTCCCGGATCAATTTCCCCACCAGGCTGTTGGAGCTGGTATTTGCCCAGTAGGTTGTCAACTTCCCGGTATCCAGAAAATTCAGGATTGACCATGGATTGTAGATATCCTTCCATTTTCCGAATATAAAGCCATCGTACCAGCTTTTCACCTCTTCCTTATCTTTTTCTCCGAAACCATGCTCCTCCATCGCCGCGAACACTTCTTCTTCCGTAAAACCGAACGCCGTCCCATACTCGTCTGAGGTTGTGGTTACCACTTTCAGATTATTTAAATCCGAGAAAATGGATTCTTTGCTGATTCTGGTGATTCCCGTCATAATCGCCCGCTCCAGCCATGGATTGGTTTTGAAGGCGGCATTAAACATACTTCTGGTAAAGGCCACCATTTCCTCCCAGTATCCATGCACATAAGCCTCCTGCATAGGGGTATCGTATTCGTCCAGCAGGATAATCACCTTTTTATTGTAATAACGATATAAATATTCCGACAATTCATTCAACGCCAATGTAGCATCCGTATCGTTCATATCTCCATCTTTCCGAAAAAAGGATTTTTTCTCCCACTCCGACAGCTGACCGCTTTCCACCAGATATTGGCACCGTGCATATTCTCTGGCAAGCAGTGCACAGATTTTGGAACGCGCGTTCTGGAAATCCGTCTCCTTCACATTCGCAAAGGACAGGAAAATAACCGGCCACTTCCCCTGCAGCAAGCGATACTTCTCTTCATTCCAGACAGAAAGCCCTTGAAACAGCTCTCCGCGCCCCGCATATTCTATGGAAAAAAATTTCTCCACCATGCTCATGGCCAACGTCTTGCCAAAACGCCGCGGACGGGTGATAAGGGTCACCGCATCGCCGCCTTCCCACCACTCTCTAATAAAATCCGTCTTGTCTATATAGAAATAATCATTTGTAATCAGCTGCTCAAAGTCCTGATGTCCTATCCCTATTGTCCTTGCCATATACAGCTCCTTTCTTTTCCAAAACAGCTCCCCTCGCATACGCTTCCAGCTACTGCCGCAGTCTGGCTTTAACCATTCACCTGTCCCCGAACCCCTGTGCCAGCAGGCCAAACACATTCCTCCGGCCCTTTTATGTCTGGAATAAGACATTGTGCCATGTGCACAGCAACGCACATGGCAGGATGGCCATTCGGCCGTTCCTTGCCGGAAATAAGGTCAATTATACCATGTGCACAGCAACGCACATGGCAAGATGACCATTCGGCCGTTCCTTGCCGGAAGTAAGGTCAATTATACCATACAACAGACAAAAATAGAATCTTTTGGAGATAGATAATTGACTATGATTTCCTGATTCAGCGGAAGAATGACATCTTCCCTGTGGAAGTCAAATCCGCCCCCAACAGCAACAGCAGAAGCCTGAAAAAATCCAAGGAACTGTTCGGCAATCAGGTGAAACTGCGTGTCAGGCTCTCCCTGGACAATTTGAGATTGGACGGAGACATTTTGAATATTCCGCTTTTCATGGCAGATCAGACAGACCGGCTGATGGGAATTGCGCTGAACCTCTGACATTGCATGTAAACGACGCATACCGGCGTCTTTTGGGTGCACGGCTCACCCTCAGTTATTCGGTGCGCATATAAGCCGACCGCGTATAGCCGCTCAACACGAAAATCCCGCGACTACCGCTAAATCGGGTTCTGACCTGTCCGATTGAGGCGCCGAACACCAAAATCCTGCCTGCTCCGACAACCTCAATCCGGACTTGTCCAAATTACAAATTAAGGCACAGAATACGGAAAATCCTTTTACCGGAACATTCCATATCCTGTGCCTCTGATACAGCCGCCGCAGGATCTGCCTCCTCAGCATCGCCGCCGAAATATCGGCCGTCTTCCTGAACCGCAGCTGCCTTCTTACCTTACACCTTCTCGATCGCTATCGTTACTTTCTCGCCGTTCACGTTCCACTCCTTCGCCACTGCGAAATCCACGTCCGAAGTCAGCTCTTCCGCCAATACCTTTCCGGAGATAGAATCCTTGTTGCGGGCGGCGATTTCCGCCAGCTTTCCGTTTCCGTTGACGGACACTTTAATATGGTCCATAACCTCAAAGCCCGCGTCCTTGCGCATGGTCTGGATCTTGCTGATAAGTTCAAAGACAAATCCTTCTTCAATCAGCTCTTCCGTCAGATTAGTATCCAGCACCACGGTCAACTTACCGTTCTCCTGGGACACATAGCCGCACCTTTGCGTCATGTCGATTATCAGATCATCTTTTGTCAATTCTACGTTTGCGCCGTTTACTTCAAAACACAGCTTTCCGCCCACGTTCAGCTCGTCCATGGCCACGTTGCCGTCCAAGGACGCAAGCACCTTCTGGATCCCGCCGAGCTGTTTGCCGTACTTGGGTCCCACGGTGCGCAGCTGGGGCTTGAAGGTATAGGTGGTGTAGTCACGCACGTCCTCTGTGTAAACCACTTGCTTCACATTCAGCTCATCCTCAATGATGGTAGTATAGAAGCTGTCCAGACCGGCTTTTGCGGTTTTCGCTTCCGCCGCAGCGCCCTCCGATGTCCCGGCGGCCATCTTCACATACATCCTGCCGATGGGCTGGCGATTCTTAATTGCGGCGGCATTCCGGCAGGCCCGGCCCAGTACCACGGCCTCCAGAACCTCCTCCATATCTGCCTCCAGTTTTTTATCGATAAAGCCCTCTTCCGCCTTCGGGAAATCGCACAGGTGGATACTCTCCGGCGCATTACCGTCCGTGCTGCACACCAGATTCCGATAGATTTCCTCCGTCATAAAAGGAATCATGGGAGCCGCCGCCTTGCAGACAGCCACCAAAGCCGTATGGAGAGTCATATAGGCATTGATTTTATCCTGCCCGCAGCCCCCTGCCCAGAAGCGCTCACGGCTGCGGCGCACATACCAGTTACTCATCTCCTCCACGAAATCCTGAAGTACCTTGGCTGCCTCGGTAATGCGGTATTTGTCCAAGTTATTGTCCACCTCGCCCACTGTAGTGTAGAGCCTGGACAGGAGCCACTTATCCATCACGGGCAGCTTATCATACTCCAGTGTATACTGCGCCGCGTCAAAGCCGTCGATATTGGCATACAGCACGAAGAAGGTGTACGTGTTCCAGAGCTTATCCAGGAACTTGTGCTGCCCCTCCAAAACAGTCTTGCCGGAGAAGCGCTTTGGCAGCCAGGGAGCGCAGCTGCTGTAGAAATACCACCGGATGGCGTCCGCGCCGTACTCTGCCAGGGCCTCGAAGGGATCCACCACATTACCCTTGGATTTACTCATCTTCTGTCCGTCCTCATCCGCCACCAGGCCCAGGACGATGACATTCTCATAGGGAGCCTTGTTGAACAGCAAAGTGGATTCCGCCAGGAGGGAGTAAAACCACCCCCGTGTCTGATCCACGGCCTCGGAGATGAACTTCGCCGGGAACTGCTGCTCGAACAGGTCTTTATTTTCAAAAGGATAATGGTGCTGCGCAAAGGGCATGGCTCCGGAGTCAAACCAGCAGTCGATGACCTCCGGCACACGCCTCATGGTTTTGCCGCACTTGGGGCAGGGGAAGGTCACTTCATCAATGTAAGGCCTGTGAAGCTCCACCTTCTTGGTGTTCTCATCCCCGGTCAAATCCGCAAGCTCCTGACGGCTGCCCACGGACACGGTATGCCCGCATTGGCATTCCCAGATATTTAAGGGTGTGCCCCAGTAACGGTTCCGGGAGATGCCCCAGTCCTGAATATTCTCCAACCAGTTGCCGAAACGGCCCTCTCCGATGGTTGCCGGGATCCAGTTGATGGTCTTGTTGTTCCGCACCAGGTCATCCTTCACCGCGGTCATTTTAATAAACCAGGATTCCCTTGCATAGTAGATCAGCGGCGTGTCGCAGCGCCAACAGAAGGGATAATCATGCTCAAACCTGGGCGCGGAGAACAGTTTCCCCTCTTTGTCCAGATCCCTGATGATCTCCGGATCCGCATCCTTGACGAATTTTCCCCCGTAAGGAGTCTGCTCCGTCATATTCCCCTTGCCGTCCACAAACTGCACCAGGGGAAGCCCGTACTTTCTGCCCACATTGGCGTCGTCCTCACCGAAGGCAGGGGCAATGTGCACGATGCCGGTACCGTCGGACATTGTGACATAGTTGTCACATGTGACATAATGGGCCTTTTTGCCCTGGCGGACAGCTTCCTCTCCGGAACAGGCGAACAGCGGCTCGTACTCTTTATGCTCCAGATCCGTGCCCTTGTAAGTCTCAAGCACTTCATAAGCGGCCTTTCCCTCTTCCGCCAGGCTGCCCAGAACCGTGTCCAACAGGGCCTGGGCCATATAATAGGTATAGCCGTCCGCGGCTTTCACCTTCACATAGGTCTCCTCCGGGTTCACACACAGGGCCACATTGGAGGGCAGGGTCCAGGGAGTGGTGGTCCAGGCCAGGAAATAAGCCTCCTCACCCACACATTTGAATCTTGCCACCGCGGAGCGTTCCTTCACCGCCTTGTAGCCCTGGGCTACCTCATGACTGGACAGCGGGGTGCCGCAGCGGGGGCAGTAGGGCACGATCTTAAAACCCTTGTACAAAAGGCCCTTGTCCCAGATGGTTTTTAACGCCCACCACTCGGACTCGATATAATCATCATGATAGGTGACATAGGGATTGTCCATATCCGCCCAAAAGCCCACGGAACCGGAGAATTTCTCCCACATTCCCTTATATTTCCACACGCTCTCCTTACATTTGTCGATAAAGGGAGCAAGGCCGTATTCCTCGATCTGCTCCTTGCCGTCCAGTCCCAGAAGCTTCTCCACCTCCAGTTCCACAGGCAGGCCATGGGTGTCCCAGCCCGCCTTCCGGGGCACCATATCCCCCTTCATGGTGCGGTACCTGGGGATCATATCCTTGATGGTCCGGGTCTCCACATGGCCGATGTGGGGTTTGCCGTTGGCCGTGGGCGGGCCGTCATAGAAGGTGTAGATCGGACCCTCCTTCCGGCTCTCCATGCTCTTCCGGAAGATGTCCTTCTCCCGCCAGAATTTTTCCACTTGTTTTTCACGTTCTACCGTGCCGACATTAGCTGTAATCTGTTTATACATACCTGTTTCCTTCCTTTCCCATGCTGCCGTGGGGCATCCGATGCCGAACTCAATTGCCCATGGCTCCTATACGATTCTCCGAGAAGAACTTGCTTTGTAACTGTCACTTCGGAATCATTGAGCAGGGGAGAGTTTATCCCTACTCGCCGCGGGTCCGTGCTCTGCTTTAGCCGCAGACTTCCAGATGCAAGGCGTCACACTTTGTACACGGGCCTGCGCAATAAAACAGGCTCCGCCCTGTAAAAGGACGAAGCCATTCTCTTCGTTTCACCACCTGTTACAACGTACGTTTCATGACAGGAAACACAGTCCGCCGCCTTGTTCCGCTTACAGACTGCAGAACACACCGTAAATGTGATACCCTCATGAATGATACGGTTTCCCGTAACGTGGGAATCCCGTGCAGAACTACCTCACCCGCAGCCCATGCCGCCCTGCGCCTGTCACAAAATCCGTCAGACACACCGCCCCGGCCGCGCCTTTTGCCCTGCCTGCTCAGAAGTGATTTTCACTGCATCCTTACTCGCACCGGTCTCCCACCCTCACCGGCTCGCTGTGGCTTTCCGGAAAATCGGACCAGTTCCCTCCGCAGCTACTCTCTTCGTCATGGCATTTCTTCTCTGTATGATATGTCATTATAGCCCCATGGTTTTTCTTTTGTCAAGCAGGATATACGGATTTTCCTGATTTTTTTCACAGCCTGGAGTTTTTTGCCATTTCGGCAGATTGCCTATTTTACATGCGGGGACTGCAAAAGTCAACCTGGCCGACCCTCCCCCCATCGCCTTCCTTCCCAAAATGACATGGGTTCCGCTTTGGCGCATTTGGAGAAAATTCCCCCCATGCCAATACCGCTTCTTGCAATTTTATGCCCATGGGTTTATGATGATAAAAGCACACAAAAAGCCTGATATGGCAGAAAAGAGGAAACTATGGACAGACAAAATCTCACATTAATGACCGATCTTTATGAGCTGACCATGATGCAGGGATATTTTCGACACAAGGATCAGAACGAAACCGTCATCTTTGATGCCTTCTACCGTAAAAATCCCTGCGACGGAGGCTATGCCATCTGCGCAGGCCTGGAACAGGTCATACAGTACATCAAGGAACTGCGCTTTGACCGGGAGGATATCGATTATCTGGCCTCCCTTGGCATCTTCCGGGAGGATTTCCTGGAATATCTGAAAACATTTCGGTTTTCAGGGGATATATACGCCATTCCGGAAGGCACCGTCATGTTCCCCAGGGAACCGGTGATCAAAGTCATCGCCCCCATCATGGAAGCCCAGCTGGTGGAAACCGCCATTTTAAATATTATCAACCACCAGAGCCTGATTGCCACCAAGGCCGCCAGGGTCTGTTACGCCGCCAGGGGAGACGGCATCATGGAATTCGGACTCCGCCGTGCGCAGGGGCCGGACGCCGGCACCTATGGGGCCAGGGCAGCCATCATAGGAGGCTGTATCGGCACCAGCAATGTGCTCTGCGGCCAGCTTTTTGACGTCCCCGTGAAAGGAACCCATGCCCACAGCTGGATTATGAGTTTTCCGGATGAATACACTGCCTTCAAAACATACGCGGACATGTATCCTTCCGCGTGCATTTTGCTGGCAGACACCTATGATACCCTGAAATCCGGCGTTCCCAATGCCATACGGGTGTTTACCGAAATGCGCCGGGCAGGCATTCCCCTGACTTTCTACGGTATACGCCTGGACAGCGGCGATCTGGCATATCTTTCCAAAAAGGCAAGGAAAATGCTGGATGAGGCCGGATTCCCCGACGCCGTTATCTCTGCCTCCAACGATCTGGACGAATACCTCATCGACAGCCTGAAAGCCCAGGGCGCCGCCATCACCTCCTGGGGTGTGGGCACCAACCTGATCACCTCCAAGGACAATCCTTCCTTCGGCGGCGTGTATAAGCTGGCTGCCATCCAGGACGCAGAGGGCCGTTTTGTCCCCAAGATTAAGTTGTCCGAAAACAGTGAAAAAGTCACCAATCCCGGTGACAAGAAGATTTACCGTATCTATGAAAAAGAAACCGGAAAAATCAAGGCGGACTTGATCTGCCTGGCAGAAGAAAGTTATCGGGAAACCGATGATCTGATGCTTTTCGACCCTTCCGAGCCATGGAAAAAGACAAAGCTCCAGGGCGGCACCTACACGCTGCGCCCCCTGATGGAGCAAATCTTCCGAAAAGGCGAATGCTGCTATACCTCTCCGAAGGTCATGGATATCAGGGCCTACTGCCGGCAGGAATTGGACACCCTCTGGGATGAGACAAAGCGCCTGGTAAATCCCCATGAAGTGTATGTAGACCTGTCCCAGAAGCTGTACGATACCAAAATCCGGCTGCTGGAAGAACTGAGCGAAATGTAAGGCCTGTGACCTGCGCCGGATGCTTCCCTCCTGCGGGAAATGCCGGCCAGGGCAATACGGATGCAGAAGCCGCGGAATACATTTTCAGTTCAGAGGGCTGTCGCATTAAGAAATTCTACACAAGATACAGGATGTCCGGCAATCAGGCATACC
>OFHM01001026.1_pt1 | contig 20032 bp, 39 predicted proteins | sample 1521311 | NCBI WGS metagenome assembly OFHM01 (sample SAMEA3504083, study PRJEB24116) | mouse gut metagenome | biome: mouse gut; feature: mouse-associated habitat; material: faeces | place: Denmark | collected 2011 | reverse complement strand
CTTTAGGGAGCGGAGCCTTAACTTAACGGAGGGAAGGCTTAAGTAAATGACATTGCCTAATGGCCCCATATTTGGATGAACCAGCACAAAACAGAGTATTTGGCATGATATGTGGCCTCATAGGATTCAATGGTAATAAAACAGAGCAGAGGGAATTGGGAAAGGAGGTGGTATAGGTGTGGATTGGAATTGCTATAGGGGTTTCTATTGAATTTATTGCTGAAAGGATTTGCAATGCTTATAAACAGTATAAATTTCGTATGAAACAAAAACGACTTTCTGAGGACTTCCAGAGTGGAAAGCTATCTATAAATGAACTTCGGGAAAAGTATAACCTTCCACCTCTGGAGGGATGTGATGTTAGAACTACCACAGATTTACCAAATAAGCGTAAGGACGTGTGCGATTAGAATCATTACGGAGGAATATAGCTTTAAATGTCATACCGAGAGACGGGCAAATTGCAGGAATCAGAGAATTGAGTTCATCAAGTTCGGTTTTGATTTCAAATTTTTCCTGCAAAATGTTCACTAGTTCGTCTGTATGAATTTTGTTATTTTTTTCTCCACCAAAGGTTAAATTATATTTTTGCGTAATGGTTAAAAAATCTTGTTCAGAATTTATGGATTTACTGGCTTGTTGTAATTCCAGTAAAACATGGATTAATTTTTCTTTATTCATTAGTAAACTCCTTTCTTCTGTACTCGGTCTGTCGGGGCCTGTACAAGAAGTATATCACAAAAGGAAATCAATGGACAGACATTATTTAGGAGGTGGTATAGGTGAGAATCAGAAAAAAACGAAGAGGTATGGATGTAGGTGATGCAACAGAAAGAGAAATCCTCCGCAGACAGATGGAGCTGCTTGCGGAGGGATCTACTGATTACACATACGCATCAGACAATACGTATGCAATGATAAAACTTTACAAATTAATGTCAAAACCAAGGCTTTTTATCATTGATGTGCTGCTTTTTTATTCTGTCGTAAGCATCTCGGTAATAATTATAAAATTCTTCCGGGGTCATTTCTCCCTGAAGGCGGCTAACATAAACTAAGGCAAGCGCTTGGTCAAGATCCTGGGGAAATGTTTTTATGCTGTCATTACCCATATGTTTAAAATTCCTTTCTATATACTTGGCTCTGGCAGGAGCCTGTACATACAGTATAAGAAAAGGGAATAGTAATGGCAACAGAAACTTTAGGGAGCGGAGCCTTAACTTAACGGAGGGAAGGCTTAAGTAAATGACATTGATGAAGCAGTAGCAATTTTTTTGAAAACATAGTCGCGTAAACGCGACAAAGCAAGGGAGGTGATATGGGTGGAATCATGTGTCAGCATTATTATCAGTGCCATTATTGGAACTTTTATTGGACATGGAATTTTCGACATCTACAAGACACATAAAACCCATAAGGGCAACGAAAAAATGAGAAGTATGCAAAGTGGAGAGGACAGAGATTATTTAGGGAAAGGAGGTGGTATAGATGTGGGTTGCAAAGAAAGAATGGATCGAGCTTCAAAAGCGGGTTGCAAAATTAGAGGCTAACGAACAAAAAGTTGCGACAGCAGAGCATGGGGTAAAAAGTTTACGGTGGTATATTCGCATGTTGAGTGCAAATGTTAAGAATGACCCCAGTAAGGAACTGAGGTCATGGGGGAGTTAATCAAAAGAATTTTTGATTGCTTCTGATAAATCGTATAGGGCATTGTAAGTCATGACAGATAAGCGATGTAAATCTGCTTCGGTGGCTGGGGTAGATGAATCTTCCGAAAAAAGAGCCATATCTTTTCGGAAATTTTCAACAGCATTGTCTAACTTTTTAAATAGTTCAGTTTTATTCATTTATGGTACTCCTTTCTTCACATACTCGGCTCTGGCAGGAGCCTGTACACAAAGTATATCACACAGGAGAACCAACGGACAGATATTATTTAGAAAAGGAGGTAGTTTAGGTGGTAGGAATAATTGAAGTAGAAGGTCTTGGTAAAGCAGAAAAAAACGCAAAAGAAATTCTGGAGCATGTGCAAGCAATCAGATCGCTTCAATATGAACTTAATGGAGTAAATTGCAAGGTTGTTTTAAGAGATGAAGAAAAAGAAGAGACCACCAGTGGAAGCTGATGATCTTTTTACGGATTAACTTATAGACTTGGCAAAATCAATGAGGGCATACCGAAATTGGGAAAGCGTATAGTAGGATGTTTTAGCTAATTGCACAATTTCGTCATTTGATAATGGAGCATCACCAGATGTGATAAAATCTAATTCTTTTAGGTGTGCCTCAAGAGCCTCATCTAGTTTATTTGCTAATTCATTAGAAGTCAATGAGTTGTTCTCCTTTCTTTCGTACTCGACATGGCAGTGTCTGTAAAGAAAGTATACCACAAAGGAGAACCAACAGACAGACATTATTTAGGGAAGGAGGTGGTATAGGTGGGTGATCCCTGGTTTGAAACTCAAGAAATGAGAGCAGAGAGAGATGGAACAGTAAAGATTTCGTGCAATGAAACAGGTGAGGTATTTGAAATAAAGAAAAAAGTAGCAATTCCATTAATGGCAGCGCTAAGAGCATATAAAGGTCTAAAAGAAGATGCGGATAGAAGCAGTGACAGAATAGAAGCAGCACGTATATTGCTTATACTCTCTGAAATTAACTAGGAATCCTCTTCGGGTTGTAGATCTTTTAGGGTAGCGATAGCTTCATCGTAAGCGTCCATGTACAGTTCTATTTTTTCAGATATAGATAGCTGATAAGACGAGGAAGCAACAATGGCTAAAGCTATTTTTTCGGGATCAAATTTCTTTTTCATAGAAACACTCCATTTTGTGTACTCGGCTTTGGCAGAAGCCTGTACACAAAGTATACCACAAAAGAGTGTAGGAAAACAGATTATTTATAGGAAGGAGGGGAAGTATGGGGGCAGGTTTAACTATTGTCTTATCTGTTTTAATCATATGTATAGCTGTTGTGTTTATATGTTATTTGGGATTTTCCTCAGACAACAAAACAGGTATATTTTCAGATTTAGAACACGAAAAACGGATAAGAAGACTTGAAAATCTGATAGATGAATTACAGGGGGAAAAATGAATCCAGTATTAGTTGTATTAATCCTTATTGGTGGCGGATTGCTATGGCTTTTATGCTCATTTCTTTTCCGGCCAATAGGAAAAATATCAAAGAAACTTGTAGATGATGCGAAAGACGCGATGTTTGATGAAGAAGAAAAGGAGAATGAAGAAAAATGAAAAAAGGATTTTTAGGATCAATTATTTTGGCAGTGATAATTTTTGGTGGAATTATCGTGGGATTTACATGCATGAAAAAAGTTCCGGCCGGATATGTTGGGGTTGTGTATAACATGAACGGTGGAATTGATGGAGAGATATTGACGCAAGGATGGCATTTGGTCACTCCTACTAAAAAAGTCACTACATATTCCATCGGAATTGAACAGTCGTATCTTACGGCTGAAGATAAAGGCGATTCCGAAGCGGACGAAAGTTTTTCCACTCCAACGGCAGACGGCAAATCCTTAACGGTGGATCTTGAATTTTCATATAAATTTGATCAAGAGAGAATAGCTGATACTTTCATTATGTTCAAAGGTCAAAACGGTAAGACGGTTAAGGATACTTTCATTAAGCCCAAGATGCGTGCATGGACACAGGAAGTAACCGCCAAATATCCGGTAACGGATGTGTTCGGCGATAAGCGACAGGAGTTAAACGAAGCATTGGATGTTTACCTGAAACAGAAGTTTGAACCTTATGGAATTATCATTGACACCGTTAATTTCACAAATATACAGACGGATGCGGAAACGTCAGCAGCAATCCAGAAAAAGGTAACAGCCCAGCAGGAGCTTGAACTTGCCAATATCGAAGCACGGACAGCGAAGGTTCAGGCAGATAAGGATAAGCAGGTTGCATTGATTGAAGCGGAAAAGAATAAGGAAATGGCTGAAATTCAGGCAGAGCAAGCGCAGATTAAGGCAGAGGGAGAAGCGGAGGCAAAGAGAATTTCTTCCGAAGCAGAGGCAGAGGCTAATCGCAAAATTGCTGAATCACTCACACCGGAATTAATTGAAAAGATAAAAATCGAGCAGTGGAACGGTGATGTACCACAGGTTCAGGGAAATGGAGTTCCGATTTTGAATCTTGAATAAGAATACTATTTATATAGCTATAAAATGCAATAAAAGCCCTTCGGGGCTTCGGAGCCATAGCTCAACAGGCAGAGCAATCAGCCCTCCCCCAATATGACATGTCCGGGTTCGACTCCCGGTGGCTCCATTACAGATGCGCAACTGTAAAGATGTACAACCAGTGATACATACAATTAAAAAAAGGAAGGAGTAGCAATATGGAAGGGCTGGATATACAGAAAGCTGTAAATCTTCTTGCGGAGCTCCTGGGAGAGCAGGAGGGGTATGATATACAGATCATACTGGAACCAAAAGAGGACAAACAGGAGGCCACTGCATAAGTGGCCATGAAGGACAAGCAATAAAATAAGCCCCACGCCGGGAAGCAGAAAGGGCCTATTTGGAACTCAATCCAATTATAGCAGAAAAGGAGGAGATTGTGAATGCCTTATTATAGGGTGTGCTCTTTCTGCGGTGCTCATTTAGACCCGGATGAGAAGTGTGATTGTCAGAGGGCGGGAGGCGAATTAAGTGGAAATAGAGATTATGCAGGCGGAACTGAGGAACGGAAGTACCGAAATTCAGGCGAGGGCAGCAGGAACCCGGTTGAAGGAGATGCTGGAGCGGAAATGCAGCAGGAGGGCAGAGCTGACGGTTTTTGATGGACGGTTTATTACTCCGGAGCAGAGGAAAAAGATCTATGCCATGATAAATGACATTTCAACTTGGACAGGCTATTATCCGGATGAGCTAAAGGAAAAAATGAAATATCTGTACATAGAGAAGACTGGAAAGGAAATGTTTAGTCTGGCTACATGCTCCATAGAGACGGCCAGACAATTCCTTGATGTTATTATTGACTTTTCCTTAGCAAATGGTATTCCACTCCGGGAGAGCGGACTTGAGAGGACAGAAGATATATTTAATTATCTGGTGAGCTGTATCCATCATAAAAAATGTTGTATTTGTGGCAGACCTGCAGACATCCATCACTTGGATGCAATCGGCATGGGAAATGATAGGATGCATTATGATGACAGCAAAAATGAAATTATAGCGCTTTGCCGGATGCATCATACTATGGCGCATACCAGAGGCAGGGAATCCTTTTGCAATCTGTACCATGTATTTGGTGTACCTAAAGGGTCTGCAGAACCATCTTATCAGGGAATTTTTTTATAAAGTGTAAAAGGGGTAAAGCATGGAAAGGATTGATCAAAAAGATAAGCATGGATTTAAGTTGAAAGCAGAGCAGAGAAAGGAATTGCTTATTGCTTTAGGCCGTAAGCGGGACTGGAAAACAAAAAGGGCAAGAGAGGATTTTAGACGGCCGGCATTCCAGGGGACCTCGTTGGAGCCTGGGCATAAGCAGAACGGGAATTGATTAACGGAGGGAATTTATGAGGATATGTCCTGGATGTGGAGGTAAATTTGACAGGCTCTTGGCAGTTTCGAGATTAGACAATAAAACAATGCTTTGTGATGCCTGTGGTATGAAAGAGGCTATTGAGGCTATGGAGGGAAAATGTGTAGATTTTGCGAGTACTATAATTGGGAAAAAGAATATGGAGAAAAGATAAAGGACACTTTTTCAGTAAAAGTTTGTGTAAAAATTATTACATGTAGGAGCAGGAAAGGATCTGGAGGATTATCTACTAATTTATCACGCATGTTTCCAATTAAATATTGCCCGGTATGTGGAAAGAAAAAGAGTTGAGGGGGGATGCGTGGAAAATGAAAAGCTTTAAATGTGCGAAATGCGGTTTTTTCTTTTCGCTTGCGTCTAATTTCGAAAGAATGAGCGAAGAAGAATACAAAGAAGTAACTACTTGCCCTTGCGGTGAGCAAATGAATGAGGTCCCATATTCTCTGGATATGATACCTATAAATTGAATTTAGGAGGTGGAGTAGAGTGAAAATATGTGAGGTATTAAAGGAAGAAGAGGTTAATATGACTATAGATAGTATGTTTAGGATGCTGTGTTTAGGACTTATTGGTCGTGAAAAGTTTATGGGTGCTGTTTTGTTTGCAAAATCTTGCGGCTTGATTACGCCTGCGGAGTCCGATTTTCTACACTGGGCATCTTGGATAGCTCTAACCGGTATGGGCTTGTGTGTGCGTTTATCAGCAAGTTTTACAAGAGCGGAACCGGGCAGGATTTAAGGGAACCGCTTGCCACAGTTACAACATCCCCCGGGCATTTCGGATTGGTCCAGGCATATTTGATTAAATATTACAATAGTGGAGACGGGCAGGATATCAAAGAACCACTGGACACACTCACGACCCGGGACCGGTTCGGCCTGGTGGAAGTGTATGGTACAAAATACCAGGTGGTAGATATTGGGCTTCGGATGCTGGAGCCAAGGGAACAATATAATTGTCAGGGATTTCCGAATGATTACATTATTGACCGGGACTATTCCGGAAAATCATATTCACGCTCCGAGCAAGTCAAGCGCTGCGGCAATGCCGTGTGTCCGCCGATTCCGGCCGCATTGGTGAGAGCAAACCTGCTTGAATTGTGCTTGCACAAAAGAGGGTAGCAGGAGAACACAAGCAGTTTGGGAACAGTATGTATTGAGTGCGTAACAGCATTTAAGAGTAAATAAAACTAAATATGAGAGATTAAGAGCAAATAAGAGACAGGAAGGAAGGAAACGAGTGAACCGGATACAGTTTATTATATTGTCAAGCCTGGTGTCGGAAAGCGCGAATAATAATGTAAATGCAATGTCAATCAAAGAGATTATTGAGAATTTGCGTTCCCTGGAATATACCTATAATTCTTTTTATAAGCATACAAAGGCGCTATTGGCAGCAGGATATATAGCGGCAGGGCTTCCGGTGGGTAATTCCAAGACTTATTACATAACCCAGCAAGGAAAAGAAGCATTGGAGATTGTGAAGGGAGGAAACGGAGCATGAAAAAGGAAATTGGATTTGTAGCAATTGGGCAGGCAGGAGGGAATGTTGGAAGGCTGTTTGAAAAGATGGGCTATACGGTTTTGTACATAAACACATCAGAGGAAGATTTGAAAACCCTTCCTGATGCGGCCCATAAGTACCATTTGGAGGGTGGTGATGGATGCAATAAGGACCGTGCAAAGGCAAAAAAGCTTTTGGCTCAAAATATTGACCGGGTTATGAAAGAAGTATCAGGAAAGGTTCCTCAAAATCTGGTATTTACTATTTTTTCGGCAGGAGGTGGGACAGGCTCAGGGATTGGTCCAATGCTTACAGCCATATTGCAGCAGGACATGGATAAAACAGCAGGAGCAATAACGATTCTTCCGGATGAAAAGGAATCTGTAAAGGCACATGTTAATGCCTGGGATTGTGTGAGGGAGCTGGCAGACATCGAAGAAATAGGAGCCTCATTTTTTATTGACAATAATACTGGTAAGGGAAGGATGAAGCTTAACGATATTTTTGTAAGGCTTTTGGATGACTTTATCAGTATCCCAGAGAAAAAGACCAGTACTCTCGGAAATATTGACCGGGCAGAAATTAAGGAGGTGTTGAGCACCAAAGGAGCAGCGGTTATCAGTCGTACATCTAAGCAGGATACAACTACGGCCAGAGTGATTGAGAACTTGCGCAAAGGGATATTTGCCGAAATGGATGAGGTAAAGGCGGTAAAATATATGGCTGTATTGGCAGCAGGATCACAAGCCGCAATTAATCTGCAAGCTCTGCAGGCCGAGTTTGGGACTGCATACGATATCTTTCAGGGATTCGAGGCGGAACAGACCATATGCTGCCTCAGCGGGCTGAGATTCCCGTTTTCGCGTATGGAAAAGATTAAGAAAAAAGCCATCGAGAGTCAGGAGGATATTGTGAATAGTTTCAATGCGGTCAATGTGAATCCTATGAGTGAGAGATTGGATTTGTTTGCAAAAGTCAAAAAGCCGGAAAAGAAGAAAGGAAGCTCCAGGGACTTATTACAAAAGTTTTTGTAGGGAACAGGAATGAATAAAAAAACAGTTAAAACTTGGATAAAGGATGATCCGCCTACTGTAAGTGCAAGCTACCTTTTTATTGTGGATAATATAGATATTGCCATTAATATTTTATCAGCTAATATGCGTTGCATTTATCTGGAGGCAGGCAATGAACTTCTTTTTTCAACAGAGGAACTGATTGATTATTTAAAAGAGCAGATTGGAACCCCGGTATGTCTGCATAAGTACCATTTTGTCCTGTCATGCCTTTCCAGACAGACCAATGAGCGCCTTGGATTCGGAATAAAGGCAGCAGGCTATGACTGCAAGCAGGGGTGGCATATATTCCGTAATAAGGAGTATCTGGGGAAGTATGAAAAACAAGCCGAGCTTGAAAAGCTGCTTTTAGATTATGTTCGCCGTTTTGAGGGTGAGGATGCTGAAGAACTGGTGAATAAAGAGCGGTTTTTGAGATATAGCAAAACAGGGGAAGTCATTGGTGTTTATGATGCGGAGATTGTGGAGTATATCATAGATTCAGTTCCTTTTTTCGTAATGGATGAGCAGCCCTATATCTACGAGCAGGGCGTGTATGTTATGGATGAGGGAGGAATATATCTAAAAGATATCATTCAAGAGCTGATACCAAAATATTTGTTAAAGAGCAATACTATAAAATCCATATACATGCTTTTGGTGATGCAGAAAAAAGTACAGAAACGATTGGAGGAGCTTAACGCTTACCCGAAGCATTGGATCAATTTTAAGAATTGTATGTTTGATCCGATAGGATGGAAAATGAGAAAGCATAAGCCAGAATACTATTCCATTAATCAAATTCCTCATGTTTTAGACCTGGATAGAAGAAATGATCTAGAGGCAGCAGGACCCCAGACGATTACTTATTTAAAAGAAGCAATTCCTGATAAGCAGGACCAAACTATGCTTATGCAGTATATAGGATACTGTATGACCGCAGATTCAAAGTTTCAAAAATTCTTGATTTTAAAGGGGGATGGCGGGACAGGAAAATCAGTAATTGTTTCTCTGGTGCAGAATCTGATAGGGAAAAGAAATTATTCCACTGTTTCTTTGGAAAACATTAATCAAAGGTTTTATCCTGCGGAGCTGATGGGGAAGCTCCTGAACGCTTGCGCTGATATAGAAAGTGCACCTTTAAACAGCGTGGATACAATTAAAAAGGTGACGGGAGAAGATACTTTAATGTATGAACGAAAGGGCAGAGATCCGAAGACATTTGCCAGTTATGCCAAATTGCTTTTCTCGGCTAATAAGATTCCGCTGAATTTGGATGAGAAGACCAGCGCATTTTACAGAAGACTGCTTATTCTGGAAATGAATGTGAAGCCAAAAGTTATCGATCCGGATTTAAAGGAGAAGTTGTTTCAGGAGGTGCAATATCTTATCTGGATGGCGTTAGGAAGTTTACAGGCATTATATCAGAACGGGAGGTTTTCGGAAAGTGATAACAGCAAGAGACAAGTAGAGGAGTTATATAGAGCAGCAGATAGTGTGAAAGCGTTTATGGATGAGACGATTGTCCGAACAAATTCAGACGCATTAATAAAAAGAGATGTGCTGTATGGTGAATATAAAAAGTATTGTGGGGAGTACGGGCGTAAGGAATATAGCTCCGGCACTTTTTATAAAATGCTTGAGGAACGGGGATATCATTCAAAACGTAAAAGCAATGGACGTTATTTTGTCGGGATAGCGTTAAAAGAAGAAGGGTTCCAGGAACTTGATGAAGAAGGGCAGCAGGAACTTCCTTTTAAAAATACCGGTCTGTGACAGGTTAATGACAGGTTTGTGACAGGTAAGCATGTTAAAAAAGGCTGATTTTATGGGAAAAATGACAGGAATGACAGAAATGACAGCTTTTTAAAATTCTTACACACGAATAAAAACAATAATTGTTTTAGAGTTATAAATAGTCGGGTAGGTCAGCGGTATTACTACCGCCTTCCCCCTAAGAACCGTACGTGAGAGTTTCCCCTCATACGGCTCAAGCACTTATAAACCCTGTTGTTCTAACAGAGCCAGCTCATCATCTTCAATCGAGTAGTGTATCTTTCTGTGACAATCAGCATGAAGTAAATAGTGTCTTTCTTTATAGTCTTTGCCTAATGTCGTGTGTATTCGGAAACCTCTTTCAATCGTAATGCGTTCGTTACAGTGAGGGCATATTCCATTCTGCATTTTATACAGTGCATTTATCTTCTTTCTTCCCTTTATTTCACGCATCATTCGCATAGTGTCTCTTTCCTCGAAATATTCTTCCCATCTGCTGTCAAATGGTGTTGCTTCTGATTTTGTTTTCAGAAGTCTCGTGATATGAGTATCTGTTGCATAAATCAGTTTTAGTGCAAAACCATCTTTTGTAGTGGCACAGAAAGTCCAGCTTCTTGTACCTATCTGTCTGAAATATCTCTTGGCAATCCACTTTTTACCCTTTTTCGGATGTCTGCGATAGCACCATCTCCAAAGGCTTCGCCATACATCGAAGTCAAATCTTTCAAACGCTTCATGTGATACATTATATTTCTGATAATTAACCCAACCACGAATTACGGGATTTAACTGTCTAATTAAATCTTCCTGTCGGCATGTTGCGTTACTTTTAATGATTGAACGAACTTTATCCACGATTGCTTTGTAATTCTTTTTAGACGGCTTGGTTAATAACTTATCCTTATACCATCTGATGTTACTGCCGAGAAAATCAAAGCCATCTGTGATGTGCGTGATTACTGTCTTTTCCTTAGACAGCTCCAATCCTCTTTCTGCCATAAATTCTTCCACAATCGGTAGTACACCATTTTCAAGAAGTTCCCTTGTTTCGCCTGTGATAATAAAATCATCTGCATATCTGATAAAGTTTACTTTCGGAAAATATGCTTTTCCTTTTATCTTCGTTTTATGGTATTTTGCTTTCAGTTTTGTTTCCAATCCGTCAAGCACCATGTTACAGATAACTGGCGATATAGCTGAACCCTGCGGACTTCCCTGCTCCGTAGGGAACAAATTTCCAGTTTCGATATATCCGCATTTCAGCCATTTACGCAGGATTTCCTTATCCAATGGAATATTGTTTAAAATCCATTCGTGACTGATGTTGTCAAAACATCCCTTGATGTCTCCCTCAAGCACCCATTTTGGTGATTTCGCTTTATTCAGACTTGTAAAGCACTGCTCTATTGCGTCCTGTGTACATCTGCCTATCCTAAAACCATAGGAGTTGGGGTCTGCTGTAACTTCCGCAATCGGCTCTAATGCAAATTTGTATAATGTCTGCATTGCCCTGTCTTTCATAGTCGGAATACTTAAAGGTCTCTTCTTCCCATTCTTCTTGGGTATATATACCCTTTTTAATGGTTGTGGTTTGTAGTTCTTGCGTTTTAAATCAAGAATTGCTTCGTATTTGGACTTTGGTGTAGACCATAATACTCCGTCTACTCCTGCTGTCCTTTTCCCTCGATTTTCTGTTACCCTTTTTACTGCTAAAGCTCTGGCGTAAAAAGAGTGTGTGAGTAACCACTGCAAGGATTTTACCCTGCCATGTTTACCCTCCTGATGAGCCTTTACGATACGCATTTGTAGTTTTTTAACGTACGCATTGGCTTTGTTCCAATCAATCTTGTCCCATTCCTTTGTGACGTCAGAAGCCGCACACATTTTCATGTCCATTTGCTTTACTCCTTTCAAAAATCCTATAAATTCTCTCGTAATTAAGCACCATGCGGAAGTCTGCTCCCCTTTCGGGTGGGGCAAATTTTGAACCCCTGTCCACTTCATTACAAAGTGGCATTCGCTTTTTCCGCAATCCCATACCCGCATTCCCAACAGCTTCCTTTACGGTCTGCCTGCCCAATGGGCAGAAATACGGGCTTACCGTGTTCCACTTAATTAACATGATAGGTTAGGTTCCGCCTCTTCTCCGGCAGTCTTATGTCCGTGTACCCCCAGACATGGAGAGGGGTAACCAACTGCACACCTTTTGGTTCAAGCCTGTCAGCTACTTTGGCTTGTTTCGCCTTAACGAAGTTTATCAGCGGTTCACATATGTTAACCATACTATCAAAGCCTGCACCCTAACCGCTTTGTAGCTAGCAGTTTCGATTTTAACCTCACGGTTTAAATCTCCGAGTAGGGTTACGTTTAATCACCAGCTTTTGAACAATGTCATTACTGACATAGCCAATGGTGACGGCTTCAGCCAACGGAATGGCTGGTTTGGTCGGATAATCCGCCAAACAATTGAATTAAGCGACTTCACGTCGCACCCTGTCATAGTTGTCATTTATATAAAAAAGAAAGAAAAAAGCTTGAAAATAAAGGATTTTTTGAGTGACAGGAAAAAAGAAAAAGTTGTCATTTATCTGTCACTAAGTTGTCACAAAGGAGGATGAAGAGTGAATAAAGTAATATTAATGGGAAGGTTGACCAGAGATCCGGATGTTCGGTATTCACAGGGAGCAGAACCAGTAGCAATAGCAAGATATACCTTAGCAGTTGACCGTAGATTTCATAAGGATGGAGAGCAGGCGGCAGATTTTATAAGCTGTGTGGCTTTTCGAAAGCAGGGAGAATTTGCAGAAAAGTATTTGCGTCAGGGAATAAAGATTGCAATTACAGGACGGATTCAGACTGGAAGTTATACAAATCGTGATGGACAGAAGGTTTACACAACAGATGTCATAATTGAATCGCAAGAATTTGTGGAGAGTAAAAAAGCTGTGGAAGAACGCGAGGCTGCTGAATATGGAGGACGGCAGGAAGTTCCGGAGGGTGATGGCTTTATGAATATACCGGATGGAATTGATGAGGAGCTGCCGTTTCATTGAAAGGAGTGGATGGAATGGGGAAAATACCGAGGGATAGCTGGGCGATTATTGAACGGGTTATCCGCCGCTATCCTGAATCAAAAAAGGAGTATGAGGACAGATATAAAGATTTGGTGAATGTGAGAACAGAAAGCTTGTTTGATGGTGGCGGAGTGTCAGGAAAAGGAGCTTTTGGCAATCCGACCGAAAAGGCAGCATTAAAACTAGAATCACCTAGAATGGAGAGAATACATAGAGAAATCGAAGCAATAGAGGCGGTGTATAACCAACTCCCGGAAGAGCATCAAAAAGTAATCCGTATTCGCTTTTGGAGAGGACTAGAGCGGAATACACCGTATTTCCAGATGGAAGGCATGGTGAATTATAAAGAGGCGCAAATGAGACGGATTTCCGGGAAATTTGTGAGGGATGTTGGAAATCGGCTTGGGGAAATATAAGTCTTAGTATTTTGATAGCATCAGAATAAAAATACGTAAAAATACGTTAAAAATGCTTGACATACGTAATAATACGTGATAAGATATAACCATGATAAGGAAAGGAGATACAAAAGATGCCAATGACTTCCCAGGAGATGATAAAGCTCCTAAAGAAAAATGGTTTTGAAAGCATTAGTCAGAATGGCTCTCATGTAAAGATGAGAAATACTGAGACCGGAAGAACGGTAATAGTTCCTTATCACTCCAAAGACCTGAAAAAAGGTATGGAGCAGGCAATACTTAAACAGGCAGGGCTAAAATAAGCCCTGCCAATAAAAGGAGGCGCTGTTTATGAATAAATTATTTTATCCGGCATTATTTCATGAAGCAGAAGAGGGAGGCTTTTGGGTGACCTTTCCGGATATTCCTGAATGTATGACACAGGGAGATGATATGCAGCAAGCTTATGAAATGGCTGTAGAAGCGTTGGGGCTTTCGTTGTCGAGTATGGAGGATGAGAAAGCGGAGATTCCTATGGCATCACGTCCGCAGGATATACAAAGTGAAGCGGACAGCTTCTTGGTTGTTGTCGAGTTCGATATGGCGGAGTATAGGCGGAAGCATTGCTCCAGAGCCGTAAAGAAGACTTTAAGCATACCGGAATGGCTGAATGATGTTGCAATAAAGCAGAATATAAACTTTTCCCAAGTGCTCCAGGAGGCATTGATGGAAAGGGTTGGAGTAAGGCAATAAATGGTGTGTGCGAAAGAAGCTTTTAGGCAATATCATTAAAATAAGGTGTTTTTTAATAGAGCAGAGCATGTAGTAATATATGCTCTGCTTTATTTTACAAAAAATCAATACACATATTATATAAAATGTCAATAGATTTTTTGTGCATTATGACATATAATATAATAAAAGGTGGGAATATAAACTGGAGGCGAGGCAATGGAAAGTATTTTTAATATTGCTGATTATTTTTTAAGTAAAGATTCGATGTCACATAAAAAATTGCAAAAGTTGTGTTATTTTGCTCAAGCATGGTATTTGGCTAATTATGGTAGGCCTTTAGTACCCAATAGATTTGAAGCTTGGGTGCATGGTCCTGTATCTCCAGATTTATATAGTAAGTATCGAGGATGGGGATGGGAAGAAATTCCACAGTATAATTTGCCGATTAGCTTTAATGAGCCTGATATCGCATCGTTTTTAGATCAAGTGTACGATGTGTATGGTGATTATGATGCAGATAGGTTAGAAATAATTACACATAATGAGGAACCTTGGTTGAGGGCGAGAAACGGATGTCCGATGGGAGTATATTCCAGAAATCCTATATCGCAAAATGATATGAGAGATTATTATGGCGAAAGGATAAACAAGAATTATGATTAAATCAATGGCAGCAGTTGGACTCATAGCATTCTGCGTGGGATTTGCATTGGGAAGAATTAGACCCAAAAATATGAATATATATGAGTTTATATATAAAATTCTTTCAAACTTAGACAATTTTGTATTGCTCTTTTCTTTTTTGATTATAATAGGATCAATCTATTTTGCGACTAATGGGAAATTAGAAACTTTTGCTTCAATAGCTTTGAATGTTTTTGGTAGTGTAGTATTTTCGTGGCTGTTAACTAAAAAATCCTCAAAGATTGAATTTAAAGAACAGGAAGAGGAATTGGCATTGCGATCATTTCGCCATATTAATTATATTGAATCAGCAGCAAATACTGCTTATAAAAAGATAGAACAATATTTAGAAAGGCCAGAAGAAGAACTAGACACAAGTACTAAACTGATGCTAAGCAGTGCAATGGATCAGATTAAATACATACAGGGCGGAATAAGCACATGTAAGATGGATTGGCATGATATGCTATCAAAAGAAGAAAAGGAGCATTATAAAAGGATTTGTGATGATGGAAGCAGTATGGATGAGGAATTTGGGACTGTTGATGTAGTAATACCAGAGATGGATTATAATCAAGAAGATGTTTAAGATGCAATCAAATAAAAGAAATAAGAGTTACTTCTAAGATATTGGAATGTCTGGCAATAAACGCATAAGAAGAAGGGCACCTTTCGAGGTGCTTTTCTTTATGTAGTAGAAAATTTTCAAAAATCTCTTGACATTGCACGTACAAACTGATAAGATGAAAATATCCTGAATGTACGGGCAAACTGAAAGGAGATGATGAAATGTCGCCCAAGGTAGGACAAAAGCTCACTGACAATCCTAGAAATGTACGATTAGAAATTCGTCTTACACAGTCCGAAAACAAGATGTTGGAAAAATGCGCTGAAAGATTGAATACTACCAAAACAAAAGTAATAACAAAAGGAATAGAAATGGTCAGTGAAAAAACGGACAAAAAATAAGAGATTGCCACCGTGGAAAGTATCAATCTCTTATTCGCTACCAGAGGTTTCCCGTCTGATAAATCTATGATATCAGATGGAGAAGCTTCTTTCAAGAACCAATTTTGAAAGGAGTTTTATTATGGAATGGAAAGTTGTAATGCCATTTTATGAAAAATGGGCAGAAAGCGAAGAATATAAGATTGAGAGTGCCGTAGACAATCATTTATATGATGAATATACGGCGGAGATTTGTGAAGTAATTGGAAAAAAGGCATTTCACGATATAAGCGACAGTGTAGTCAATTTAAGCTGTGAAGCAGAAAGTATAGGCTTCGCTGCTGGCTTCAGACATGGCATCCTCTTTATGGCGGGCGTTTTGAAAGGCGGTGTCGCATGATGGTAGGTGAGATAATCAATGCAATGGCTGAACCAGAGTTCCAGACACCAATAGAGATTGCTTTGGGTGTTGATGAAAATGGAATGACCACAGCGAGGAAGTTGTATGAATTTTTAAATTTGAATCCGGCACATTATTCAAGATGGTGTAAGAAAAATATAACAGATAATGAATTTGCGGAAGAAAACGTTGATTTTTGGGTTTTCACCCTTAATGGTGAAAACCCCTTAGGTGGCAGACCAACACAAGATTTCAAACTCACAGCCCACTTTGCCAAGAAGCTATCCATGAAAGGAACCGGGGAACGTGCGGAGCAGGCCAGGGAGTATTTCACCAGACTGGATGAGAAAATGAAAGAGCTGGCAGTCAGCCGTTCGCAGTTGTCTCCGCTGCTTCAGCTTTTAATCAACATGGAGCTGAAGCAGAAAGAGCAGGAGCAGAGGATTCTGGCACTGGAGAGCGGAAACAGCATAGGGCAGCAGGAGCCTGCGCCCAAAAAGAGCCAGAATAATTTAACGGATGTGGAACGAGAATCACGCCGATGGGTCTTAAGAGCTATTGGCAAGATTGCGGAAGGACCCTTTTTCAATGAGCTGCCGAACCGTTATCAATTGGTATATCGAGAAAGTTATGACCGATTGGAAAGAAAAGCTGATTGTATGTTAGATGAAATAGTAGCAGATGCAAAAGATGACGCGAAGAAGAAGGGAGCATCCAAAGTAAAGATAAAGAATATCACTCGTCAGTCAGTGATTGCAGGTGATGCGGAGCTTCGGGCTAAGTATACATCCGTTATTAAGGACATGATGCTCATGTATTGTGCGAATGGAGAGGATTTATTTTAAAAATATGTAAAAAGTCTAAATGGAAAGGGGGACTTCATTATGACAAAAAGTGAACTGAAAGAAGATAATCAGATGCTAGGTGAAAAGCTTGTTGAATTATATGAAAGAATAGAACATGAAAAAATAAAGAGGTTACTAATTGGAATGATTAATGAAAGCGAGGATAGGAGATTTATTAGGCAAATACTTATCATATGTGCAACGCATAATAATATGAGGATAGAATATGGTGGGGTAGACGGAATACATTTAGTTTCTTAAGTGGCGTAAATGAAAAAAAGTTGCAAAAAAATAAAAGATGATACAACTTTGCTATAAAAGTGTGATATTATAGTACCATGAGAAAGGCGTTGGATAACAGTCCAGTGCCTTTTTTCATACCTCCATACCTGCCTTGTTGAAACCCAGACAGGGCAGGAATCCCCAAAGGAGAGTATGGGAAAGGCATATTGGCAGCAGGACGCTAGGCGCCCTTTGCCAAGGAAAGTTGGAGAGCATACAGATGTTTGATTACAAGTCATCACATTGGAAACGGAAACGTGAACAAATATTGAGAAGAGACAATTACCTCTGCCAGTGGTGCAGGAGATACGGAAGGATTGCAGAGGCGTCTACGGTTCATCACATTAAGCATGTAGATGAATACCCGGAGCTGGCCTATGAGAATGATAATCTAATTAGCCTGTGTACAGGCTGTCACAATAAAGCACATCCGGAGAAAGCAAAAAGCTTTTGGAGCAGATACTAATATTGTTTGGAGGTTACATATGGTTACATTGATTATAGGATTGCCAAGTACAGGAAAAACAAGTTATGCAAAGAATCACTTGAGGGATGGCTTGTGCTATGATTTAGATTATCTTGCCTCTGCTTTTAGATTGCAGACTCCACATGAGGAACGGCACGATGCTGCGATAAGAATGGCAAATGACATTGCTTTTGGGTTTTACCGTAATGCCAGGGAGTATGCTGAAAATATTATCATTATTCGGGCAGCGCCCAGCATTGAAGAGGTTGAAGAGATAAAGCCGGACAAGATAATAGTTATGCAGCATGAATATCAGACAAAAAGAGTAGTAACGATTCAGCATAAGAGGACGAGAATGTTAGGCAGAATCTATGATGTGATTCAGTGGGCATCCAGAAATAAAATTATTTTAGAATACCCCCCTGGTCAGAAGCCCCCAAATATTACCCCGGGAGACCGGTGAATGGGCTACTCTTCTAAATACGCGAAATTTTTGATAAAAGGGGGTAACCCGGGAAGGAGGCCATATGAAAGCCGTAACATGGGTGAAGAAAATTAAACAGGCATGTGAAGAAGCCGGAACATATCGGCCTTACTTTGATTATACAATACAGACTCTTGCCGAGATTCTGGAGAAGCGTGACGAAGCGGCTCAGTCCTATAAGGACTATGGCTCCGTCCCCCTGATTCCGTATACCAACAAGGGAGGCTCAACCAATCTGGTAAAAAACCCGGCAATTATCCTGTGGGATGACTTGAACAAATCGGCCCTTGCCTACTGGCGAGATCTTGGACTTACTCCTGCAGGGCTAAAGAAAATAGATGAAAAGTCTATGAAGCCGAAAAAGCGAAGCGGATTAGCGGAGGCTCTGGCGGAGCTTGGCGGCTAAGAGCTATAAAGAGGCAGCGCTTACCTATGTGGATGAAGTGCTGTCAGGGAATAAGAAAGTAGGCAAAGAAATAGTTCTGGCCTGCGCCAGATTCCGGCGTGATTTGAAACGTGAGGACCTGGAGCTGCGGACCAGGGAACCCGATCTTGTAATCGGAATTATTGAAAAGACGATGGTCCATAAGCAGGGGGAGGATCTGGAAGGCCGATCTTTAATGAATACTCCGTTGTTGCTGCAGGACTGGCAGATATTCATTGTTTATAACCTGGTTGGATTTTATTATAAAGGCACCCATGAACGCCGTTACAAAGAGGCGTTCATTTTTATTCCAAGAAAAAACGGAAAGACAACCTTTATTGCGGGCTTAGCCTGGGGCCTGGCGATTCTGGAAAGGAAGTCCGGCGCAACCATTTATATCGTTGCGGCCTCCCAGAAGCAGGCGTGTCAGTCCTTTGAGTTTATTTTGCACAGCCTGCGGGCCAAAGGAATGATAGAGGACTTTCGAGTGCTCAATAACAATGCGGAACATTCGATCAGCTATCAATTTTTAGACGATGACGGCCGGCCGATGGGGAGCATACATATTGAGGCGCTGGCATCCAATCCGGACGCGCAGGATTCCTTTAACTGCAATATTGCCATTGCGGATGAGATTCATGCCTTTAAAAAGGCGTCTCAGTATAACCGATTTAAGGAAGCTATGAAAGCCTACACCAATAAGCTCATGATTGGCATTACTACGGCCGGGGATGAGATCAACAGTTTTTGTTACAGACGCCTGGACTATGCGGTCAAGGTGGTGTCCGGAACCGTAGAAGATGATTCTCTCTTTTGCTTTGTGTCCAGAGCGGACAAGGATGAAAAGGGAAATGTAGATTATACAAACGCAGAGCAGCAGGAGAAAGCCAATCCCTCTTATGGAAGAACGATCCGGCCGGCCGACATTATGCAGGAATCACTTCAGGCACAGAACGATCCCCAGCAAAGGAAGGATTTTTTGAGCCGGAGCCTGAACATATACACCAGCGCTATGAAAGCGTATTTTGATTTGGATGAATTTAAGCGCAGCGATCAGAAGTACAGCTGGACTTTGGAGCAGTTGGCCCAGATGCGTATAGACTGGTTTGGCGGGGCGGATTTGTCAAAGCTTCATGATCTTACAACGTCAGCGCTGTATGGACATTATCAGGGAGTAGATATTGTAATAGCTCATGCCTTTTTCCCGATTGTTGCCGCCCATCGGAAAGCAGATGAAGATGGGATTCCGCTGTTTGGATGGCAGGATGACGGCGTTTTGACGATGTGTAACTCGCCTACGGTCAATGCGTCAGATGTGGTCAATTGGTTTACTCAAACTTCCCACACCGATTGGTGTGCTGAACCTTGAAAAATCAATACTTT
>OFHM01001023.1_pt1 | contig 20064 bp, 17 predicted proteins | sample 1521311 | NCBI WGS metagenome assembly OFHM01 (sample SAMEA3504083, study PRJEB24116) | mouse gut metagenome | biome: mouse gut; feature: mouse-associated habitat; material: faeces | place: Denmark | collected 2011 | reverse complement strand
ATGTGATGCATTAACAAGAGGATACTTGAACTTAAGATTAAAACCAAATAAAGATCTATTGGCAGATTTAATCAATAAGGCAAATGGATTAAATAGTGCAAGTTATACAGCTAATACATGGGCAGTAGTAGCAGATGAAGTAATAAAAGCACAAGCAGTATTAGAAGATCCAGAAGCAAGCGAAGCAGAAGTAAAGACTGCAGAGAAAGCTTTAACAAAAGCATTATCTGGATTAGAAGTAAATTCAAGTAATCCAGTAGTAGATGGTAGTACCAATAAACCTGTAGAAACTGTAAAACCTGGAGATACAACAGCAAATGCAGTAAAGACAGGTGATGAAGTACCTGCCTATGGTTTAGTGGCAAGTGTAGCATTGATGATTTCATTAATTGCTGCTAAGAAAAAGAAATGCAGTTGACAAACTATTTAGGGTATGATAAATTTATAGCATATATAAACTAGTGATTGGGAGATAAAATCTTGAACGCGCTTGTAGAGAGTCTAGGATGGTGGAAGCTAGATAGAAATGCGACTTTGATAAATGGACCCATGAAGGCAAAGGGGAAAGAATGATTTTGAGTATCTTTTGACGCTTAGCTTACGTTATCAAGCTGAAATGTGATAGCATTTTTAATGACCATAAGGTGGCAAAACAGATAATACATCTGTCCTTTTAGGACAGATGTTTTTATTTTTTGTGCTATAAAGGAGGACAATATGAAACTAGATAAACGATGGTGTAGAAATAGCTAATATAAAATAAAAATAAAGAAAAGGAGAATAGGAAGATGAAAGTAAATAAATTATTTAAATTAATAGTAGCATCAGCTTTAACTTTAGGAATGATGACTGGATGTGGTGGAAAAGATAATGAAGATTTAAAAGAGGTAGCAATAATACAATATGTAGAGCATACTTCATTAGATACAATTAAAAAAGCTTTTGATAAACAAATGGAGGAATTAGGATATAAACAAGGAGAAAATATTAATTATACATTTAAAAATGCTCAAGGAGATTCAAATATAGCTCCTTCAATTATCCAAGGTTTTCAATCTGGAAAAAAAGATTGTGTAGTAGCAATTGCTACTCCTGTTGCTATGTCAGCAGCAGTAATGGCTAAAAATACACCTGTTGTATTTGCGGCGGTAACTGATCCAATATCTGCAGGATTAACATCTTCGCTTGAAAAACCTGATAAAAATATTACAGGAACAAGTGATGAAATCCAAGTTGAACAAATTTTGGAAAAGGCTTTAGAAATAGATCCAGATTTAAAAACATTAGGAGTGATTTATAATAAAGGAGAAGTGAATTCAGTTACTAATATCAAAAAAGCTAAGGCATTTTGTGAAAAGAATAATATCTCTTTAGTAGAAGGGACTATTACAGCAGTAAATGAAGTTCAAAGTGCTATTGATGTTTTAGCTAGTAAAAGTGATGCTATTTTTGCTCCTAATGATAATATGGTAGCTAGTGCTATGGATATGGTATCGACTGCTTGTTCTAAAGCTAAAGTACCTTTATTTGTTGGAGCTGATTCAATGGTTCAAGATGGTGGATTTTTAAGTGTGGGAATTAATTATGATGATTTGGGTAAAGAGACAGCTAATATGGTTGATAAGATTTTAAAAGGTGAAAAAGTTAAAAATATTCCTGTGAAAGTATTTAAAGAAGATCTAAGTATTTATGTGAATAAAAAAATATTAGGGGAACTAGGGATTACTTTACCTGATAGTATTAAAAATGATAAAGCATATATAGAAATGTAGAGGGAGTTGTATGAGTCAAACAGTTGTTTTAGGTACATTAGAATTAGGTGGGATATTTGCAGTTTTATCATTAGGATTATATATTAGTTATAAAGTGCTAAATATACCTGATTTAACAGTTGATGGAAGTTTTACTCTAGGAACGGCTGTAAGTGCCATGTTTACGATTAATTCAATGCCTTATCTTGGAATTTTAACTTCGTTTATTATTGGGGCAATAGCTGGGACAATAACTGGTTTATTAGTTACAAGATTGAAAATCATGCCATTATTATCAGGAATTTTAACAATGACAGGATTATATTCAATTAATCTTGCAATTATGGATGATACGCCAACAATTTCTTTATTTGATCAAGGAACTATTTTTAGTGATTTAGGAAATATTACATTATATGCAAAATTGATTGTTATTTATATCATTGTAATATTATTAGTAATTTTACTAAATCTGTTTTTAAGAACACAATTGGGATTATCATTACGTGCATGTGGTGATAATGAGGATATGGTTAGAGCTAGTTCAATTGATACAGATAAAATGAAAATACTTGGTTTAGCGCTAGCAAATGGACTTGTAGCTATGAGTGGTGCAATCTTTGCACAACATCAAAGCTTTGCAGATGTTAATAGTGGAATTGGGATGATGGTTATTGGTCTTGCAAGTATTATTGTAGGAATGACTTTTATTAAAAAAGAAAAGATTATTTTTCAATTAGTAGCAGTAGTTTTTGGAGCCATTTTTTATCGTGGAGTTTTAACTTTTGCTTTACAATTGGGATTACCATCTGGATATTTAAAATTGTTATCTGCATTACTTGTTGTTATCGCAATTGCTTCAACAAATGGAGCTCTTAAAAATAAAAAAAGGAGAAGAAATCATGTTAGAACTTAATAATTTATCCGTTATTTTTAATGAAGGGACAGTCAATGAAAAACTTGCTCTTGATAATATTAATCTAACATTGGATCCTGGTGATTTTGTCACAATTATTGGTAGTAATGGAGCAGGTAAATCAACATTATTCCAAGCAATTTCTGGAGCAGTAGATACAAAAAGTGGTTCAATAATTTTAAATGGCAAAGATATAACTTTTGAGCCAGAATATCGTCGTTCTAGGGTAATTGGAAGATTATTTCAAGATCCTTTAAAAGGAACAGCACCAAATATGACAATTGAAGAAAATCTTCATTTGTCAAATCAGCGTGGTAAACATTTTAGTTTAAACCTGATGTCACATCGACATCGTGAAAATTTTAAAGAAGCTTTAAAAGAATTGGATTTAGGTTTAGAGAAACGTTTGGATACTAAAGTTGGTTTACTTTCTGGAGGACAGAGACAGGCACTTACTTTATTAATGGCTACTTTAGTAACACCTGACTTACTTTTGTTAGATGAACATACAGCAGCATTAGATCCTAAAACAGCACATAAAGTATTAGAATTATCAAAGAAAATTGTTGAGGATCATGATATTACTACTTTAATGATTACTCATAATATGGAAGATGCTTTGAAATATGGAAATAAAACTATGATTATGAAAGATGGTAAAATCATTGCTTTAATTGAAGGGAAGAAGAGAGAGAAAATGACTGTAGAGGGTTTGATTCATCTTTATTCAACTTCTTCAAATGAATATACAGATCATGTTTTATTAAAATAATTTTCACAGTTTTCTATCTTTAATAAATTCTACTATAATAATTATAGATCAGTCTCTTTATTGTATGAAGGGTTATAACATGATAGTCAGAAAATATCATGAGTTTAGTAGAATTTCGTTTCACTACTTATCGAAAAGCGATGGGCTTTGGTTTAAATTATGGTGGATGGTTCAAAGGTGAAAATGATTTAATTATACAATAGAGGTTTAGGGGTCTTTATTTAATGGGTTTATTTACCTGTTAAATAAGGACCTTTTATCATTATGAAATATGATTACTTAAAGGTTTTATTTAGTATTTGAAAAGTCTTGACTATAAAATTATAGAAGTAATTATGGTATTAAAATAGTATTGGATTGGAATAGAAAGTTTATAAGAGTGCAAGTAAAAGTTTTTGTTTAATACTTATAATTAAATATTAGTAATTGTTTTAATTAATTTTTTGTAAAATATTCTTGACTTAAAGTATACTTTAGTTTGTATACTAATTTATATAATTAATGGTGTAATAAAATGAGAAGATTTATTATTTTAGGATCAAAGTATGTAATTTTAAATTTGGAAGGAATAACTGGTGGAAGTTATGAAAGGGGTTAAAAATGGAAATAGTTGTTATTGATGGTCAAGGTGGCGGAATTGGCCGTAGTATAATTGAAACATTAAAAAAAGAAATTAATGATATTTTTATCATTGGTGTAGGAACAAATAGTACAGCAACCAATAATATGAAAAAAGCAGGAGCTGATGCTGTAGCTACAGGAGAAAATGCTATAATATATAATGCTAAAAATGCCCAGATTATAGTTGGACCAATTGGTTTTGTTTTTGCGAATTCAATGTATGGAGAGGTTTCACCAGCGATGGCAAAAGCAGTTAGTTGTAGTGAAGCGCAAAAATATTTTATTCCTGTTAGTAAATGTACAGGGCATGTTTTAGGAGGTGAAGTAAAGTCTATTCAAGAATATATTAAAGATCTAGTTAATATTTTAAAATAAATTTTAGATAAGTAAATAATTTAGGAATTATAATTATATAGTTCTATCTATTAGCTAATAAAAAGTGTATAATTATAGATACGATTTATGGTATATAGGTAGGAGTGAAAATGTGAATAAGTATCAATCACAAATTAAATCAATTTGTTTTTTGGCGTGGCCAGCAGTTGTTCAGGAGGCAATGAATGTAGTTGTTTCATATGTTGATACTGCAATGGTTGGAGCTTTAGGTGCTAATGCTTCAGCAGCAGTTGGATTAACATCAACTGTTGGATGGTTTGTGTCAAGTATTGCTATCGCTTTTGGAATCGGGATTCTTTCGGTATGTGCGCAGGCAATTGGAGCCAAAGATGAAAAAAAAGTACAAAGAACGGGTCAACAAGCATTGTTTTTAACTTTGATTGTAGGGATTGTTTTAACAGTTATTTGTGTTATTATTGCCCCATATTTACCAGCATGGCTAAATGGTGATAAAGCGATTCGAGCAACTGCATCTTTATATTTCATGATTATTTCGTTACCATTATTATTTCGAAGTGCAGTTTTGATTTTGTCTTCAGCACTGCGAGGAGTTAGTGATATGAAAACACCAATGTTAATAAATTTATATATGAATTTAATTAATATTGTTTTAAATTTTGTTTTGATTTATCCAACTAGGCAAGTATTTGGGATAACAATTCCAGGAGCTGGTCTTGAAGTTAAGGGGGCGGCTATTGCTACAGCAATTTCTTTTGTAATTGGTGGTATAATGATGTTTGTTAGATATTATAATAATCAAATTTTTGCATTTTCTAAAAGTGGTTTTCATTTTTATAAAACAGAATTTAAAGAATGTTTAACTATAGGAATTCCAGTTGTCTTGGAACGAGGTGTAATTTGTTTAGGTCATGTTACGTTTGCTTCTTTAATTGCAAAATTAGGTGTTGTTAGGTTTGCGGCACATACAATTGCGATTCAGGCAGAACAGGCTTTTTATATTCCAGGTTATGGTTTTCAAACAGCTGCAGCTACTTTAGTTGGTAATGCAATAGGACAAAAAAGTGAACATAAAGTTAAAGAAGTTACATATTTGATTAGTGGTATTACAATGTTTTTGATGATTATCTGTGGTATAACATTATTTATTTTTGCGAATCAATTAATGAGTATTTTTACACCTGATTTGCAAGTAATAGAATTAGGAGCTCGTGTACTAAGAATTGTTTCAATTTCGGAACCTATTTATGGAATACTTGTTATTTTAGAAGGAACATTTAATGGTATGGGTGATACTAAAGCACCATTTATTTTTTCATTAATAACTATGTGGGGAGTACGGGTATGTGGTTCTTGGTTAATAATAAATGTTTTTAATCAGGGGATTGAAGCTGTATGGATTATGATGGTATTGGATAATATAACTAGATGTTTCTTACTTGCAAGAAGGTTTTTTAAGGGTGGATGGAAATATCGGTTAAATAGTTAAAAAATAGGGCAGAATATTTAATTATTAAGATTAATGATATTCTGTTTTTTATTTTTTTAAATATTGTATATCTGGCTTTATAAATAATACGATTTTCTTTGTATTTGTAGCTTTTTTAATATCTTCGTATTTAATTTTATTTTGAGCAAATCTTTCAATGAAAACAATTTTATTAAAAAAGTTATTATTTTATATTAAAATATATAAATATGGGAAAACTATAGTAGGATTATTGTTGTGTGGAGGTAATCGATGGAATTATTTAAATGTTTTCTTGTTTTTGAAATGGGAGTTATTATTGGGGTGTTAATTATGTGTTTATTTCAAATTAATAAGTTTAAAGATTAGGTCTAGTAATAGACCTTTTTATGTAGATAATAAAAATATATGAATTATTATATGGGGAAAAAGTGAATTTTTAGAGCATGAAAAGATTTAAGTTAAAAGTTAATTTTTGGTTTTTATAAATCAAATGAGAAAATAAAGATGAATAATATTTTTATTGCATAAAGTTTGCATTCTTTTTCAATAATGGCTATGATTAAGATAGTTAAAGGAGAGATTAAGAATGTTAGAAATTGGAACTAAAGCCCCTGATTTTACACTTTTAGATCAAAATGGGGAAAATGTATCATTAAATGATTTTAGAGGGAAAAAAGTAATTTTATATTTTTATCCTAAAGATAGTACTCCTGGATGCACAAAACAAGCATGTGCTTTCAGTGAACTGAATCCACATTTTATTGAAGCTAATGCACAAATAATAGGAATCAGCAAAGATAGTGTTGCTTCTCATAAACGTTTTGAACAAAAATATCAACTTCCTTTTATTTTGTTATCTGATTCAGAATTAGAAGTAATTAAAAGTTATGATGTATGGAAAGAAAAAAATATGTATGGTAAAAAGGTTATGGGAGTAGTTAGGAGTACATATTTAATTAATGAAGATGGTATGATTGAAAAAACTTTTGAAAAGGTAAAAGCAGCTGATAACCCAAAACAGATGTTAGATGAATTAAATGGTTAAAAATAGGAAAATGATTATTATTGTTTTAGCGTTCATTTTAATTATTGGGATTGCTGTGTTTGTTTTTAACAACAATAGATCAGTTGTTAAAAATGTGAAAATTTCTGCAGAAGAAGCAAAAGAAATTATTGATCAAGATAGTGATATTATTATTATTGATGTTAGAAGCGAAGAAGAATATCAAACAGGTCATATTGAAGGTGCTGTATGTATACCAAATGAAGTTATATCTGATCAGATAGAGCGTTTATTATCTGATAAAGAGCAAGAAATTCTAGTTTATTGCCGTAGTGGAAGGCGAAGTAGTCAAGCTGTAGATAAATTGTTAGATTTAGGATATACAAATGTTAAAGATTTTGGTGGAATAATAGATTGGCCTTATAAAATTACTAAATAAAGGTAATTAGTACATACCTTTCTTAAATAATAGATATATGCTATACTACAAGCGATAAAGGAGGATTTATCATGATAAAAATGATTGCTACAGATATGGATGGAACATTCTTAGATTCTGAAAAGCGTTTTGATCCAGAATTTATTGATATTTTTTATAAGTTAAAAGAAAAGGGAATAAAATTTGTTGTTGCTAGTGGTAACCAATATTATCGTTTATTTCAAAAATTCATACCTTTAAGTGAACAAATGTATTTTATTGCAGAAAATGGTAGTTACATAGCTAAAGGAGCGACTGAATTATATTGTAATACAATTAATACAGTTGATGTTGAAAGAATTAAAGATATTTTAATTACCTATAATAATTTATTGATTGTTTTATGTGGACGTAAAGGTGCCTATATTTTAAAAAAGGATTGTATTTATAAAGATGAAATAAAAAAATACTATTGTAATTATCGTTTTGTAGATTCGTTTGATAATGTTGATGATGATATTATGAAATTTGCAGTGTTTGATCCAAATGAAAAACTTGATGAAACTTTAAAAGAAGTAAGAAAGCAATTACCACACAATATTAAGGTTGTAACATCAGGTAATACTTGGATGGATATTCAAAATAAAGATATCAATAAAGGGATAGCGATGAATTTTTTACAAGAACTCTATGAAATAGATCCTGATGAATGTGTAGCGTTTGGGGATCAAATGAATGATTATGAATTATTACAACAGGTTAAATATAGTTATGCAATGGCTAATGCTGTTGATCCGATTAAGGAGATTGCTTATGGTATAGCTGATACTAATGATGAGCAGGGAGTGCTTCGAAAAATTAAAGAAATCTTAAAAATCTAGCCTATTTGCTAGATTTTTTTATAATAAAAAACTAGAATGCCTCTAGTTTATCGTTTATTAATTACTAAACTTAATTTACCTATTACTCGAAATCCTGTTTGATTATCATTGTTAATTACTAATGGATTATAATCTGGATTAGCAGGTTGTAGAATTATACATTGATTAGCACTATCTAAATAAAATTTTTTGCATGTTGCAACATTATCGTCAATTGTAAAACAACCAATTTCGCCATTTCTAATTTGATTACATTTTTCAAAAACAATTAAATCACCAGGATTAATATTTTCACCAACCATGCTATCACCACTAGCGTATTGACAAAAATATTCTTTATTTAATGATAACAATGATTCTGGTAATGAAATATATTCATCAATATTATCATCAACAAATATTCCAGTTCCACAACTAATATCATTGTATAGAGGAATAGTTATTGAATTAGTAATTATGGGCTGATTTTCTTCGATTCCTAGAAAGTATGAAGCAGGAACATTAAATATATCTGATAATTTTTGAATAGTTTCTTTTTTTAAGTTTTCAACTCGATTATTTTCATATTTAGCGATAGCTGATTTTTTGACTCCTAATAATTTACCTAACTGTTCTTGGGTTAAGCCTTTTTCTTTACGTAATTTTTTAATTCTTTCACCTGTCATTCTACTCACTCCTTATGTCTTGATTTTACTATTATTAGATTATTTTTGCAATTATTTTCTTTAAAAGTGTCTTAAAAAGATATTTTTTGTTGACAAATAATAGTAAAAGAGATATATTATAAGTGTCTTGAAAAGATACTAATAAAAGAAAATAATTAAAAAGATGAATTTATAGATACTTGATAACGGAGGAAATAATTATGGAGTATAAAGATTTTAATTTGACTGGTAAAGGAATATTTACAATTATAGTAGGTGTTCTAGTATTAGGATCGGTGATTGCTAATTTAAGTACTTATTTAGTTGATTTAATTATTTTATAATGGGACATACTATAATTGGGTGATAACTAGTGAAACGTAAAGAATTAAAAGATCAAGATGAAATTGATTATGAAAATCATATTGTAGAATACGATAATGAATATCCTGATGCTTCTAATGCTCAGGAATAAAATCAGCAAATAGCTGATTTTTTTGTGAAATAATAATAGATAATTAGAATTATGATAGTAATAATGTAACTTAGATTTATAATATATTATAAAAAATGATTACTAATATAATATTTAATAATGAGATAAGTAATAAGAGGGTTAAATTTTGTTGAATAAATTTAAATGACTTAAAGCTTTTAATTATGAATTTGTGATTTAAAAATATTTTTTAATCTAATGATATTATTACTAAGATTCAAGATTTTTATTAAACAGGTATCATATAAATACTTGTTTTATGCTATTAGAATTTAAAGATGATTATTAGGCACATTTAGAACATTATATTTATATATGTTTTTTTGACTATCTTTTCATATCTTCTTAAATACTAAAATAAGTTTCTTTTATAGGCTATTTGGGCATTTTGTCTCTTTTACAAGAATAATTAATTTCTGTTACATTTTATATTTAAAGTGATATACTTATAACATAAGTATAGGAGATTGAAAATGACAGATATAGAAAAATTAAAAAAGGAACTCATAGAACAGAAAGAATCAAAATTTCCTGGTAACATCTATCATGTTTCACAAGTATTATTTGCATATAATTCAAATAAAATAGAAGGTAGCCGATTAACAGAAGAACAGACGGAAATGATATTTGAAACTAATTCATTTTTTTCTGATAAAGATGATGAGGTAGTCAGAGTAGATGATATCATGGAAACAGTAAATCATTTTAAATTATTTGATTTTATTTTAGATCATATTGATGATGAATTAAATAAAGATATGATTATTGAAATGAATAAAATTCTTAAAAAAGGAACCTCTGATGAATCTAATCCTAGATATAATGTAGGAGGATTTAAAATACATCCCAATGTAATTGGGCTGGTAAATGCTATTAAAACCTCAAAACCAGACGAAGTTGAAAAAGATATAGATATGCTTATTAGCAATTATACCAAGCAAAGTAAAATAACTTTAGAAGATATTGTTGAATTTCATTTACGTTTTGAGAGAATTCATCCATTTGGTGATGGTAATGGTCGTATTGGACGAGCAATTATGTTTAAAGAATGTTTAAAGAACAATATAGTTCCTTTTATTATTCTTGATAGGGATAAACCGTATTATCTAAGGGGACTGAAAGAATATGACAGAGATAAAACATACTTGCTGGAAACTTGTTTAAATGAGCAGGATATTTATATTGATTTATGTAAACAGCTTTTAAATTTAGAATTTGACATTACTGTTGATGATATTGAATAAAGTGTAGATTTGGAATTATGATTAAGATATTTTAAAAAGAGACAGTTTGCAAGACTACTGAAAAAGAAATTAAATTAAAACTGATATTTAGATGTATCTTTTTATTTATCAGTTTTTTCTTTATTTCTAATGTAAAATGAAGATATTATATTAGCTATTACCCCTATATCTCTATCTATTCCTTCTGCTTTATATTTTACATAATTGAAAAATATCTAGGTGGTAGATAAATATTATAGTAAGGATGTTTAATGAATGGTGTTGGATATGATGAAAATTAGGTAATATTTAAATTTTATTAATGAAGCATATTACTATGTTAAAGATTTTTTAAAAAAAGAAGTTATATGATTGAATGTGAATTTTTAATTTTATATTTATATCAGTAGATAGATTTTATTTACTTAATTAGTATCATTGTATACAGATATAAAATATATTATAATATTTATATCAATACTTATTAAAAGTATGGGGGAAGGAGTAGATATGGATGAGTTTTATCAAGAAATCAATGCCATATTTTATCTTAAATGGATTATAATTCAGGGTGAAAAATATAACTTACAGATTGGATTTAAAGATGAAAGAGAAGATACTGTTATTATAAAAAATAATTATGTAGAGGGGAAGATAATTTATTATGGCAATGGTATATTTGAAGAAGAATTAATTGATTGTCAAACTAATAAAAAAATTTTTTATTTGCATTTTCGATTAACACATTTTAATCATGCAATTGAATTCTTTAAAGAAATGGTAAATTGTGCTATTAAACCAAATAATAGCTCTCAAATCAGTGTTTTACTTTGTTGTAGTGGGGGATTAACAACAACATTATTTGCTAGTAAGATGTCAGAATTGGCTTTACTTGAAAACTTTCCTTATAAAATATCAGCAACCAGTTATACAAAGTTATATGACATTGCTGATAAATATGATGTTATAATATTAGCTCCTCAGATTGGGTATTTATTGCCTGAGGTTAAACATCGTTTAGATAATAAAAAAATTTTTACTATTCCTACTAGAATATTTGCAACTAATGATTTTTCAGGAGCTTTTAATTTAATTAATGTTTTACTTGAAAAAAAAGATGATATATAGTTAATGAATATAATATGTAAAAGATATTTGAAAGTGACTTAGTAATAAAAAATAAACAATTATTTAAGCATCTTAAATAAAAGATGCTTTTTTGGTAATAATTCAAATAGGTGATTATGTGTTAGAAGAGGATATTGATTTATTGCTGGTGTGTTTGGGTGAATATATAAAAAATATTGATGGAGAGGAATTTAAGAAAATTTTTTTGGGATATGTTGAGTATATGGCTAGAAATTATGGTCAAGATTGTATTATTGATGAATATGATCAAATGATTACAGCTACTAAAAAAATCGTGGAAAAACATCATTTAAATCTTAGTAAACTAAAACCATATAAACGAGATTTATTATATCGTTGGGTCAAAGCAGGAGTTAATGAAGAGGATATTTTAGCGTTATATTATTTAAATGATAAGGTTAATTCACTAGAAGTATTTATTGATATGATCGAAAAGAAATATAACAGATTTGAATTTTAGTAAAAAGTATAAAAGTCTTTCTGGATATTATAGTTTATTTAGTTGGAATATATAGAAAGATTTTTTATATGTTAAATTTTATTATAGATAAATATGAATTTAGAAATTGTTTATAGTTAAAGTATATTGAGAAATATTAAAGTTATATTAATCTAAAGAGTATCATAAAATGTTTAAAAAACTATTTAATAGAATTTGAGAATATGATTATAAAGCTAATAGACAGTAATTTTTAGAAAGATACTGAAATTGATAATAAATAGTTGAAAAAAATTATAGATTTGATATGATATAAAAGAAGTGGGGTGGAAGGATGTATAAATTTTCTTGCTAAAATTTAAATAACAGTATTTTGATGCTGTTTTTGTGCGCAAGAAAATGTATCCTGACAAACATTAATATTCTAATGTTCTTTTTAGCTGCAAGTATATGTTTTCTTGTAGCTTTTTATATTGATTGGAGGAATGTTAGATGGGTTTATTAGAAGTTAAGAATTTATCATTTGGTTATGATAATCAGATTGAATATGTTTTTGAAAATATTAGTTTTCAAATTGATACTAATTGGAAATTGGGATTAATTGGAAGAAATGGGAGAGGTAAAACTACTTTATTAAAGTTGTTTATGGGAAAATATAAATATCAAGGTTTTATTACTCCTAATTATATGTTTGATTATTTTCCATATGAAATTACTAATGATAAGAAAAAGACAATTGATATTATTGATGATATAGTAAATGAATTAGAATTATGGCAGCTAGAAAGAGAATTATCATTACTTGAGGTGAAAGCAACAGTTTTATATCAGGATTTTAATACTTTATCAAAAGGTGAACAAACAAAAGTATTATTAGCGATATTGTTTTTAAAGCCACATGATTTTATTTTGATTGATGAACCAACTAATCATTTAGATTATCATGGAAGAGAGATTTTAAGTAATTATCTAAGAAAAAAGAAAAGTTTTATTTTGGTTAGTCATGATCGTAACTTTTTAGATAATTGTATAGATCATGTTTTAGCGATTAATCGTAATAATATTGAACTTATTAAAGGGGATTTCTCGTTGTGGTATGAGCTTAAGAATAATCAAGATCAACTAGAATTACAAAAAAATAATCAATTAAAAAAAGATATAAATAGACTTAAATATGCTGCTAAACAAAATGAGGAATGGTCAAATAAGGTTGAAGCTAGTAAAAATGTTAAAATCTCAGGATTGAAACCAGATAAAGGGTATGTAGGACATAAAGCTGCTAAAATGATGAAACGTTCTAAAAATGTTGAACGTCGGCAAACAAAAGCAATTGAAGAAAAGAAAAAATTATTAAAAAATGTTGAGGTAATAGAAAAATTAAAACTATCACCATTAAAATATTCAAAAAAGTGTTTGTGTCATTTAGAAAATATTAAAATAACATATGGCGATAAGACAGTCCTTGAAGGTGTTAGTTTTGATATTAATGAAGGGGATAGAATAAATATATCAGGTAAAAATGGTTCAGGAAAAACAAGTATCATAAAATTGATTATGAGTGAAGATATTAATTACGAGGGTAAAATTTATTTAGGAACAAATATGAAAATTGCTTATCTTCATCAAGATGATAGTGCATTGTCTGGTTCTTTAGATGATTATGCAAATGATTATAATCTTGATATTAGTTTGTTTAAAGCCATTTTACGAAAATTAGGTTTCTCTAGAGGATTGTTTTTGCAAGATATTGCGACTTATAGTAAAGGTCAGAAAAAGAAAGTAATGTTAGCTGGTTGTTTATCTCAGGAAGCGCATTTATATATACTAGATGAGCCATTAAATTATCTTGATATTTTTTCAAGAATACAGATTCAGGATCTACTTTTAGAGTTTCAGCCAACTGTTTTATTTGTAGAACATGATCGGTATTTTTGTGATCAGATTAAAACTAAAATAGTTGAAATATAAAAAAGAATTGTGGGTTACTCTGCCACAATCCTTTTAATATTGAAATATTTGGATATTTTAAAATTAAAATTCTTCTTTTTATACATTTTAATATTACATTAATTATATTTCTTAGCTATTCATTATCCAAATATTTCTTTAAAAAATATTCTATCTAATTAAAATATATACTAATATATTATATTTTTCAAGTATGTTTCAAATTTTGTTATATTTATTTATTTTTATATGAATTATTGTATAATATATAATAAAGTTATAAAATTAAATAGACATAGGAAGGAGATCAAGATGAAGAAAATTGTGAAATTGTTATTGGCTTTTTTTATTGTTTTTACAATAACAGCTTGTGATACTGAAAAAGAAAAGGAGCCTTTAAAAATAAGTTTTGAAAAAGAAAATAAATTTGAAAAATTAATATCTTACAATATAGAAAGTATTGGAGTTCCTAAACAAATAACCCCTGATACAATAGGAACAGTTTATACATATTACAAACCACAAAAAGATACAAATGTTTTATTAGATTTAGTAGTAAATATGAAAAATTTAAAAAAGAGTGAATTAGATATTAAAAAATCATTAACTGTATCTTTTAAAATTGGAGAAGAGGAATATGCTGCATCAGTTATAACATTAAGTGATGATGGTAAATCACTTAAACAAAATGGTATTATTGGAAGTGAAGGGATAGGTAAAGTACATTTTTATGCAGAAGTTAGTCCTGAAATAGTAAAGAAAGAAATTGAATTTAAAATTGCTGTTAATGATAAAGAAAATCCTCAAGAAGCAAATGTGAAATTTAAGTTAGATGATATAAAGAAAAATTATGAATTTAAAAATATGAGTGAAGTTATAGTTGTTGAAAATCGTAGTGAAATAACTTTACAATCAACAAATATTACTAAAGAATTGACTCCAGCTAACCCAGAAGGATTATATACTTATTATAAAGTAAAAACTGATACTAATAGTTTTGTGGTTTTAACTACAATGATAAAAAATATTTCTACAAGTGATTTAAGTGCTGATAATGTAGTAGTAGCAAAATTAATTGATAAAAATAATAATGAATATCCAGCTAATATTTTATGTGAAAATGAGGCTCGTAATGATTTAGTTACTGGTAGTTCAACAACTATTGCTGTTAATCAAAGTACTATGATTCATTTTGCTTTTGAAGTACCAGATGATATAGTAAATGATGCTAAAATGATAAGAATTTCATATCAAGGAAAAGTATTTGCTATTAATATTTAATAATAGTCTTAAATGTTTAAAATATGTAAAATTGATTGAAAAAGATTAATTAGATGATTTATTTATAGTTGAAAAGAAATAAAAAGCACTAATCTCTTATTTCAAAAAAGGGGTTTGGTGCTTTTTCATTTTGTAATGAATTTGTATAAACTATATCATTTTTAATAAAATTTTTACTTGTTGTATAATGGTCTGTTCTAAAACTAAACAGTTTTTGAAGAATATCAGTTATTTTGTATACCAGGTATATATTTATCATATAATTTGACTTACAAGACTAAAGTTAATTAAAGATAAATATGATTATAGGTTATTAAACATTTTTGAGTATACATATAAAAATAACGTGTGGTTTAGTAATTATTTTAGTAAAAAATAGCTAAAATATTTATTTTGATTAAATAAAATTATATTTAATATTTAGTAAAAATAGTTGACAGTTATTTATGTGATGATATAATAAGTGCTGTAGGATTGTTACTTTAATTAGGCAAGACCAGATACTAATACATGTTTTTTTTGTATTCTAGTATCTGGTTTTTATTTTTAGTAACTGTTGAAAGGAGAAAAAGAATGCAGAAAAATTTGAAAAAGAAAGTTTTAGTATCGGCACTGACAGCTTCTATGTCAGTAAGTACATTAGTACCAGGAATAATGGTTTTTGCAAATAATCCAGTTGCTCCTGCGAGTATTACAACTAAGGTAAATCACGCATTGCAAGGTACTGCTACAGTAAATGATTCAGAAACTAATTACTGGGGTGGAGATAAAGCGATTGATGGGATAGTGAATCGAGATGCAGCAAAACCAGACCAATCTCGCTGGTCAACTAATGTTGGGACAACACCAAAAATTTTGACAGTTGATTTAGGATCTGAAAAATCATTTAGTGAATTTAAAATAGAATGGGAAAGAACAAATATTAAGGGTTATAATATTGCTATTTCTAATGATGGTGAAAATTATACAACTGTATATACAAAACCAGATGATACAAATATTCCAAGTTTAACTACTGAAATCGTATTGGAAAGTAGTGTTTTGGCACGATATGTAAAATTAACAGTAGATAAATATGATGGTGGAGATATTAATTGGGCTTCAGTATCATTATATGAATTTGAAATCTTAGGTGAGGAAACTCATGAAAATCTAGCCCTAAATGCAACTGCTGCTTCAAGTGGAGATGAAGCTGCTAACTTAGTTGTTGATAATGTTAAAGATGAAGACATGGCTACTCGTTGGGCTAGTACAGTTGGTCATAATGACAATAAATGGGTAAGCTTAGATTTTGGCAGTGTTAAAGATGTTGCATCTGTAACTTTAAAGTGGGAACGTTGTAATGCAACTAATTATAAAATCCAATCTTCTAATGATGGTAGTAATTGGGAAGATGTAAAAGTTTTAACTAGTGCACCTGCTAAATTTGATGATGTTATTAATTTTGATAATACAATAAATACACGTTATATAAGAGTGTTAGTAACAGATTTTGTTGATTCTGCACCAGATCGTGATGATAAAACTGTATCTTGGGCAACCGTTTCTTTATATGAATTTGAAGCATATTCAGTTAAACAACAAGTAGATGTTGAACCAGAACAAACAATTGATAGTGTTATTACTAATCTGGTAATTCCAGCGATTGCTAAAGGGGACACTAAAATGGCAATGCCAGAAGTACCTAATGGTTTTGAAATTGAATTTGTTGGTGCTGATTATGAACAGATTTTAGATCGTGATCTAACGATTCATCAGCCAATTGTTGATACAACTGTTAGTGTAAATTACAAAATCAAAAAAGGTGATCAGGAAAAGACTACTAATGCTTATCAAATAACTGTTCCTGGTAAACATTCACCTGAAGATAGTGTTAATGCTAAACCAAAAGTAATACCAGAATTAGCTGAATGGGTAGGAACAGAAGGTCAATTTGAAATAAGTGATAAATCTAAAATTGTGATTAATCCAGAATATAAAGATGATTTAGATTATTTAGCTAAATCATTTAAAGCTGATTACCAAGATTTAACAGGTAATGAAATTGAAGTCATTTATAGTAACATACCTTCTGCTCATGACTTTTATTTCACTTTAGGAAGCAATGATGCTGGATTAAAAGAAGAAGGATATTTAATGACAATTGATGAAATTGTTAAGGTTGAAGCAGTAGATAAAACTGGAGCTTTTTGGTCAGTGCAATCAATTTTACAAATTTTAAAACAAAATAGTAACAGTATTCCTCAAGGACAAACTCGAGATTATCCTAAGTATGAGTTACGTGGTTTTATGCTTGATGTTGGAAGAATGCCATTTAGTTTAGATTTCTTAAAAGAAGTAGCTAAAAATATGGCTTATTACAAAATGAATGATTTCCAAGTTCATTTAAATGATAATTATATTTGGGTTGAAGATTATGGAGATGATGCGTTGAATGCATATTCTGGATTTAGACTAGAATCTGATATCAAAAAAGGTGGAAATAATGGGTTAAATCAAGCTGATTTGACAAGTACAGATGTATTTTATACTAAAGAGGAATTCCGTAACTTTATTAAAGACTCAAGAAAGATGGGAGTTAATATTGTTCCTGAATTTGATACACCTGCACATTCTTTAGCACTTACCAAAGTTCGTCCTGATTTAGCAATGAAGGATACATCAGTAGCACGTCATTGGGATCATTTAGATTTAGATACAATGTATGATGAAAGTTTAGCTTTTACACAATCAATTTTTAATGAATATATGATAGGTGATGATCCAGTATTTGATCAAGATACTATAGTTAATGTTGGTACTGATGAATATGATGGAAAATATGCAGAGAATTTCCGTAGATATACAGATGATATGTTAGGATTTGTACAAGATACAGGGCGTACAGTTCGTTTGTGGGGAAGTTTAAGTGCTCGTAATGGGACTACTCCAGTTAGATCTGAAAACGTTCAGATGAATATTTGGAATACAGGTTGGGCTAATCCTAACGCAATGTATAACCAGGGATTTGATTTAATTAATATGGTTGATGGTACATTATATATGGTGCCAGGAGCAGGATACTATTATGATTATTTAAATAGCCAAAATTTATATAATAATTGGCAACCAAATAACATGAGTGGTACTATTATTCCTGCTGGAGCTGAACAAATGTTAGGGTCATCATATGCAATTTGGAATGATATGGTTGATAGAAAAGCAAATGGTATAAGTGAATATGATATTTATGATCGTTTTGCATCTGCATTACCATCTATGTCATCTAAATTATGGGGCGATGGTGAAGATTTGACTTATAATGAGTTAGTAAAGGTAAATGAGCTGTTAGAAGAAGCTCCGGGTTCAAATCCATTCGATAAAGTTGAATCTGTGAGTGATACAGTAATTAATTATGATTTTAATAAAGAAGATATCACTGATAAATCTGGTAATGGATATAATGTAGTTACTAAGAAAAATGTGGCAACTGTAAAAGGTAAGTTTACAAAAGGTTTACAATTAAATGGTGGAGAAAGTTTTATTGAAACACCAATTGAAAATATGGGACCTACAAATAGTGCTTCATTCTGGGTAAAAATGGATCTAGATGCTGAAGGTGAACAAATTTTATTTGAGTCAGATAAAGGTGCAATTAAAATGGCACAAAAAGATACTGGTAAAGTAGGATTCTCAAGAACTGGTTATGATTATTCATTTGATTATACATTACCAAAAGATACATGGGTAAAATTAGAAATTAAAGGATACCAAAATAAGGCAGAGTTATATGTTGATGGTACTTTAGTGGATACATTATCAAAAAATTCTACTGGTGGTAAATATGCAACAATGGTATTGCCATTAGAAAGAATTGGAAGTACAACAAGTTCATTTAAAGGTATAATTGATAATTTAGTTATTTCATCTATAGGAAGTGAAGCTGGAAAAGATTATACAATTATTGATAGTCAAGGATTTACTGTAACATCTGATAATGAAAATCCATTAGCTGGATCTGAGGGACCTGTATCGTTGGCATTTGATAATAATCCTAGTACATTCTGGCATAGTAATTACACACCATATCAAGCATTACCAGCAACTGTAGATATTGATATGAATAAAGTGTACAATATTAATCAATTTGATTATTTACCAAGACAATCAGGAGGTAATGGGCATATTACTGAATATGAATTATATGTAAAAGAAAATGAAACAGATGAATTCACAAAAGTTTCTGAAGGAAATTTAGAGGGTAACTCTTCATTGAAGAAAATTTCTTTTGATGCTGTAAAAGCTCGTTATGTTAGATTTGTAGCATTAGCTGGAACTAGTGATTCATCAAAACAATTTGCAGCAGCAGCGGAATTTACTGTTCGTCAAGTAGATAATAAAGCAGATTTGAGAAAAGCAATTAACATAGCAGGAAACTATGAATCTGAATATTATACAGCTGCAAGCTGGCAAGTATTTAGTGATGCTTTAATTGTTGCTGATGAAGTAGTTGATAAAGAAGATGCAACAGAAGTAGAGATTATTAATGCAACAGAGGCATTAATAAATGCTATTGATAGTTTAGTTGAAGTAGATTCAGAAGTTGTTGAAGAAACTAATAAAGTTGCATTATTAATCGCAATAGAAATGGCAGAAAGTGCAAATTTAGAAAATGTAGTACCAGCAGTAGTAGAAGAATTCAATGCAGCATTAGAAAAT
>OFHM01001022.1_pt1 | contig 20084 bp, 15 predicted proteins | sample 1521311 | NCBI WGS metagenome assembly OFHM01 (sample SAMEA3504083, study PRJEB24116) | mouse gut metagenome | biome: mouse gut; feature: mouse-associated habitat; material: faeces | place: Denmark | collected 2011 | reverse complement strand
ATTTTACATCAAAAAGGAATAGGATTCCTTATATTTTGGGCGTTTTTTGAAAGTTATGTATAATCCGCATAGCCAATCGACGGTTTTGTGGACAGAACTGCGGAAACTCAAGGATATCAAACTTGACAAATGTTGCCTCTGCCCCCTCCATGTCCCTGACAACTATCTTCTGGTATGGGGTGCCTGCCCTGGTAGGCAGTTTATTGATGGACTTTATCAGCACAATGATATCATCCAGCTTCCCCACTGATATATCTTTGATGGAATTAAACATAATTAAGGCCTCCTTTGGCATTTTTTATAATCAATTAGTTGTCACATTTGTAAACAGCCATGATATGACTGTCTGCCTCTGCTTGGCTGCCAAAGGCTTCCTTGCAACCATTGCACACCCACTGATATGCAGCATTTGTATAATGGATGCCATTCTTATTGTTGATGTTATCCTTCTCCAAAGTACTCATTCCAACAATGTGGACACTTTGTGCTTCATTGTAAAGGTTGTTCTCATATGCCACAGTTTCCCCATCTGTTGCCCCTTTCCTGATTTCCTCATAGACAACCAGTGTCTTGCCTGCATATTTTGACAGGTCTGGAAGTGCAATGTTGATGTTCCATGTGCCAGAGCCAGTCCTTGATGCAACAAATTTTGCCTGTGTCAGTGATCCCTGGTTGATTGGCTCAATATTCTTCATTACCCCACTCACTGGGTTGCTGTCCTCTTTGACATACACATTTGTTGTGACATAGTAAGGGCTTCCACTGTCAAGCCCAGAGTAATAGATAGTGTCAACCATCCACTGCCCTTCTGTTGCCTCCATCAGATGGCTCCTGGTGGCAGATGAAACTGCTGTTGTATGGATTCCACCAGTGTAGATTGTCTGCTGTTCATCCAGCAAATCTTTATGCTGCCCTACAAGTGTCCCATTAGGGAGGAACAGCTCCTGGAATACCACAAATTTCCTGTCCTTGAAGCTGACACCAGTGTTGGTTGTCCTTAAGTCAGCCACAAACCTTACTTCCAGTGTCAGGGAACCCAAGTAGTTCTCTGTAGAGGATGCTTTCTGGATGCTGAACTTCTCATCCATTGGATGCCATGCAGACTCCCCTTTCTTCCTCCATCCTGTAGGTTGGACAGTCTTCCCAGATGCATCCACAAATGGGTTGCCATAGTTTCCTGAGTTCATGGTTGTCTCCACCAGTGCTGACCTTAAATAGTATTCCTGGTTCTCCTCAAGCCCTGCAAGCTCCACAGTGTCAATGATTTCAGCATCTGTGTCCACATTTGCCATGTGTGAGTTTGTTGCTGTAGCCTTGGCAGAAGTATGCACATCTGGCACATAGAAGGTCTGGTCTTTGTCCCATTTGTCCTTATGGTCAGCTATGCTCACACCATCCAAAAACAGCTCCTCATACACTGCATACCTGCCACCTGCAAGCTCTAAGCTGTCCACATGGAAAACCACATCCACTTCCCCATTTGCAGAGCCTGGGGTGAAGTACTTCTTGTCTGCCTGCACATGCTGCTGGTTTACCTTCACAACCTTCCCTGTCCTTACATCAATTAAATGCCCAACAATCTCATAAGTCCTGTTTGGCATCAGGTTTTCATAATACACAGTGTCATAGACAGTTGCTTTGGCTACAAGGCTGTAAGAACCCTTCCTCTGGCAGATTTGGGACTGCCTTAAGTGTGCCTCAGCCTCCTGCATGGTGTAGAACTTAGTCCCACAGTAATCACATTTGTATGCTGCAAACCCTATCACATGGTTCCTGTCCCCATCCTTTGGCTCTTCCCCAAGGTTGTAGGCAACTGCCTTTGTCCTTATGGCTGGGTGGTAGATGGTCTGGTTCTCATCATTGATGTCCTTATGGTTTGCCACAGCAAGGAGTTCATCAGATGCATCCCTGCTGTTCTTTAAGTACAGCTCCTCATACACTACCAGTGTCTCAGAGGAGAATTCACCCTCATCAGTCATGAAGTGGTCTGCATTGCCTTGCAGGATGACAGGCCCTATAGTCCCATTGGGGCTGTCTGGCACAAACTCCAATGTGCCTTCAATTTTATCCCCATTTGCATCCCTGATGGGGCTTTCTGTCTTTGTGTCTGAGTCTGGTTTGTCCATCAGGCATGCCTTCAACACATAAGTCTGCCCTGGGAGCAGGTTCTCATAGGTCACATAATCATGGATGGTAATGAGGCCATCCATCTTTGAGATATTTGTGCCAGTCTCACTGTCAAAGGCATGTGTCCTGATTTTTGGGATGTGGATGGTCTGGTCCCTGTCATTGATGTCCATGTGCCTTGCAACAGTCACATAGCCATCAGGAGTCCTTTTCTGGAGTTCCTCAAACACCACAAGTGTCCTGCCCTCAAAGGTATGCCCATCAAGCTGGAACACAATCCCATTGTATTCTGTGCCATCTGGGAGCCTGTTCCCATCCTCAGGGATGATATAGCCATAGGCATAAGCCTTCCTTGGCACATCATCATTGTCAGATGGGTCCTGCAATTCCATAACATACTTCTCCTGGGAAGTGTTTTCCCTGGTGGAGAAGGAAGTTTCCATCTCTTGCAGGATGCCCTTGTCATCCACAACAACTTCCCCTGTTTCCTTGTCTATCAGCTTTGATATAAGCCTGTACTCTGTGTCAAGCTCAAGGTGGGAGTAGTACACCCTGTCTGTGATAATCATGTTGCCTTCTGCATCAGCAATGTGCCCATTGGTTTTTGGGTTCAGTGCAACTGTGTCAATGATGGGGATGATAACCCTCTGCTCCTTGTCCCAGAAATCCCTGTGGGCTGCCACAAGCCTTGTGCCTGCCCCTGTTTTCTCATAGACTTCTTCATATGCCACTATGATTTTGCCTGCAAGCTTTGAGGCATCAAACTTATACTCCATCACCCACTGGCCTGAGCCTGTGGAATCTGGGATGGCATCCATTTCTGCCTCCACCCTTACATCCTTTGAGTCTGTAAGCACACTGCCAGTCTCCATGTCAATGAGCTGCCCCCTGATGACATAGGAAAGCCTTGGGTCAAAGCCCTTGTATGTGATGGTGTCAGTGAGCAATGCATCTTCCTTTGCATCCAGCACTTTTGTCTTTGTGCCTGCATCCAGCAGGGAAGTCTCAAGTGTTGGGTTTATGTAGACTGTCTGGTTCAAGTCCCCAATGTCAGTGTGCTTTGCCACAAGGATTTCATGGTCTGCACCATCATAACTGGTGACAAGGTACAGCTCCTCAAATACCACAAAAACCCCATTGTTCTGCTTGTTTACATCAAAGGACAGCCTGACTGAGCCAGAAGATGACTCTGGCTGGAACACAAGCTCATTTTCAGATGCCCCTCCTGCAAGGATGTCTGTGCCTGCATGGATGGTGCTGTTTTTGTCCACCACTTTCCCCTTCAGCTTGTAGGTAAGCCCAGGGATGAGGTTGTCATAGGAAAATGTGTCAATAATCCTTGCCCTGTCTGGGCTTGCAGTTGCAAATATATCCTCCACCATGGCCCTTGTCCATACTTTTGGGATATGGTCAGTCTGATCCTCATCCAGTATGTCCTCATGGTCTGCCACAAGGAAGGAGCTTTCCCCATTGAGCAGGTACAGCCTTTCAAACACTACCAGTGTCCTTCCTGCAAAGGACTCTGCATTGAGGTCAAAGATTACCCCTCCCTGCTGTGTGGGCTTGATTGTCCCATCCACAGCATCTATGGTGACTGGGGTTGTAATCACCTGCTCTGTGCCAGAGTCATCCACAACAATCTTACCAGTGGACTTGTCCCTCAGCTCAGACACCAGCTTGTACTTGTATTTTGGGTTCAGCTTCTTATAGTTCACAGTGTCATGGATTTTCAGTCCCTTTTCAGCATTTGAGATGTGGTTCCTGGTTTTTTCATCCAGTGCAAGGGTGTCTATGTATGGCAGGTATGCCCTCTGGTTTTCATCCTCAAAATCCTCATGGTCTGCAATCAGCACCCACTGGCCTGAGCCATTGCTGTTCTTTTCAATGTAAACATACTCATAGACCACAATGGTTTTCCCTGCAAGGGTGTTTTTTATTGTGCCATCTGGGTTTTTCACCAGTGCTGCAAAGCTGATTGGGATGTCCCATGTGCCAGATTCAGATGCTGCTGTGAATACCTGCTCTGGGACTTCCACAGTTTCCCCATGGACATCCACCAGTTCCTTCTTGGTTTCCACATCAATCACTTTTGTCTTTACCTTATAGTCTGCACCCACCATCATTCTGGAGTAGGAGATAGTGTCAGTGAGGCTTACAGTTTCCCCTGCATAGGAGACATCCAGGCCAGTCTCATTGTCTTTCAGCTTTGTGGTGATTTTTGGGATCAGGAAGGACTCTGACTCATCCCCAAGGTCCTTGTAGTCTGCCACAAGCTCACTGCCAAGGGAAATCTCCACATAGGACACATACTTCCTGTCCCCACACCCTGTGGCATCAAACTCAAAGGAAATGTCCCATGTGCCTTCCCCAGTTTCACTTGCAATCTGTTTCTGTGTAGCCTGCATGTTGAAAATTTCATTGTTGTTTGCATCCAGGGCAGGAGCCTGGGTTTTCACATCCATCAGCCATGCTTTGACAGTATATTCCCTCCCTGGCTCATAGTTCTTATAGTAAATGGTGTCCTTCAGCACCTGGAACCTTGTGCCATGCCCTTCCTGCAAGGTGTCATCCTTATACATGCCTGCATAGATGATGCCTTCCCCATCCAGGCCTTTCCTCTCATTCTGTGTGCTGATGATGTCTGTCTTTTGGTCAGGGAAAGTCAGCATCTCAAGCTTGTCATCCATGCTTGTTGCCACACCAAGCCCACCATTCAGCACATTCCCTTCTGCATCTGCACCCCAGATAACCCTGCCTGTACCATCAGCCCCTTCTTTTACTTTGTGGTAGTTAATGAACACTATTGTATGCCCTTTTAAGGCTGTGCCATCCACAATTGCACCCACCTCAAACCTCACAGTGTCCCCAGCATTGATGCCCTTATTTGCAGTACTGAATTCTGTCTTATATTGCTCACTGGTTGTATCAGGGTCTGAGTATTCACTTTTGTTTCTCCAATTCACCCTAAGGAATTTTTTGTCATTCAAATCATAAATCTTTGTGGTTATTGTGTAGGTTGCATCCACCTTTGGCAGTGTCTTTACCTTTATTTTGTCCAGGATGGAAACTGCCCTGGATTGGGAGTCAGCATACTGCTGGTTGGTGTCAAGACATATGGCACTTGTGGAAATCTCAGGGTATTCTGGGTTGTCATCAATAATGATGGCAGCACCTTTCTCATTCTTTGGTATCCAGTCATTGTCTGTATTGATGATAGGTTCATTCATTATTTTCCCATCCACACTGTACTGGTGGATAATCTTGCCTTCACTGTTCACCATTTCAGCAATATACAGTGCCAGACCTTCTGAGAGCTTGGTGGTTGGTGCTTTCCCAGAGCCATACCCTTCCATTGTGCCAGAAAGGGAGAAACCAACAGGTGGCTCCACTTCCCTGACAACATAAGTCCCTGCCTGCCCAAAGTACCTGGTGTACTCTGCCTTGTCAGAGGTCAGGAAGTCATTCTGGAAGAACCTGTTCCCATCCCCATCCTCTTCATAAAGGAAGTTCCCAGACTCATCCACCTTAGGGTAGCAGTCAATCCCATACTTTGCATTGATGCCATCCCTGCCTGCTGCCTCCCTGTATGGGGCTGAGCCAAGGCCTGCATCATTTGCCAATCCTGTCCTGAAGGTGAATGTTGCAGTGAGGCTCCCTTTTTTGGCAGCCTCCAATGCACTGCCAAATTTCTGCCCTTTGTAGAAGGCAACCTCAAACCTTGCATTGGAGAGGTCTGCATTATTATAGGTATTGCCACCTGCATTCCTTTTATATAAGTAGAGGTAGAGTGGCCCACTGCCTTTGATGGGGGCACTCTGGTCTTTGTCATTTATGTCAGCATGGTCTGCAATCAGAACCCAGTCTTTTGAGCCATTGTTGGTTTTCTCAATATAGAGGTACTGGTACACCACAATGGTTTTCCCTGCAAGGGTGTTGGTTACAATGTTATTTCCATCAGTCCTCACACCTGCTATGGAGAAATGCACCTTATGCTCCCCATTTGAAGAACTTGGGGTGAATGTTTTGTCAGCATCCCTTACAGAAGCCTTGCTGCCCCTGGCATCCACCAGCTCCTTGCCTGTCCCCAAGTCCATTACCACAGTTTCCACCTTGTAGTTGGCATTTGGGATTAAGTTCTTGTAAGTGATGGTGTCCTCAAAGCTGATGGTTGGGCCATTTTCAGCAATGTTAGTGTTTGTCTCCTCACACCTGAGCTTTGTGGTGATTTTAGGAACCAGGAATGTTTCCTTCTTATCATTGATTTCTTTATGGTCCACAATCAAATGGTCATTTTCATACACTTCCACATATGCCACATATTTCTTCCCCTTGCTGTCTGTGGCATCAAAATTGAATGGGACATCCCATGTGCCACTGCCAGATGCGCTTGTAGTCCTTTTTTCTTCATTTATGCCACCAACCATGTTCCCAGTTTCAGCATCCACAAGCCAATATTTAACAATATATGGCCTCTTTTTCTCAAGGTTGGTGTAAGTGATAGTGTCCTTAAGTGCCTGGTCTTTGCCTGCATAAATGATGGACTCTCCAGTGCCTGCCTTCCTGTTGGCATCTGTACCAATAATGCTTGTGGAAATCCCATCAATGATGTAGATCTGCTCCATTTTATCATCCTTGCTGGAGGCTTTGCCAAGGCCATCATTTTCCCCTTTGCCCCAGATGGCAGAGCCTGAGCCATCAGCCCCCTGCTTTACAAGCAGGTAGTTCACAAATACCAGGGTATGCCCTTTTAAGTCAGAAATATCCACTGTGGCTTCCACTTTGAACTGCACCTGTGAGCCAGCATTCACATGCCCATCAGCCCCTGTGCTGAACTCTGTCTTGAACTCTCTCCCAATTTTGTTATCCTCTGAATAATTACTTCTTTTCTTCCAGCTCACTGAAAGAGGTATATCAGCCCTGTCATCTTCTGTGCCAAGGTCATACAGCTTTGTGGTTACAAAATATTTTGCAGAAATGTTTTCCATTGTGTCAATGGTAACAGTGTCCTGCACACTGATAGTCCTGTAAGCAGAGCCTGCATACTGTTGGTTAGTGTCCAAGCAGACAGCAAGGGAAGAAAGGTTTGGGTTGTCTGGGTTGTCCTCAACCACCACAGCAAGCCCCTTTTCTTCTTCTGGTGTGCCTTCAGGAAGGTTGCTGGCATCTAAAATATTTTCAACAATTGGTTTCCCATCCAAAAAGTATTTGTGGTATTTTCTTTCTTTTCCACCTGCACCAGTAAATGTCTCAACTTTTATTTTCAAGGCAAGCCCTTCTGTGATTTTTGAGGTGCTTGGAAGAGGGTATTCCTTTTCCTCCTCCTGGATGATTCCATCATTGTTTTTGTCTATGTAGCCAACCCCACCCATTTCTCCTGAAAGAGAAAATCCAACAGGTGCTTCAATCTCCCTTATGACATAGGTTCCCTGCTTTCCAAAATAAGCATTGTATTCATCCTTCCCATCCACAAGGAAGTCATTCTGGAGTTTGGGGTTGTCAGGATCAGTCTCATCCAGTATGAGTTCCCCCTCATCACTTATCTTGGGAAAGAAATCAACACCATAAGTAGCCTTAATGTCTTCCCTGTTTGCCATGTCTTTAAATATTAAAGAACCCACTTTATTCACATTAGCAGTTTTGAAAGTGAATGTTGCTGTTGGCTTGCCTCTTTTCAAAGCATTGGATGCATTATCATAATACTGGTCTTTATAATAAATCATCTCAAACCTTGCATTCTCAAGGGTTGCACTGTTAATTTTTTCCCCACCAGCACTTTTCTTATATAAATATAGATATAAGGGGTCTTTTGTGTCTGTAGAACCAAGTGTGTAATTTACCTTTATTAATCCGCCTCCCATTTGTCTGGTTAATGTCATGCGTGCTGTATAGATCCCAAGGACAAAATGCCCACCATTGGCATCATGCTGGTCATCCAAAATCCTGATGGCTATTGGTCCAGTTTCCTCCATGCCATGTATGGCATTGTTCCTTCCGTCTTCACCCAATGCAGGAGTGTTAATGTGTGTGCAGTAAAGTTGCAAGTAACCCAAGTCCCCTAATTGCTGGATGAGTTGGTTCACCTTTCCCTTTTCCTCATCAGTAATTCCAGAGGGGTTTTGGGCAGAACCACCATCTATGGTCCCACCTGCTGAAAAATTCCCCAAATTAAGAAAGAATACAGCATCAGTGGCTGATTCATGCATTGATGCATAGCTTTCACTGCTGGCACCTGGTGATCCATTTACATAATTCAAAAGCCTTGTAAGAGAGTCCTGCATTTTAGTGTCATAAGGAGTAAACACATTTGTGATGATAGAGCCAGGGATAGCCTCAAGGAGCTGGCTGCTTTCACCAGGATAATAATAGGAAGTGGTTGTCCCAAATAGTGGCTTTTCTAAAATTTCTATAACTTCTTCATCCACTGGCTCTGGCAGTTCCATTTTTGATTCCATATCGCTGAAAGAGAATGTCCCATCCACAGCCTCAGCCTCATCAATGAGGTTTAATAATTCATCAGACAGGTTGCTTTTTCCTTCAGTGACTTCAATAGAGTTAATGGAGGCAGGGGATCTTTCAATAGTCATATCCCCTGTGTCTGGGTCATATGTGTATGCAGCACCATCAACAGGGAGGCCATTCACAAGCACATTCAAATTGTCTGGATCCATCCCCTCATCTACCTGGATGTCGGTTTGCAAGGAAAAAATCTTCTGGTCATATGCTGAAAGCTCTACTTCTTCCTTAAATTCATCCACAGAAATGGAATGCACCTGGGATGTCATGTCTTCTGTTTCAGATTCTCCAGCACCCCTCCCAATTTTGTTGAAAACCTGCATAAATTGGACTTGTAAATTAAGTAGGATATTTTGTGCGCCCTCATCTCTATATAATTCTTTTGGGATGTACAGAAGGCCAGTTTTTTCATCATAAACACATCCATTTACTGCCTCTCCATTGGTGTTGGTATGGGCCACTGCAAAATCCTGGACTCTATAAGCAGAATCTTTGATCATGGTGTTGGCATAGGCAACATAATACTCATTGTCTGGGTTCAGATCATACACAACCACATAAGTTCTTAGTTGTGCTAAGAATTTTTTTACATTTTCATGCATATGTGCATCACCTTGCTCAATGCTGCCAATGACAGAATCAATGGTATCTGAATCTTTTACATAGTTTCCATCAAAAAGGGTATTTTTGACAAGGAGGATGTTTGATATCCTTATATGACTTCCATCAACAGTGGCATATTTTTCATCCAGGTTGCTTTTTATGTAACTTTCAGTAATCACATCTGCCACTACCTCATCTACCTCATCTTTTGAAATTTCCATATCTTCAGTAATGTCATGATATTCAATGCCATCAGAGGATTTTGATTTTTTATCATCCTCAATGTTTATGGTAGCAGTAGAAGAAAAAGTGACTTCTACAGAAACATTTTTCTCAGGCATGGAAAAGGAAAAGGCATTATCCACTGTGTCTGCCTGTGAAAGTGTTTTGCCAGTTTCAGAGTCTTTTAATGCCAGTGTTTCCACATAATACCCATCATCAGGGATACATTCTATTTCTACTTCATCCCCTGCCTTGAATGCCCACAATGAGCCATCATTTTCAATTTCTTCCATCTCTCCGTCATCATTAATGTGCATCATCTGATAACCATCCTGGGATGCAGATGAATTGTTCATGCTGTCCTCAGAAAACTGGATCAGCCCATTCTCTGTATCAGTTAATGTCACTGTATAATTGCCATCAGAGTTACTTTCAACAGCATGTGAGACATTCACAATTCCTGCTGGAACACACATCAGAGAAGCTAACAGTGCAGAGGTAGCCTTTTTCAAAAACTTAATCATCAATTTAATCTCCTTTCATATTTTTTTAGTCTTTTCAATTGTTGTATCTCAATGAATATGTAACTTTTTTCTTTGAAGGGAGGGTGGAGCAGTGGAAATAATCAAAAAAACAGTTCCCTGCTTGAACAGAGAACTGTTTTTTTTTAATAATACCAATTGTATGTGCCTCCTGCATGTGTTTCTTTGCAAACCTTATATACGCTCTCACAATGCTCATTCATTCTGAGCATATTCCCAGACATGATAGCTGCACATGTATTACATACGAAATAAAGCCCTTTCTTTTCCCCAGATGTTTTTACTTTGATAGTTTTAGTCTTTCCATAGATAATTTTTCCATGTTTTCCCTTTGTATAAGCTCTGACTTTAATTGTGTGATTTTCACCAGGAGTCAAGCCTTTTATGGTATATGTGGTATTTTTAGTGGTTTTAGCATAAACAAGGGGAGTCCTCAAACCTTTTATTTTCTTCTGATAAATTAAGATTTGATAGCCTATGGCTCCCTTAACCTTATTAAATCTGATTTTGATAGAGCTGTCATTTCTATACCCATCCCATTTGCAACTTGTTTTCACCTTCTTCAGCCCTTTCACCTGCCCTGGCTTTTTTACTTTGGCAGATTTAACAGCTTTGGCATCCTGGGAAACCTTGGCACTGCCAAAAAGGTTTGACTGTCTATTAATCACACCATCTGGCTCTGCCTTAGGCAGTGTGCAGAATTCAACAGCAGTTACAGAAGTCAGTAAAAATACAAATACCATGGCAATCACAATGGATATCAGGGTTGAATGTTTCATCTTCTTCATTTTTTTCAACATTTTTTATGTCCTCCTTCATAAATTATTCATTTTTTATCTATATTATAAACTTATTGTTGAAAAATATCAACAAAAAGAGAAATTAAAAGAATTTTGGAAAGAAGGAGAACAAGTTGAGTCCTCCTTCTTTTTCTTTTTCCTTTTTATATTCTTTTTTAATATGGGGAAGAGAGGGAAAGAAATTTCCATCACTGGAGAGGTATAACTTTTTTTATGTTTATAAATCAGAAGTTTTTTAGGAAATAAAAAAAAGAGAATTCTTTCTCCTTCTTTTTCTGTTCTTTTTCTAAAGGTATATTGGGTCTACTGCATCCTTTACTTCTGCTTCATAGTCAATCCTGATGACAGCATTGCCTGACTGTCCACCAGAACCTCTTGTTACAAAACCAAGCACAATGTATCCAGTTGCTTTCCCTTTCTCTGGCTTATTGTCCTGCCTGTCAAGAACCCTAACATAGATTCTTCCAACTCCAGGTGGCATCTCCTCTAAGCTACCTTGATCACCATACCCTTCAAGTGGGACATAAACATGGGCACATGCTGCACCAACATCACCAATCTGTTTCAGGAAAGATGCAAACTCAATTTCATCAGACATATTTGCAAAATGGACAGTAAATGGGCTGTTTGAACTCACTGAGTTATACCATGTGGTATCTGTATTGTTTAAGATTGCAGTTATGAAATCTGCAGCATTTTGGTCTTCATTTTGGTTCCCATCCCAACTTATCCAAACATTTGTAAGGTTGCTATTGCTGCCTTGACCAAATGTATATTTAAGACCAACTGGGATATCTCCACCCCAACCCTCTGTTGGCACTTCATCAATGCTGTCAACTGTTACTTTTGTCCTTGATGGCATGCCAGCACCTGAACTCAAACCAGGGAGTGTTGGTGGCCCAGCCGCTGCATCCTCCATAAGATTCAAAATTTCATCAGATAAAGTGTTGCTATCTTCAGTCACCTCAACAGAATTTATGGATGCAGGGGATGCATCAATCACCAAATCACCTGTCTCTGGGTTATACATATAATTATCTTTTTCCATTGGGAACCCATTAACAACAACATTTAAAGTGTCTGCATCCATGCCTTTTTCAACATTGATAGAAGTCTGCAAAGAGAAAATCTCCTGGCTATAGGAAGAAAGCTCCACCTGTTCTTTATCCTCATCCACTGAGATGGTATGCAACTCAGATGTCATGGGTTCATCATCACTCCTGCTGATTTTATTGAAAACCTGCATGAACTGAATTTGCAGATATAAGAAAATATTTTTGCCATTATCGCCCATATATAAATCTTTTGGGATATACAGCAAACCAGTTTCTTCATCATAAATACAGCCATTAACAACTGTGCCACTGACATCATTTACAGCAATAGCATAATCCTGCACTGTGTAAGCGCTATCCTTTATCATAGTGTTGGCATAAGCCACATAATAATCATTTTCTTTCCCCAAATCATACACTATGACACAAGAATCAAGCTGTGAAATAAATTTCTTTAGGCTTTCTTCACTGTCTTTATCATTATTTTCTATGCTACCCATAACTGTATTAATAGTGTCATCCTTTTTTATGTATTCTCCATCAAAAATTGAGTTCTTAACAACAAGTATATTTGCAAGTGAAATTTTATCGCCAACAGTGGCATATTTTTCATCAAGGTTACTTTTGATGTAACTTTCTGTAATCACATCAGCCACAACCTCCTCAACTTCCTCTTTGCTGATATCCATATCCTCTACAATGTCATGGTATTCAATGTCATTGTCAGAGGATTTTGATTTTTTTTCATCCTTAATGTTAATTGTGGCAGTGGAAGAGAAAATAGCCTCCACAGATATATTTTTCTCTGGCATCTCAAAGGAAAAAACATTATCTACTGTATCTGTCTGAGAAAGTGTTTTACCAGTCTCAGAGTCTTTTAAAGAGAGTGTTTCCACATAATACCCTTCATCTGGAATGCACTCAATCTCAACATTGTCACCAGAATTGAATGCCCACAATGATCCATCATTATCAATCTCTTCCATCTCTCCATCATCACCTATTTGCATCATTTGATAGCCATCCTGGGATGCAGATGAGTTGTTCATGGAACTTTCTGAAAATTGGATCAGTCCATTCTCTGTATCAGTTAATGTCACTGTATAATTGCCATCAGGGTTACTCTCAACAGCATGTGTGACATTCACAATTCCAGTAGGTATGCACATCATGGATGCAAGCAATGTAGAAGTAGCTTTCTTAATGAATTTAAACATTATATTTAATCTCCTTTCTCATTTTTTATTTTAGAAGTTTCATTGATCCATACAAATATGAAATTTTTTGGTGAGGAGGTGTGTAAGATAATTAAAAAAAACAGTCTTGGACTTGTCATCCAAGGACTGTTTTTTTTCAAGAGTACTGTATAAATATAAAGGTGAGCATCTTTTATTTCACAGAATCTATTGACAGAAAAGGAAGGATATGGGAAGGTGTAAAAGAAGAAAGAAATGTTATTTTAGAAAACAGTGTAGAGTGTTTGTGTACTGCACCTGGTGTGGAGTGCCTGTATTTCAGGGTATCCTATGTTTTCTCCATCATCATTAATGTGCATCATTTGGGTGTAGAGTCCATGTATTTCAGGGTACACTTTGTTAAGGCAAAGAGAAACCCTTATAACTTTGAGGTTATAAGGGTTTTCTTTTTTTATCAACACTATTCTTTACCAGGAAAATCTTTAGAAATTATTCCTTTTCAGATTCCTGCTTATATCAGGCTCACATATGATATACTTTGCAGTCTGAGGGATGACATTCCTTACAAAATTCAGTGCATGCTTATCCATTGTTTCATCAAGGATATTCCTGTTTTTGGCAGAATGAGACAGTCCTGGTGGTTTTCCTCCAGCCTGTAATAAATCCACTGCCAAAAACCTTGCCATCCTGCCAAATCCAAAATTTTTGGCATTCCACAGATACCCCCACAAATGCCCTATTTATAGGCTTCCTGGCAATCTTACAACTGTAATATGCCAAAAATCTCTTTCAATATGCCAAAAACATTCCCCTATTTTGCCAAAAATTTAATTTTTGGCATTCTCCATATAATCCCTGAATCCCTTTATTTCTGGGCATTTCAGCCATTTCAATCATTAGGCATCTGCCAAAAATCCTGCCAAAAATATCCCCATTCTGCCAAAAACTAAATTTTTGGCACTCCCTCCCTGTTTTTGGCACTTCCCAGATCACCTCTATCAACTGAAATCCCTCCCTCTCTCCTATCTTCTTTCCTCCAGATTTTCCCTCCCCAAAAACTGCCAAAAACCTTGCCAAAAATCCCTCCATTCTGCCAAAAACTAAATTTTTGGCATTTCCACAACAATTTTTAGTGCAAAACTACTAACATCCCAGTCCACTCTATCCATATTTTTATTAACATCCAACAAATTCCATCTGCCAAAAACACCATTTCCAAAAAATACTATGTCATGGCAGAAGCTCTATATCCCCATGGCAGATTTTATCCTATCCTCCCTCCTCTTCTTCTCCTCTCTTCTTCCTCCCTCTTTTTTTCCCAAAATAATATCATAAAACTCCCTATCCTCCCTCACCACATCACCCCCATATTTCCTCCTCTTTCCTCTCTCTTTTTCTCTCTCCAAAAACAGAAACACCTCCCCAGGAACCCCCAGCCTTTCCAATAGAATGGAAGAAAGAAAAAAAGAAAAAGAAGAATAGCTGCCTTGCCTTGAGCATGAGATTTTTAAGGCAGGCTTAGGGGAATGGAAAGAAAGGAAAAAGGAAGAAAGAAAGGAAGAAAAGAATCCTCTTTTTCAGCCCCAGAAAGGTTGCCTCCCTCTCTCCAGGGAAAAGAAAGAAATCCCCCAGAACCCCAGTGTTTCCAAGGGAAAAGGAGGAAAGGAAAAAGAAATGGATGGCTTTAGGATAAGATTTTTAAGAGGAATTCAGGGGAAAAAGGATGGAAGAAAGAAAGGAAAAAGAAAGGAAAGAATGCTCTTTTTCAGTCTTTCAGGGGGGCTTTTCTCTCTCCAGAAAAAGGAAGAAATCCAGTGGTTTCAAGGGAAGGAGAAGGGAAAGAAGAAAGAGAAAAAAGATGAGGTGCTTGGATTAGAAGATAGGATATTTAGGGGCAGGTTAGAGGAAGGGGAGGAAGGAAGAAAAGAAAGAAGAAGACCTTGCAAGATGTGTGTCTCACAAGGTCCTCTGTTTACTCTTTTATTCTGTTTTTTGTTGCCCTATCAGGATAAATTATAAACTGCCAGCAGAATATGAAGCTTCTGCTGTGACATAGTATTTTTTAGGCATCCTCCCCTTCCTTTCACCTGAATCCCATTTTTACAGTTTGTGCAGCAGTCCCTGGAAGCTTTTCACATTATCTTCAAATTGGGGCAGGAAGTCTTCCCCAGTGTCATAATGGAGATACAGCCCCTTAAAACATGCCTGCCATGCAAGCTGCATCACATGGGGGCTGGCTTTCATTTCTAATCTTCTGTAAGCCATGCTTGTTTCCACAATAATTTTCTGCCACATAATGAAAAATTCATCTTGTAAGGGAATCCCAAAAGCCCCCAGCCATCCCCTTACAGTGTGCCTCTCTGTGGAATCCCCACATCCTGGTGTGCTGAAAATGTATTGCACATCATCCACAGAAACCTCCCTGATGTTCCCTTCTGTGTCACCCACTTGCAGGACCCTGCCTATGGGGAACAAGGCACAGACAGATGGCTTGGATTTGTGGACTGAGCATTTCCTGTCTTTCAGCAGGGGGCATCTTTTCACTGAACCTTTGGGCTTGATCCTTACTATAGGGATTCTGGAGCCATCACCAATATAAGTTTCACAGTACTTCAAAAACAGCTCCCCTGGGGACATCCCTAATTCCTTGGACATGCTGTAAATGTCCCTTGGGTTCAGAAGGATATCCTCCCTGTGGATGCAGCATTTTCCACACTCTGTGCAATGGAATTTAAACTCTTCATCCATTCCAATCTGTCTTCCACCAAGATTGGTTATGATGTTTTTTAATGTTTCATCCATCTTCTTCTCCTCCTTTCCTTCTCCATTGTACTGACTTCTTTTCCTTTGGAATTCTTGCAAAAATGAATTACTTTTCTATCTCTATAACCTTCCCTTTCTTAAACTTCTTCTGGGGTTTCATTGTTTTATTCCCCACCCCTTCCTGCTTCCTCCCAAATTCTATCAAATCAGGTTCCATGGCTTTTTGGGGAAGGGCAAACCCTTCCAGCCCTGTTTCAGCAGCCAGATGTTTAATAATCTGCTCTGCATAAGTCCTTAGCTTTTCATAACACCTGACATGGGCCTCCTGCCTTATTTCCCTGTTTTCCATTCCTTCAATATGGAAGATTCCTTCCAGTTCAAGCTCAATGTGGAAATTATCATATTCCCCATCCATCTCCACATATTCTGTCAGGCTTACCACTGCCAGGTTTTCTTTTTCCCTAAACTCCCCATCACACTCTGTCCTGTTAAGGAGCCTGACTTCCCCTTCATCTTCCAGCAAATCCACCATGTCAACCCTGACTATCTTATACTGTAATAACTCTGCCTGTAGCATCCCTTCCCTCCTCTCCTTTTCAGCTCAATAAAACCCTTCCTGTAATATTCTGGTATGACAGAAGCCCTATCCCATCTGGCTCCAGCTTCAGGTCAGCAATCCAGAACTCAACCCTTTCATCCATGTCCATTGCAAAATATCTGCTTAATTCCCTGCAAAGCCAGTCCTGCATTCTTTCATTAAGCCCATGTTGGAATATTGTCAGGAAAACCATTTTCTTTCCTGTATCCCCTAAACTGGCAAAGGCACTTTCATATCTTGCAATTTTTTCAGCAGTCAGCATCAGGGACTTTACCTGCATCCACCCACCACCTGCTGCATTCAGGATGGCATCAGGGACATTGATTTCAATGTAAGCATTCCCTGTCACTAAATCCCATTTTTTACCTGCCACTTTTAGTTCCTCATAAACTTTACAGCCATTGTCCAATTCTTCCATCTGATGGCTGGCAAGGAAATGCTCAATTGCATCCTCAAAAATAATTGGCCTTAGGCAAATCCAGTCTTTATTTCCCATTTTGGGATTATCCAGTGAAAATGCCATGATTTCATATTTTCCATTCTTTGAATGCCTGCTTTCAGAGACAAGACATGGCATTCCCCTTCAGTGATATTCCCTCTGACAATTTTGGGACAGCAAATCTCCATTTCTTCCCCATTTATAACCAGAACTGTTGATTTATTGTCTTTTCTTATCAGTACAGCCTCCTTCCATTCCCTTTCAAATAGGTATTTCTCCACTAGCTCCTCCTTTCCCTATGCTTTTTTTTACTTTTTTAGCATAGCACAAAGGATTTTCTATAAATTTTAGAGAAAACTGTTGCTTTACCATCTCTCATTTCAAAAAGAGCAGGCTTTACCCTGCTACCAACATCATTAAGAAAAAATTCAGTACATTACATTTATCAGAAATCCTCCATTAAATTTCCCAATAAAAAAACAGGACACCACATCAATGTGAATCCTGTTTTTTATATCTCATATTTTATTATAAAGCCATAAGCTAATTTATACAGATTGCAAACCTGCCAGTTCTTCTACTTCTTCCATTGTAAGCCCAGAGCCAACAGAAACCTCTTCCATGGAAAGTTTCCCCATCATCAGAAGCCTTTGTGCTGTCTTTTTGTTTGCAGTTTTTTCTGCCTTTTCTGCTGCCTCATACCTCTCACTTTCCACATAGGCCCTCATCACTTCTTCCTGGTCATATAACTCCATTAACATATCAATCACCTCCTGCTCTTTGCTTTCCAGATATTCTTTCAGCACATTTTTGTCTTTACAAATTCTGATAGTCTCTTTTATTGCTTTTCTAGTTCTTCCATAAAGTGACACCTGTTCATTACACACCTTGGTAAATCTGACATACTGATTAATAATATCTCCCTCTTTACCATCATATATCATTTTCACTTTGACATCCAGACAGATTTCTTTCCCATCAAAGAATTCCTTTGACAAGGAATTCTCTTCTGGCCTTGTCTTCCTGCCACCAGAATAAATCACATAAATCTCTGGCTTTGGCATTTTAAGTTTTTTACTATTATATATGTTCTGCTTGGTCTCTCTAAAATATTCCCTATAGGTTTGGACAAGATACATGAGTGCCCTGAAAATAATATTAACAGTCCATGTTGACTGGCTTTCAATAAGTATGAGTAAAGTTGAACCCACCCTGAATCCCACATCATTATAAATATCATTAACAAGGACATTGCTGACTGTTACATCATGTAAATCCTTTTCTGTGGCTTCTGTATCCTCTGGATGCAAAGCCTGATACAATTGCATCAAATACTTTTTTTCTTTGAATAATGAGGTAAAGACACTATCTTTCAGGGTATGCTTTACTATCTCATCATCATTCTTCTCCTCTTTCTCTCCCAACTCTTCACCTCCTGCATAACTTTCTTCCTTACTTATAATATTAACATGGATCATGTTTATTTTCAATTTCAAAATCAGACTGCTGCATGGGTAAGGCAGGCATGCTTCCCTCCCCCTTCTTTTCCCTATAAAGTTTATATACATTTTATCATGGATTGTGGGACTATGGAATTGGAAAAATGGGGAGAGGAAAAACTAAGCCAATATGCCTCCTCCCATCCCCCTCATTTTCCCAGTGGCTTTTTCAAAGGCTACTTATTGTTGTTATAGAGAGCAATGCATTCATCAATGATGTTTTCCACAATTCTCACCTGTTGGGGAGTCAGCTTGTCCAGTTTCTCTGAGAGCAACAGCTTATCCTTGTCAATGATGTCCCCTGTAAGCAAATAGTCTGTGCTTACCCCTAATGCAGCAGCCACTTTCATCAGGTTCTCTGGCCTCATCCCCCTCTTTCCAGCCTCAGCATAGCTGACAAATTGAGTGGTAAGCTCACTCAGCTCTGCCAAGGCCTCCTGGGTCAGCCCCAGTTTCTTCCTCCTCTCCATGATCCTTTGTCCCATTTCTTTGAGGTACAGTTCCACATTCATCTTTCCTTCCACCTTTCTTCTTATTGTGAAATTCTATCAACATTACACTTGTTTTGTAATGTTGGTCTGTTGACAAATTTCAACTATATGCTATCATTTATGGATACAGCCATTCCCACTGCCCAATGCATTTTTGCCAGAAAAGCCAAAGGCATGGATGGTATATGCTTGGCATATCAAATGAAAAGGAGGCTGATTTTTTATGTCAGGCAAGGTAACCCAATTTATGAAAACACAGAAATACAGGTTTGATTTTGGGACTGATGGCAAGTTGTATGTTGTCATTTTCAATGGGAAAATCCCACAGGCAGAATTAAAAGGGCTTCTTTCTTCCTTACACAACTGCCTGTATGGGAAGATTCCAGATATTATCCCTTTATACCTGAAGCAGCGCCATCTGGAATATTCAAATTTTAACAGCATTGAAATTCCACTGGAAAATTATAATGCCATGGAGTGGGCAGCCTATCTCCTCCACTCTGGCGCCTATGGAAAAGTGGATGAAACCCTTGGGGATGCTGATGTTTACTTTTCTATCATGGATTATCAGGAAATCCTTCCCAAAGGGGATTGTGAAGGCTGCTATTTTGCAGTGGGCAGTCTACCTTCTGGATGCCATGGATATAAGTATAATGCCATTGCCCAGACATTTTCCTCCCATAGCCATGGGTTAGGGGAGCAAGGCTGTTTTGCAATCAGGGAAAGTGGCTGCGATGGAAATTTAAGGGATGTTGTCAAAGAATTTGGGGAACCAGCCCTCCCAACTTTTGGCTGTGTGGATATGGTGGCTCTCCTTCCAAATCTTGAAAATTTCAAAACCAAGGAAGAAGTGCTAAGGGCAGCCATCAAATAGCATTCTCTGGGGCATCAGATTCCCAAATATCAAAATGATTTCAAAAGCTCTGTTGGACAGTACAATCCATCAGGGCTTTTTAATTCCCCAAATGTAGGGTTATTGCCTGCCCCCATCCCTGCTGCAAAGCAATTTTCTAAGTGAGGAATATACTCTTTCCATCCATATGTATAAACAGGGCAGGAAAAGGAAGAAAAGGCAAGGAAAAAGGAAGATGCTCATCTCTCCATCTTCCCTTCATTCCCTGCATATTTTCCTGTTATTACCAATCATTTCCCTGCATCATCCCCTTCCCCCAGTTCCATTTCCTCCCTATATTGTCAAGTGATTTTCCTTAAAAAATCAAGGAATTTATAGTTACA
>OFHM01001021.1_pt1 | contig 20093 bp, 33 predicted proteins | sample 1521311 | NCBI WGS metagenome assembly OFHM01 (sample SAMEA3504083, study PRJEB24116) | mouse gut metagenome | biome: mouse gut; feature: mouse-associated habitat; material: faeces | place: Denmark | collected 2011 | reverse complement strand
GTGGTGTGGCTCAGCCCTTAGCACACACCTTTAATCCCTCTGGCTGGAATACAGACATGCCCTTAGTACACACCTTTAATCCCAAACAATGAAGGTAAAGTTAGTTTGTAGAAGGAAGCACCCATGTTTGAAAGTGATGTCTAATTGAGTGGCAGACAAAGTGATGAATCAGAGAAAGATTTGACAGAATGAGGCAGAGATAGGATAAGCCCAACTCTCTAGAGAACAGCACAGGAAATGTAGACTACTTAAGAGTAGTGCAAAAAGAGAGTTTTTTAGAAGGGAATTCCAGTTTCCGCCTAAAAACAAACGGTAGCAGAGCTGTACCAGGCAGAAGAGCAGTATACCGGTAAGGAAATAGTTTGTAAAAATCAGAAAGTAATCCGCACATGCAGTAAAAAAAAGCGCGCAAATAACGAAACGCATCTGAGGACGGTTCTGAAGAGGGCGGTTTTTGAGCAGGCAAAATAGAAAGCACGAAAGAATAAAACTATATTTTATAATGGAATACAAGCGGCACCTCCTGAGATTTTACCTGGAGTATAACCGCTTATCTTTAAAATATACGGTAATCAGGAATGCGGCGTTTTTTAGGGGAGAAGAGCCATAGAAAAAATGGAAAGGTTTGCATTTAGAAAACGCCTCAAGAAGCTGAAGTTTCCGGAAAAATATAACCGGAAGCCATAGCCGGGGAGGCGTTTTGAGGATTCACACGTGAAACCGGTAATTTACCTGCTGTTTTTAGAAGCAGCTTCGGCAAAGTCAGTATTGACAAGTTTATCATAGGGAGCGCGTTTCTTTAATTCTCCGGCGCTTTCCAGAATATCCTGTAGAAGTTCAAAGCTGGCCTTTTCAAATATGAGCGTATCGTTCCAGGTATCCTGTTCAGCATAACGCCGGACAATTGCTGTAATGGTATCTAAATCTGTTTCTACAAACTGCGGCCGGATTACCTGGGCGATTTCCTCTGGCGTATGGGAATTCACATAGTCCATTCCGCGCTGGAGGGCATCTGTGAATTTTTGGATAACCTCAGGATGCTCATCTAAATAGCTTGCTTTGGCAGAATAAGCGGTGTATGGAACGTAGCCGGAATCCACGCCAAGGGAAGCCGCTACGTATCCGACTCCTTCCTGTTCCAATGTGGTAGCTCCCGGTTCAAACTCTACCGTGTAATCCCCCTGTCCCCCGGTAAAGGCGGCGGCAGTAGATCCAAAATCTATGCTCTTGTCAATGGAAAGATCAGAATCGGGATCAATGCCTTGCTGTTTTAAGATATACTCAAATACCATTTCCGGCATACCACCATTCCGACCGCCTAAGACATCAGTACCTTTTAACTGCTCCCAGGTAAAATCAGGCATTTCCTTCCGGGCGACCAGAAAATTGCCTGCTCTCTGGGTAAGCTGCGCGAAATTGACGGCGTAGTCCTCAGCGCCTTCATTGAAAGCATAAATGGAAGATTCCGAGCCCATAAATCCGATGTCAGCTTCGCCGGAGACAAGAGCGGTCATAGTTTTATCTGCACCAAATGGGGCGATATAGAAAGTACAAAATTAATCATAAAAAATCCACATACTTGATGGAGTTGTCCTCTGAGATATGTATCCGCTCAATAATGCGGCGCCAGAACGCCTGGCGGTTTTCTATGCTTAAGGAAGAATACATGCCGCCAAAATCATTTTGCAAGATGCTTTCGAGATAAGAATAATCTTTCCTGACAATGCCAACAATAGTGTCCAGTTCTGCAAGCTCCTTATCTAATTTTGCATACTCAGCATCATAATAGTCAAATGAAATACGGTTTTTCTGGAACATAAGGTTTAGGCGTTCTCGCTCAGCATTTATTTGTTTGGGAGTACGTTTATTTTTTTTCTGTTTCTGCTTTTCGGATACAGTGGATATTCTGACTTTAAAAAGTTCATATTCACGCTCGAGATTTTTCAGCAGGTATTCTTCTATCAGGTTTTGGCTCATCCTGTGACGATAGGTACATATATGGTCAACCAGCGCCCGGTTGCATCGGTAATAACAGTACGTTCTTTTTTCTCCGGTGTGGCGGTTGATAATGGAACTGCATCCGGTTCCAGAGAGCTTTTGGCCGCATACTGGGCAACGGATAAGACCTGAGAACAGATAGACGCGCCCCGAACGGTTTGTATGTACGTTCCTGCTGGAAATCTTTTGAATCTCTTTCCATTCAGCGGCAGTGAGGTAGGCAGGGCAGTAGTTGAGATTATTACGGTATTTTCCGATATAAAATTCACTGGAAAGCATGGTTCTGAGCATAGCATAAGAGAAATCAGTATGAAATGTTTCCTGCATGTGTATGACGGTTTTTCGTTTTGCACCGTATTTTCGGAAATAGTCGAAAAATTCGCGTACCATATGCTCCGTTTCGGGGTCTTTCACCATTTTCTTTACCCCATCAACAATGGCTATTTTATAGCCTAACGGAAGGTTTGCGTCACCCCACACAACTCTTCCGTTTTGAATCATGCTGTCAACAGTAAACTTAATCCGTTCGCTGGTGGTATCTACTTCGTTCTGCCCAATGGAAAGCATAATGTTTAGATTTAAACGGCCGTCCCTGGTTTCCACGTTCATATTAGGTTCCGCTACGGCAATCCATTTTGTATTGTATTTATCCAGTACGTCCTGGACTTTATAAAAATCCGAGACTGACCGGAACCATCGATCCATTTTCCAGAAAAGTATCACGTCAATTTCATTACGCTCCACGGCCCCCAGCAGGGCGTGTATTGCTTTACGTTTCCTGAGCTCCTTACGTGCAGTCTGACCTTCATCGGCGTAGACTCCAACAACTTTCATACCGTGTTTTTGCGCATAGTCCTCCAAGTATTCACGCTGTGCCAGCAGGGACTTCCCATGCATGGCCTGTTCTGCCGTACTGACCCGGATGTAAATTGCTGCTCTTGTAATGCGCTGTTCAGACATAATTATTAACCTCCGTTTCATCTTATTTTGGATAATGTGAAAAAATGCACCTGTACAGGCAACGGAGGATTGTGGTATAATTTTCCAGTGATGAGATTATATACCGTCTTCCGGGGCTGTATAGGAATCTATGTGGAAACCGTTCCTGTTGGCGCAGGAGCGGTTTTTGCTTTAATCAAAAGAAAAATACGCTTTGATTTTTTTAATGCAACTATCTTTAGAATTTCCGTACATTCTTTCTAAAGTAGCACATGAAGAAATAACGTCAATAAGTTCTGGACTTAGCGAATGGTTATTTGCATCATTTACTTTTTGCGTATAATCCAATATTTCTACTGCTGATGACAAAAGACTGATGGATGTTATATACTCTTTCACATTAAATTTTTCAGGCGCAGGACAAGGGACTGAGGGTTCTTCAGGTGCTATCCAAACGAGATCATTATCTGTAGCAATTTTGAGTGTATTATCAATGATATATTTCTTGATTATTACCTTAGATGATTTGATAAAGGGCAAAGCTTCTAAAGGAATCTGACGAACTAAGGTAGGGCTACACCATTCAAATGAACTAAGTACCGTATCAGAGTTTGAAAACATTACATTGTCAAAAATAAATTCTTCGCCAAAAAGGGTGGTGAGTATAATATCAGCATTAATTGCAGATAGAGAATTCGCAGAATTCCCTGATAGCTTTAATGCAAAGGAATAATCATTAGAGCCAGAAAGTAAAATTGATAAAACGGTTGCCCTAAAATCTAAATCTGGGTTATAGTTTGAGATGACAAGCTGTGAACAAATTTTTCGCTTACTTTTAATAGATTCAACTGATTCAACTATGACGGCCGTGCCACTAGCAGTTACTGTTATAACATCAGAAAATTTATCGGATGAAAATGTTGAATAGTCTAAGGTAAGTCCAATAATAGCATTAGCACCCAACGATAGCATTGTATTCTTTAAATTTTCAATAGCTATTTCTTTAGTTTTTTTAATTTTTTCTGTGTATTCCGTGCAAGTACCGTCCGTAAATGCATCCAAAAGCTCATTAATATACCTACCTGCTATCGCTAAAGCACTTTCTTCAGAACAAAACCCCAAATAATCTGTTATTATGTAGTTCTCAAAATTAAATCCAGAGGTTATTAATAACTTATCTTTCATTCTTTCATCCTTCCTTTTGTATTTTTATTAAAACGCCGAAGCGGCTTAATCTGTTTTTATTTCCATAATGCCGACATATGGCTCGAAATAGACAATATAGTTATCTACAGTCGCACATATACCATATTTACTCTTGTATGCTTTGAGAGCGTCGGCAAGAAATTCCTCGGTTACCCCTAAATAATCTGCCACTTCATAGCTGTTTCGACAACCATATTGATAGGCTCTCACAATGCCCATTAGCCCGATTTGCTTGTTATATGCCCAAAGCCGCGCATGGTATTCTTGTTTTCGGTTCTCAGTTCGCGACTGGTCGAGAATATCCCCTGTTGTAGTGTAATAGTGCCCAAGTTCTTCAGCGAGGACACAAGCCTTTTCAGTGGATGTCGGGATTTTATGGTGAATTGCAATTCTGTTTTTATATATTCTTCCACTATATCCATCAATATCCTTTTCTTTGACGATCAGTTTTTCATTGTCGGCTTCAGCCAATAAATTTTCATATGTCAATAAAATCACTCCCATTCAGTGTCATCCATCATAATTTTATCTACGGCAGCTTTCTGTTCTTCCGTAACGCCATTGTCATGGGCGGCATTTAAGTATGAATAATCCGACATGTCAGTTAAAGTGTTCTCCAGTTCTGTGATGCGGGAGTCTTTTTTGCTCAACGTAGCAGTTCTGGAAGCTTCACGTTCTAATATTATGTTTACCGTTTCCTGACCGTAGGAATCAAGAGAGCGGTATTTTTTGATGTGTTCCATTTCATCATATTCTACTTTAAACCCAGATGATTTTCCATAATTCGGGTCTGTTATTTCGTCTATAAACCAATAATCTAATGTTGTGTTGAAGTATCTTGCCAGTTTTCTTAATGTTGGAAGAGTTAAATTTTCATACCCTCTCTTATACCAGTTGTCTATTGTCGTATAAGGAATTTCACTTTTTTGAGATAAGCTTCGTTTGTTAAGACCATATCTTTTCATCAAAAAATTTAGCTTTTCTATAAAATCCATTTTGAATCTCCTTTCATTATGAGAATACCACGCAACAGTTACAAGGTCAAGAAAAAAATTACTCTTCTGAGTAAAAAAACTATTGACAAGCAACTCAAAAGAGTATAATATAAAACCATATTCACTCACGTGAGTAAAAAAGGGAGGTGAAGAAATTGCTGAGAAATCTTAAGAACGCTCTTGATAGTAAAAACATTTCTCTGAAAGCGTATGCGTGTGTTTTAGGAATATCTGAAAAATCCGTTTGGAATAAGATAAACGAAGAAACACTTTTGACATATCCAGAGGCAAGAAAGACAAAAAAAGAACTTTTCCCGGAGTATGATTTCGAATATTTATTCGAATCAACACGGCCAGCAGATAAGCAAAAGGAGGTGGTGTAAGTGAAATGTCTTAAATGTGGAACAACATTGGGAATTAGGGAAAATGACAAATATTGTCATGAATGTGGGGCTATATTAAATCCTGTTTTTTACTCAGAATCGCCATTTAAAGAAAAAGCGAGGATATTGCGGAGAGGGGCAGGAGGATTTGATATAAGCATTTCAAATTGTGAAACTTCAAAAATCACTGACTACAAGCTTTCAAGCTCCGCCAACGGAGGGACGAAGCTTGAACTGACTATTGAATTAGATGATTCAACAGTGCTTATTGAGACATCAGCCAAGTAAGAATAATCCCGGCAACATGGGGCTTATACCATCCGTTTCTCTCCAGTACATCTGAAAATCTTGAGAGAAGCCCTTTTTTAGGAGGTATTTCATCAGCCTTAATCATTTCAAGTATATTAGTAATTTTTTGGAGGTCTTCTTTATCTGGCGAGTTGGAAGATTCAATTTGCTCCCTGAGGGAAGAAATTGAGTTGTCTATAGCAACCGTACCTGCATTGCCAAAAGCAGAATTACTAACTTGCTGGATATTGAATACTTGGGTCGGGCGCGTGGGGATAGTGGAGGTTTTTTCGTACTCTTCGAAATTAAGAGCTTTATGGGTGAGAGTAATCTGTTTTCCACCGTCAATATTGTTTTTTAGCTTTAGATATCCTCTTTCGCCTAGAGAACCAAGTATAAGAATAAGTTCATTTCGGGGCATGTTGAGGATAGTGTTGGAATCATCTAAATAAAAATAGTTGTCGTCAGATTCGTCTATCAGATACTGAAGTACAATTCTATCTTCCTTGGTTAACATGGTAAAACTCCTTTCATAATTATTGAAAAAGTTTACCACAAAGAGAAGAATATTACAAGAATTAAAATAACTACTTCGGCGCAAGCATCAAGCATTTTCTGGATACGAAGCCAGGGAAGCAGGATAGGAGGAAATCACATGATATGTACATGGGAATTAGAAAAAGTCAAGGACTGGACAACCAATAAAATTAAGAATTGTATCTGGGGCGAATCAATCGGGCAGTCAGCCCCCGGATGCGTGTCCGTAGAAGCGTTAAGGGCTGAACTGGTGCGCCGGGGAGAAGAGCCTGTCGGGTATCACAACACGTAGATGGTTTAAGAACTGAAAGGAGCGGGACAGGAGGAATCAGGATGCTGAAATTAAACAAAGAAAAGTTCCTGGAAACGGAACTTGGCAGGGAGCTTAAATATTGCATTACAAGATGGGACAAGGTGCTGGGCATATGCAGCAGATACCGCTGGGGCACGCCGGAGAACAGGAAGGCAAAGGCAGCCGCTGACAAGTGCCAGGTACAGTGGGAAGTGTACCAGATGGCGTTCAGGCAGTTCTACGGGGTTGAATACTGCTTCACCCGGACAGATGAGTATTTCGGCGTGGTGACGCAGGATGAGGAGGACTGGCTGTTTAAGGTTGAGAGGCGGGAATAAAAGTAGAGGAAATAGGGATACCCAAAGAACATTGAAAAATAAATCGAGAGATAGTTGAATGTCGGATTATGTCTATACTTGCGGTAAAATATGTTTGATTTAAGCATATATTGTCGGTATAATAGATGATGGCGGCAGTTGATAAGTTGCTTTAAGAGTGTTTCCAGTGGTTCATCATAAGTATATCACATGTAGTATGAACAACGCTTGTCTTAAGTATATTATCTACCGTTTGGAAGTTTTTCATTGGTGTAGTTGTAAAGGGATAATGCGGTACTGACAAATGTAAAAAGAGTGCAGAAGTCGATGCCGCAGCATAAATACCCCATGCAAGAGACAACTAATGCAATGATAGCGTCCATAACTTACTCCTTTTTGATACGTAAGTCCGCCACCATTAATTTAATAATAGCAGAATTTCATCCAACTATCAATCAGGTAGTTGGATTTTTATTGTTTTAAAGCATTTTTGGATAAAAACATTTTACGAAAAATGCTGGATAGTCCAAAACAAAGCAGTTGTATTGGAAGGCAGAAATACAATAGCGGCACTTAAGATAAGGAGGTAAGGATAAATGTTGCCAGAAGTATTTAAGGTGCCACGGGCAGCGAAGATATTGAGCGGCGAAGGCAAATACGGCAAGGTAACCGTGCAGAAGGTAAGGATGCGGATGATAAATGGCATATGGCCGATCGGGGACGTGATTCCGAAAGAAAAGACGGGCAGTAAAGAAAATGCGTATGACATTTACCGCTGGAAACTCGAAGCATTTATCGGCAGGAAGCTGACAGAGGAGGATTTTAAGTAATGAGAAAGAAGGAACAGGCAAAGCACAACCGGAGAATGGTGAGGTACATATTATCTCTCCTCTCCATCCCGGTAGAGACGGTATGGCTCGTGTGCATATGTACGCTGGTATCGCCAACGCTTTCAGGGGAACAGGCAACCGTAGGGATGTGGATAGCAGGGGTGCTGTTGTGCGTGACGGCTTATTTAAACTGTAAAGGAGAAGGTAGGGGAAAATCATGAGGAAATATGAGTTTACAGGAGAAACGCAAAACATTGAGTGCACGGGAAAGGTTATAACCTTACACCGCATCCGCGCAGCAAGGGATTTCATGGGTGTTAAAAAGGAAGAGCTGGGAGGCTGGATCGAGACGGAGGACAATCTCTCGCATTCTGAAAATGCGTGGGTGTCTGGAAATGCGCGGGTGTTTGGAGATGCGCAGGTGTCTGGAAATGCGCGGGTGTTTGGAGATGCGCAGGTGTCTGGAAATGCGTGGGTGCTTGGAGATGCGTGGGTGCTTGGAGATGCGCAGGTGTCTGGAAATGCGTGGGTGCTTGGAGATGCGCGGGTGTCTGGAGATGCGCAGGTGTCTGGAAATGCGTGGGTGTCTGGAAATGCGTGGGTGTCTGGAAATGCACGGGTGTATGACATAAGACATGTATTCACAGCAGGGCCAATTGGCAGCAGGGATGGCTTCGTTACATTTTTCAGAGATAAGGACTGTGGGATTTCCGTAAAATGCGGATGCTTTTCAGGAAAACTTGGGGAGTTCCTTGAGAGAGTCAGGAAAACGCATGGGGATTCGAAGTATGCGCATGAATACATCCTGATTGCGGAGAGCGCAAAAGCCTGTATTGACCTGACGGCGGAAAAGCCGGAAGAGGAAGGAGACTCGGAGTAGCGGGAGGATATCATCGTTGACAAGAAGACTTTTGAAGTGATGCGCCCAAAAAGATGCCCCCGGCGCAGGTGATAGGACGCCAGGGGCAAAAGCAAGGATATTACACATGCATACTATATCGCATTAAGCAGGGAAAATCAAGAGGATGCGGCAAAACAAAGTAAAAAAATTCTTTTAACCGCAGAGGAAGGACAGGGGATGGAAAGGGACAGACTTATCGAAGAGAACATACGGCTGGCATACTGGGTGGCGGAAAAGTTCCGCAGGTGCGGTATGGAGTACGAAGATATTGTAGGCTGCTGTATGCTGGGGCTTGTGAAGGCTGCAGGTATGTACGATCCTGGGCGCGGAAAGTTTTCCACATTTTCAGTCAGGGTAATGCAGTATGAAATGTCGGTGGAACTGAGGAATGCACGGAGGAAGAAGCGCTCAGGCTGCTACATGGAGAGCCTGGAAGCAGAGCGGGAGGACGGGCTGCAGCTTGCCGAGCTGGTACCCGACCCGCACGATGGCTACAGTGAAGTGGAAGCCGCCATGCTGTATGATGCGTGGATGGAAAAGCTTACAGGACGTGAAAAGGAAGCGGCGCGGCTTTTGGTCAGGGAGGGGCTCAGCCAGGAGGACGCTGCACGGAGGATGGGGATTACACAGTCGTATGTCAGCAGGATTATGAAGGATGCGAGAAGGAAGATGGAAGTGATGTGCGCCGGGTGAGGCGCGGGAAAAAGGAAGGGGACGGGCAGGATGGTACTCACAGGTTATGTGCCGGACAACCAGGATGCTTTTGAGCAGTATGAGGAGGAGCAGGAACGGCGCAGCAGAATGAAGAAAAGGTTAGCATATGCCTACAGAGAGGCAGAAAGAGAGGATAGGGAAAATGAAAGATAGGATAGAAGCATTATTGCTGTCAACCAAAAGGGAGGGAATGTATGGGCTTCTCTCTTGGATGGATGAAAATGGATTTTATGCAATGCCATGCAGCGGAGGAAATCATCTTGCGAAAGAGGGAGGGCTTGCGGAACACAGCCTGAATGTATTTGATTTAATGCACAGCATCCGAAATGAGGGTGTTCTTGGAGATGGATTTGATATGCCAACAGAATCTATTATTATTTGTGGATTGCTGCATGACATGGGGAAATGTGGGGATTACGGGAAACCTGGATATGTCCCGAACATGCTCAAAGGACGGGCAACCAAATCAAACCCAAACCCGGAGCCATACCAGTCTGATAAGAAGCCGTTTAAGGTGAATGAAGAGCTTTGTCCAATAGACCACGAGGTTCGTTCTGTCAAGATTGCTTCAAAGTTCATTGAACTGACAGAGGAAGAAGAACTCGCGATACTCTGGCACAACGGTCTGTACGGTAATTTCAGATATCAAATACAAGGAAAAGAAACGCCTCTTTATATGCTTCTCCATTTTGCAGATATGTGGGCGAGCAGGGTTGTTGAAAAAGAGAAAGAAGAACCGGAGATTGAATGAATATGCGGACTGCCGTTTGTGACGGTTGGAGAGACATTATAAAAATCATAGGAGGATAAGGAAATGGAAGAAAGAAATATTACTATTCCGGTGGAGGAATACAAGAAGCTACTGGAGATGTCTGTCAGAGTGGACTTGTTTGTTGATTATGTGAATAGAAGCAAATACAGCATTGATAGGGAAGAATGCAGGAGATTTTTTGGGGATAAAGTAAACAAAGAAGAAGATGAAGATTAGGAGATTGGAGGATTAGGGAAATATGGGTGTACCAGTATTGGTTTTAGGTGCAAGCGGTTCAGGAAAAAGCACCAGCATGAGGAATTTTGATGAAAATGAAATTGGCATTTTTAACGTAGCCGGGAAGCCGCTTCCGTTCAGGAAGAAACTGCCAAAAGTGGATAATGCTACTTATGCGGCAATCTATAAGGTTCTCAAAGAGCCAAAGTTGAAAAAGTATGTCATTGACGATAGCCAGTATCTTATGGCTTTTGAGAGTTTCGACCATGCAAAGGAAACCGGGTACGGAAAGTTTACCAATATGGCATTGAATTTTCGCAACCTGATTGATTTTATCATTCGTGGCACTCCAGCAGACTGTATTGTATATATGCTGCACCATACAGAATTGTCAGATGATGGAAAGCTGAAAGCAAAGACGTTGGGCAAAATGCTTGACAATCAGCTTACAGTGGAGGGGTTATTTTCAATCGTTCTGCTTTGTCAGGTGGAGGGCAGTGAGCATTATTTTATCACAAATTCAGACGGTAGTAATCCGGCGAAAAGTCCTATGGATATGTTTGAAATGAAGATTGACAATGACCTGAAATTTGTTGATACCACTATCAGAGAATATTACGAAATTTAGGAGGATTTTCTTACATGAAAAAATTAAATGGATATGAAAAGGCGCAAGCATACAGTGATACAGAGCGGCTCCCGGTTGGTGGGTATGTGCTGAAAATTCTTGATGCAGTGGAGCAGGACAACTCTGACAAGGGCTGGAATAATCAGCTTATTATATCGTTTGACATTGCAGAGGGCGAGCATAAAGATTTCTTTGCAGCGAACTATAAGGCACAGACAGGCGAGGATAAAAAGTGGAAAGGTACATACCGTCTGCGCGTTCCAAAAGACGATGGAAGCGAACAGGACAACTGGACAATGCGCCGGTTCAAAACAGTGATGAATGCCTTTGAAGATTCCAACAAAGGTTATCGCTTTGACTGGGACGAAAAGAAACTCAAAGGCTTGTTGATTGGAGCATTATTCAATAACAAGGAATACGAATTTAACAGCAGGCATGGATTCTTTACAAACTGCCATTCTCTTGTAACTGTTGAAAAAATCCGCTCTGGGAAATTTGAGGTTCCGGCAGACACGCTTTTGAAAGGAAACAGTCAGCAGAACAACGGATATGGAAAGCCTGATGCGGACGGATTCATGAATATTCCTGACGGGATAGATGAAGAGCTGCCTTTTAATTAGGAGCCGTTATGACACCATTTGAGTTAAAAAAATCTCTGGAATCTATGACATTGCTTGTAGATTCCAGAGAACAACCAACGGAAAACCTTAAAAGACGCATAGAGCAGACAGGCTTACCACATGAGCGACGCAAGCTGGATTTCGGGGATTATTCCTGCCAGTGTGTGTTGCCAGATGGAAGTACCCTTGATTTCTCCAACAGGGCAGTGATTGAGCGGAAAATGAATCTTGATGAACTATGTCTGTGCTTTGGGAAAGAGCGTGGGCGGTTTGAAAAGGAGTTTGAAAGGGCTAAAGCCGCAGGGTGCCGGATTTACCTGTTAGTGGAAAATGGTACATGGGAACACGCTTATTGTGGTAAGTATAGAAGTATGTATAATCCCAAGGCTTTGATTGCCAGTATTGACGCATACCGGGCAAGGTACGGCATGCAGCTTGATTTCTGTAAGGCGGAAACGACCGGAAAACTCATAAGGGATATCCTATACCGGGAACTGAAAGAAGTGCTGGAAAATGAATACTGAACAAATAAAAGACCTCTATTCAATGAAAGATATTCTGGAGCGGTACGGACTGCCGCAGCCAAACAGGGCGGGGTTCATATGCTGCCCGTTCCACAAGGAAAAGACGGCGAGCATGAAGATATATAAGGATTCCTTCTACTGTTTTGGGTGCGGAGCTGGAGGAGATATATTCACTTTTGTACAGGAGCTGGACGGAATATCTTTCAAAGAGGCATATGCAGCACTTGGGGGAGACTATGAGAATAGTTTCTCTGCAAGGCTGAAAATCTATCAAGCCCAAAAGAAACGGGAAATGCAGCGGAAAACAGAGGAAAAGCTAAAGAAGAAACGGGAACTGACAGGATTATTGATAGACGTATACCACAAATGGCTTGACCGGCTGGAACCGCTTTCTGATGCTTGGTGCGATACTTATAATGCATTACAGTATCAGGAATATTTATGGGAAGTGCTAAACGACCCAAATGAATGTTATGAAGTCATTAAACAATTAAGATAACCGGAGGGAAATCATGGATTTAACCAAACTGAATGAAAAGACAATCCTTTCGGATGAAGTTTTTGAGGAAATATTTTCACTGGAAGATGAAATATACAAGGCGCGCCTGCTGCTGTCGGCACAGGAAGTGGCGGAACGGTTCCGTGTCAAGGGTAAGTTTGACCAGATGGTGAAAGCTTACAATCGTGTTGACCGGGAAACCCGGCAGCGCAAGAAACAGCAGCAGGCAGCTGGAATAAACAATTATACGGATTTTGAGGGGCCATATGAGAATATGTACTGCGGTTCGTGGATTGCTGGGGAAACTGGCATATACGCCCAGAATATGGCCACGGTTGAACAGATAGCCTGTTACCACCCAATCCTGCCAATAGAGCGTCTGAAGAACCTTGAGACAGGGGAAGAGCAGATCAAGCTTGCTTTCAAGCGCAATAGGCGGTGGGAGGAAATCATCATACCAAAAACCATGATAACCTCTGCCAGTAAAATAGTGGCCCTGTCAGGCCGTGGCGTGGCCGTAACGAGCGAAAATGCGAAGCTGCTGGTGAGATACCTCTCTGACGTGGAAAACCGCAATACAAGCCAAATAGCGGTGCAGTATTCCAGCTCAAAATTAGGGTGGATAAAGAAAGAATTTCTGCCCTATGATACGGAAATCACGTTTGATGGCGACAGCCGCTTCCGGCAGCTGTTTGAGAACATAGGGGAACATGGGAACCGGGATAAATGGTATGAACATGTCAAAAATCTGCGGAAGTCCGGCAGAATGGAAACCAAGCTGATGCTTGCGGCATCGTTCGCAAGTGTGTTAATCCATCAAATAGGGGCGCTGCCGTTTTTTGTTGACCTTTGGGGGGAAACGGAAGGGGGGAAGACTGTAACGCTGATGCTTGCGGCATCCGTCTGGGCGAACCCGGCAGAGAGTGCCTATATCGGGGATTTTAAAACAACGGATGTAGCTTTAGAGGCGAAAGCCAATATGCTGAACCATCTGCCTATGATTTTGGACGATACCAGCAAGAAGAACCGGCGCATTGAGGAAAACTTTGAGGGTGTTGTGTATGACCTGTGCTCTGGCAAGGGAAAGACACGGTCTAACCGGGATATAGGCATCAATACGGAAAGCCATTGGAATAACTGTATACTGACGAATGGCGAGCGGCCGCTGACTTCCTACGTCAACCAGGGCGGCGCAATTAACCGCATTCTGGAAATTGAGTGCGGCGAAAAGGTGTACGAGGATCCGCAACAGACCGCCGACACACTAAAGCAGAACTATGGTTTTGCTGGAAAAGATTTTGTGGAAGTCATAAAGGCTATGGGTGCGGATGCCGTACGGGAGATACAGAAAGATTTTCAGCAGCAGCTTTTTGACGATGAAAAGATGCAGAAGCAGAGCATATCACTTTCCATCATTCTGACAGCGGATAAAATCGCCACAGACGCGCTTTTTAAGGACGGGCAGTATATTTCTATAGACGAAGCGAAAAAGGTCTTAATTGACCGGAATGAGCTGTCTGACAATGAGCGGTGCTATCGGTACATAATGGACAAGGTTGCCATGAATGGCATGAGGTTTGATGCTGACACCAACTGCGAGAAGTGGGGAGTTATCCGGGATTATGTGGATAAAGATGCTTTTAAGGGAAAATATGCGGTGTTTTATCCGCAATCCCTTGATGAATTATGTAAAATCGGCGGGTTTTCCAAAAAAGCGTTCCTGTCATGGGCAAATAAGAAAAGCCTTTTGTCACATTCGGCAGGGAAAAACACGAAACCTACAAAGATAAATGGCACTGTATGCAAGTGTGTTTGGCTGAAAATCGAAGAAGTTTCGGAGGTTGAAACTGATGAAAATGGATTTATTCAGGTTGATGAACAGATGGAATTGCCGTTTGATTGATGGTAACCCTTTTGGAATGGTAACCCCTTTTAACCCCCTTCCGAGGGTTTATCTTACAGGAGGATATAAATGTGTATATATTATACAAATCCCCCTTTTATTTTTAAACATGACAAAAAGGGGTTACGGGGGTTAAAGCATCATAAATACTGCATTTTTAGGGGTTACCTAAAAAAGTTACCTGTAGTTACTAATCATATAAAAGGGTTACGTTAGGAGGGAAATACATGGAAAATATGCATGTAAAAGAAGAATTTAGAGAGATTGAGGGATATGCAGGCAGATACTCTGTCAGCAATTACGGAATGGTTATAAACAATAAGACAGGGCGTGAGATGGTTCCGTATTATGGGCAGAATCCGCCAACAGTGTTTTTGCATAATGGAACGCAAAGAATAAGCCAGCCTATATGTATGTTAGTCGCAAAGGCATTTGTTGACAATCCGAACAATTATGAGCATGTACGTTTTATTGACGGCGATAACCGACACCACAGGGCGGACAACCTTGAATGGGTGGAATCAGAGCAGGAGATTGCCATATGGGAAAAATAGAACACATTCACTGAACAGCGGGGGAAATGGGAATGGCGGCAGTAAAGAAAACAGACATCCCGGAGATTGCATGTTTCATGCAGGACTACTGGGAGTTTAAGAAATCCGTATGGGTTGTCGAAGAGGGGGACGGGTACTGGCAGGATGCCATTGCGAGGGCTTCCGAACTGGGGAAAAAGTACCAGCAGGACTTATGCCAGGCTGAAATAAACGTGTTTATGGATTACCTGGAATGGACGGATGAGAAAAAGCATGGGAAAACAGAGCTTGGGTTTAACAGGTGGCTTTACATGAGGTATGCGAGGCGGGCGGAACTGGAGGGTAAGGGAAGAACGGAACAGGAAGGGACAAACAGATGAATAAAAAATGCTTATGGTGCGTGCACGATATAGTACTGACGGACAATGACGGGAAACGCCTTCATGTCTGCGTGAACAGGAGAAGCGGGAAATTTCTGCAGGAGCTTGACATCCTGGAGGATGGATGTGGGGGATTCGAGGAAGAAAGGTTCAGGGAGGACTGACATAATGGGATTAACCAGACTGACACATAAACGGGAGAGCGGGATGAAAAGCGGCTACTGGTCACCAAACAGGAAAGAGGAGCTGGTGGAACGGCTGGCAGAATATGAGGACTTAGAGGAACAAGGGAAACTGTTGAAACTTCCTTGTGCGGTGGGGGATACGGTATATGTACTTGCAGAATGTGAAAGCATACCAGAACAGCTTGACGGTACTTTATGGGATGAAAACGGGTCATATGGCACAGCAACAGGTTATTACTGCCCGTATGAGAATAACTGCCCGTTTGATGATGAATATTTTGAGGATTGTGAGAAATATAAGAGCAAAACAGCGGTATTTGAAGATGTTGTTGGGGATATAACAGTCGGCGAAGATGGTGTATGGATACGTACAGAGAATTGCGGAGTATGTAGTCAAATTGGATTGTATATATTCCTCACAAGAGAAGAATCCGAAGCCGCATTGAAAGAATTAGAAAGGGGTAAGGGAGAATGAGCAATGATTTGATTAACAGAAGCGCAGTAATTGATGTAATAAAAAGGCATGAATGTGACACGAGTAGGATTATGGGGGGAGTTATGGATCTTCCTATTGCCTATGACGTGGATAAGGTTCTGGAACAGCTGGAAGAAGAAAGGAATCCTATGTATCGAGCAGATGGAAGCCTGATGTCTGAAAGACGACTAATAGAAATTGATAAAGCGGTTGAAATCGTAAAATCCGGCGGCATCGCGGAAGAGAAGAATACAGAGTGGAAGGAACACTTTGCAAGCAGGTTTGGCAGGATTGAGTGAATAAAACGGACGGGCTCACGCCGATGCAGAAAGGAGGCAGGAAAAACATGCACACGAAAAGAAACCCGTATATAGACCGGGCGAAGCACTGCATAGGGCTAGACAGGAAGAAACCATACATCCGGCATGGGAAGAAGTTCTACCGCCCATACCGTAATTATTTTGCCACTGGCAGGGATTACGAGATTTGGGAAGTGATGGAGTCTGTCGGATATGCGAAACGTGGGGAACAGAACCAGCATGGAGGATATACATTCCATCTAACCCACGCAGGGCTGGACTGGCTGGGCAAACAGCTTGGGATACATATCTATGACGAGGGAGAAAATATATGACAGCGGAACAGAAACGCCGGGCGGCCGCAAGGAAGGACGCTGCCGCCCTGCGTAACATACCACGGATGGCATACTGGCACATGGCGCGCAGGCCGTACTGGGTGAAGGGAGGAGAGAGCGGTGACGGAAAAGGAACTTTTACAGATAGGAAAGAATAACCGCAGGATGGCGCAGCTTAAAGAAAAGTACAGGGAACTCAAGTATGATAATGGAATCGGCAGCAGGACACAAGACGGGATGCCACACGCACAGAGCACGTTCAATACTTCCATGAATTCGGTAGAGGAAATGTATGATGTCGAACTGGAGTACAAGGAACTGTATTACAAGAATATGAAGCTGATACAGCACGCCAGGTCATATATAGAAACAATACCGGATTGGGTAATACGCCTCATCCTGACACTGAAATATATCAATGCCCTTCCCGAATATGAAGTAGCGGCAGCAATAGGAATAACCGAGCAGGAATGTGGGAAGATTCTGGTTGTGCATTTCAACAATGTATTCTAAATATTATAGATGCTATAAAACACTTGACACTTAAGGTATTGACTGTTATACTTAGAGAGTCGAAGTATATAAAGAATTGAAACGTCCTGTAGAGATACAGGGCGTTTTGCTATGCAGAAAGAAGGTGTTGCAGGATGGCAAAAAAACTAACAGAAAAACAGAAACGTTTTGTAGAGGAATACCTGATTGACCTGAATGCGACACAGGCTGCAATCAGGGCGGGATACAGCCCCAAAACGGCAAATGAGCAAGGTACACAAAACTTAGCAAAACTTAGTATTCAGGATGCTGTTGCAAAAGCTATGGCCGAACGCTCCAGAAGGACGGGCATCAACCAGGACAGGGTTCTCCAAGAGCTGGCTAAGCTGGCGTTCGTGAAGATTACAGACGTGATTGATATGGAGAATGCAAAAATAAAGAGCGGGGCAAAGGAGGAGGATCTTGCCTGCATCCAGGCGGTCAAAATCAAGCCGAACGAATGGGGCACGGAAAGGGAAGTAAAGCTGTGCGACAAGAAGTCGGCACTGGAGCTTCTGGGAAAACATCTGGGAATGTTTAAGGATAAACTGGATGTGAACATGAATATTCCTATCATTTTCGAGGGGGAATCGGAACTTGAGGAATGATAAAGCATTTAGAATATGTCTTCCGTCAGTTGTCGGGAAGGGTTACAAGGACTTTTGGCACACGAAAGCAAGATATCGTGTTTGCAAAGGTTCGAGAGGATCAAAGAAGAGTAAGACAACTGCTTTAGATATGATTGTTCGTTTGTTTAAATACCCAGAAAGTAACGGCTTATGTGTCCGCCGTTATTCAAATACTTTGCGGGATTCTGTATATAGTGATTTGAAATGGGCGATTCGTAGATTGGGACTTGATGGTTACTTTGAGTATACCGTTTCCCCTATGCAGATAACCCGGATTGATACAGGGCAAAAGATTCTGTTCCGTGGGCTGGATGATGGCTTGAAAATCACTTCCATTTCGGTCGATAAAGGCGTGTTGTGTTTTGTCTGGATCGAGGAAGCCTATGAAATCACAAATGAGGATGATTTCAACAAACTTGATATGTCAATCCGCGGCGAAGTACCGGAAGGGTATTTCAAGCAAATAACCCTGACCTTCAACCCGTGGAGCGCTACAAGCTGGCTGAAAGCGCGGTTCTTTGACACGCCCGATGAAGATACCTTTGTAAAAACCACTACATGGCAATGTAATGAATGGCTGGATGAGGCTGACCGCAACATATTTCTGAAAATGCAGAAGAATAACCCCCGCAGGTACCGCATTGAAGGTGAAGGCGAATGGGGCATTGCAGAAGGGCTGATTTACACCAATGTTGTATATGAAGAATTTGATATTGATAAAATTCGGGCAATCCCCGGTGTAAAGTCGGCATTTAATCTTGATTTCGGGTTCACTGATCCAAATGCTTTTGTATGTGAAATGGTGGACAACGCTGCAATGCGAATTTACATCTTTGATGAGTGGTATAAAACAGGTGTTACCAACAAAATCATAGCTGGGCAGATTAAGAAAATGGGCTATGGCGGGCAGAAGGTTATTTGCGATAATGCAGAACCGAAAAGCATTGCAGAATTGCAGGATGAAGGTATCAAAGCAGAGCCTTCCCGCAAGGGCAAAGACAGTGTAAACCACGGCATTCAGCTCATACAGAATTATCAGATTGTGGTTCATCCGGGAAGATGCCCCGAATTCAAAAAAGAAATTGAAAACTACTGCTGGGGGAAGGACAAGGATGGGAAAGTGACGGATAAACCGGATCATGAATTTTCACATGGCATGGATTCTATGAGGTACGGCGTAACGAAACTTTTATTGCCAGATGCGTTTAGCTTTGACTAAAAATATCACATTTTATAAGACGATAGAAAATGGTGAGAAAATTGAACTTGTTTAGGAGAATACGAAATAGGATTAGTGATGTTATGAAATATGGATATAAAGGGAGCTATTATAAAAACCTTATAAAACCTGATTTGGGAAATAAAGAAATCCTTGAACGTATGGTTATTGACTGGAAAGGAAGCACGGAACGCATTATGCAGATTAAGGGGCAGTTATATTACGGAAATGAACATGATATTCTTTCACGTAAGCGGACAATGATCGGGGAGGATGGAAAACTGCAAATTGTTGAAAATCTTCCAAATAACCGATTGATTGATAACCAGTATGCTAAGATGGTAAACCAGAAGGCAAATTACCTTTTAGGGAAACCTTTTGCCATAGATGGGAAAAATGAGCTTTATACGGCGCTTCTGAAGCAGGTGTTCAATAAAAAATTTATGAAAACCTTGAAGAACGGTGGAAAAGCAGCCTTGAACCACGGTATTTCATGGCTTTATCCATATTACACGAAAGAGGGGGAGTTTTCTTTCAGGCTATTTCCGGGATATGAAATACTTCCTGTTTGGGAAGATAGTGAACATACCATTTTAGCAGGTGCAATTAGGCTTTACTTGGTGGCTGGCTATGATGGCATCAAGCCGACGCTCATTGAAAAAGTTGAAGTGTTCGATATGCAAGGGATTCATTGCTATATCCTCGATGGCAATGTTCTGATTCCTGATTTAACCGCGGAAGAACAGGAGTGTGCTTACGTGACGGCGGACGGCAAGCCCTTGAATTGGGCGAAAATCCCCCTGATTCCCTTGAAGTACAATGAACAGGAAATACCACTGATTAAGAAAGTGAAATCCCTTCAGGACGGTATCAATGTTATGCTCTCGGATTTTGAAAACAATATGCAGGAAGATGCCCGGAATACAATTCTTGTTCTGAAAAACT
>OFHM01001017.1_pt1 | contig 20127 bp, 17 predicted proteins | sample 1521311 | NCBI WGS metagenome assembly OFHM01 (sample SAMEA3504083, study PRJEB24116) | mouse gut metagenome | biome: mouse gut; feature: mouse-associated habitat; material: faeces | place: Denmark | collected 2011 | reverse complement strand
ACAGACAAAATCTCACATTAATGACAGATCTCTATGAACTGACCATGATGCAGGGCTATTTTAAATCCGGCAGCAATGAAACAGTTGTATTTGATGCTTTCTACCGGACAAACCCATGTAACGGAGGCTACGCTGTCTGTGCCGGTCTGGAACAGATTATGGAATATATCAGAGACCTGCATTTTTCAGCGGAGGATATAGATTACCTGAGAGCCCTTGGTATTTTTGATGAAGATTTTCTGGAATATCTGTCTGCTTTCCGGTTTTCCGGCGATATTTACGCCATTCCTGAAGGCACCATTATTTTTCCGCGGGAACCTCTGCTCAAAGTAATCGCGCCTATTATGGAAGCACAGCTTATTGAGACAGCCATTTTAAATATTCTGAATCATCAGAGCCTGATTGCCACTAAGGCTGCCAGAGTCTGTTATGCTGCCGACGGGGACAGTGTGATGGAATTCGGACTGCGCCGGGCCCAGGGTCCCGACGCCGGTGTTTACGGAGCAAGAGCCGCTGTCATCGGCGGATGCTGCGGAACCTCCAATGTACTCTGCGGTCAGATGTTTGATGTTCCGGTCAAAGGAACCCATGCCCACAGCTGGATTATGAGCTTTCCGGATGAATACACCGCATTTAAAAAATACGCGGAACTTTATCCCTCTGCCTGTATCCTTCTGGTGGATACCTATGATACCCTCACCTCCGGCGTCCCAAATGCTGTCCGTGTCTTTACCGAACTGCGGGAAGCAGGCGTTCCTCTCACCTTTTACGGCATCCGCATGGACAGCGGAGACCTGGCTTATCTGTCCAAAATCGTACGTCGTATGCTGGATGAGGCAGGATTCCCCGATGCTGTCATTTCCGCATCCAACGATTTGGATGAATATCTGATTGAAACACTGAAAGCCCAGGGGGCCAGAATCACTTCCTGGGGCGTGGGCACCAATCTGATTACTTCCAAAGACTGCCCCGCTTTCGGCGGCGTATACAAGCTGGCTGCCATTCAGGATGAACAGGGAAATTTCCTGCCGAAAATCAAACTTTCGGAAAATACCGAAAAAGTTACCAACCCCGGCAATAAAACCGTATACCGGATTTATGAGAAAGATTCCGGTAAAATCAAAGCTGATTTAATCTGCCTTGCAGGCGAAACTTTTGACACTGCCAGGGACCTCAGGCTGTTTGATTCTCTGGAAACCTGGAAAAGGACCACTTTAAAAGCAGGCTCCTATACCATGCGGGAGCTGCTGATTCCGATTTTTAAACAGGGAACCTGTATTTATGAATCCCCCAGTGTAATGGAGATTCAACGCTACTGTAATAAGGAAAAAGAAACTCTCTGGAATGAAACGAAACGTTTTGCAAATCCCCATGAAGTATATGTGGATTTGTCAGATGAACTTTTTGATATGAAACGGAAAATTCTGAATAAATTTTCCACAGAAAAGCAATAGCTTTTCTCTGTGGAAAGAAGGACTTTTTTCTGAAAGGAGAACAACATATTATGTCAATGCCATTACCAAAACCTGAACGCTATACCACTCAGCATATCTATGACCTGCCAGAGGGCCAGAGGGCAGAACTGATTGACGGACAGATTTACAACATGGCTCCGCCCACCCGCATTCACCAGGAAATCTCTTTTTCTCTTTCCCGGAGCATCGCAGATTTCATTGATTCAAAAAAAGGCTCCTGCCGGGTTTATCCTGCCCCTTTCGCTGTGTTTCTGAATCAGGATGAGCACAATTATGTGGAACCGGATATTTCTGTGATCTGCGATATGGACAAACTGGATGACAAAGGCTGCAGCGGCGCTCCGGACTGGATTATTGAAATCGCCTCTCCCGGAACGAAGCACATGGATTACGGAATCAAACTGTTTAAATACCGTACTGCCGGCGTCCGGGAATACTGGATTGTGAATCCCATGACCGGAATTGTCAATGTTTACGATCTGGAACATGATATAAAAACAGACCAGTACACCTTCCAGGATGAAATTCCATCCTGCCTCTTTGATGAACTGATTATCCGGCCAAAAGATCTGCTTCTGTAAAGTCGGTTTATAACGGCTCAGAGACATACGACAGGCAAATGCCTGTGCATATGTCTCTGAACTGTTATCTGCTTTTATCATAATTCCTGTAATTCTGATATCCCCTCCAGATACACAGAAGCAGCACTGCTGATGCAAGCACCGGAATATATTTCAGCCAGTTGGAAGGAATAAATAAAATTCCCGGATTTGGCAGGTATATGGGCATGGAGAAACAGTAAATCCGTATCATATCCATCAGAATCCATCCCCAAAAATAATTTGCAGCCCCCATGCCTGCCATCATCTGAAACAGAATTTCATTCATTCCACAGGGCAGAAAATACAGAAACATGCCTGCTGTTACCGCGGACACAGGACGCATACATTTTGAGGAAAGGTACAGGGCGATGGACACATTCAGAAGAACGGAGGCCAGTCCTGTCAGAAACTGAATAAAAAGAAAAAATCCCACGCTCCAGATTCCTGCTTTCCCATACATGGTATAATTCCCGCTGGCACCTGCACCCAGCCCTTCACCCCCATAAATAACAGCTGTCACTCCCAACAGCAAAGCCATCATCAGAAGGTAAGACAAAATTCCAAGGGCCATGACCGCCTCAGTTTTTCTGCGGATATCTTCGGACTTCCCTTTCTTTGCAGTCAGCAAAATTTCTGTGGTATTCCTGCTGTATTCTTCTGAAAATACCGGAGACACCATTAAAATCAGCCAGATATTCAGAAATACCACGGCCAGATGCCAGACTTCTAACAGTTTTTCCCAGCCTCTTGTATAGCCGAACCGGAAATTCCCTTCCAGATAAATTTTTCCGTAATTTTCTTCTTCCGAAAATTTATCCGGCCGCTTTTCTGTCTGAAAAAAATCTGTCATTTTATCGGTAACAAACTGGTTACAGAAATTCCCCTCCCTTACTCTGACCATTTCTCCCCCTATATAGCCGGAAAATCCAAACCGCTCCACAATCTCTTTTGCTTTCTCCAGTGTAAAAATACCTTCATACTCCCTGGCAAGGCTGCGCTCTTTCGCCACTGCTTCCAGACCATAATATACCTTCCCGTCAATTTCTGTCCTGGTTCCCGCTGCTTCCTGGTACAGAATAAGCAGAAATATACCTGTCATCAACAGAAACCCAAGATTCATCACCGGCCTGTATGCTATTTTATAAAACTCCATTTTTAAAAGTCTCATAAGATTCCCCCTTCATCCGGACCGGCTGTTTTTGGAAGTTCCCGGCGTTTTTCCTGTTCCATACAGATACACATCTTCCAGATTCGGCGGTATCTGCACCGCCCCCTGCGCAGGACTGGTATCTGAAACAATCCGAAGGCTTACCCTGCCATCCTCCGTATTCCTGAGATTGCTGACCGTAAATTTCCGGTTCAGAATTTCCGCCTGTTCCGGCGGCTCCACACATCTCCACACTTTTCCTTCCGCTGACTGAAGAATCTCTTTCAGGCTGCCCGATTCCGTGATTTTTCCTGCCTTCATCAGCAGAATTTCATCTGCAATGTATTCAATATCCGCCACAATATGAGAGGATAAAATTATCATTCTGTCCCGGCCCAGAGCGCTGATCAGGTTGCGGAACCTGATACGTTCTCTGGGATCCAGCCCGGAAGAAGGTTCATCCAGAATCAGAATTTCAGGGTCATTCAGCAGAGACTGGGCAATTCCAAGGCGGCGTACCATACCGCCGGAAAGGGTTTTGATTTTCTCTTTTCCCACGCTTTTTAATCCTGTTTCCTGCAGAAGAGTTTCAATCCTGTCTCCTGCCAGTTTCGGCGGCACTGCTTTTAACTCTGCCAGATATTCCAGATAGCGCCGCACTGTAAAATGGGGATAGTAGCCAAAGTCCTGGGGAAGATACCCCAGTTTCATACGATATTCTCCACCCATTTTTCCAATCTCTCTCCGGTTGCAGAGAATCTCTCCGGAAGTGGGCTTCAGAATCCCTGCCATCATCCGCAGCAATGTGGTTTTTCCTGCCCCGTTGGCTCCCAGCAGTCCGTAAATCCCTTTTTGAAACGTATATTCCAGATGGTCCACCGCCATTTTCTGATTCCCGCAGTTCCCTGTTCTCCGGCCGTGGACTTCTCCCACTCCTGCCGAACCGGCGTCCTGGCGGGATGAAACCTTATACATTCTGCTCACTCTGTTCAGCTTCAGTTCCAGCATATCAGTTCTCCTTCCTCCAGTTTATGGTAAAGCTGTCTTATTTCCCAGGCCAGACAGAGCCCGAATGCTGCCAGCATCAGTATCCATATGCCGAAATATGCCATGGTATACCATTCAGGGGCAGACAGCGGAATCAGCGAAGCCATGCTGCACCCAACAGCTGTGCCTGCCTGCAGGTACTCTCTTTTTCCGTTCCGCAGCATGGTAAATACCAGAAGCTGCATCAGGCTGGAAACCACAAAGGGCACCAGCAGATACACCATTGCCCGGAACATGCCGCAGGAGGTACTTCCTGCAATTCCCGGAATCATAACAGTGAAAAACAGAATATCCAGGCAGCCGAACAGTATCATCTTCACACACCACACCTGTTTAAAATTCAGATAACAGCTCTGCTCTAACTCCAGCATGCCAATGGTGCTGCTGCGGTTTAATTCCAGTATCAGAAACACACTCATACAGGAAGCCGCGGCTGAAGCCGCTCCCAGATAAGTCAGCATATTATCTCCCTTCCACCGAAAATAGCCGGACAGTACAATCATCAGAAACAGACACAGCAGCTGACCTGCCAGGCAGAACCGGGAAATGTATTTTATCTGCCCGCGAAAAATCTCCCATCCGGAGGGACAGTACAGATACGGTTTCTCCTCCACTGCATGAGCTATATTTTGAAGAACTTTCTCTTTCTGCTTCTGGTCTGTCTGAATATTTTCCAATACAAATTTTTTTCTGCGGCTCACCTGCTTCTCCTTTCCATACATGTCTCCCTGTCCAGACTTTTTTTCAGTTTTTCCGTGCCCTGACGGATTCTGGATTTTACCGTTGCAATTCCTGTCTCTGTCATCCGTGCAATCTCCCGGTATCTGAACCCATAGCCATAGTAGAGAATCATTGCTTCCCGCTGCATTTCAGGCAGCTGCCGGGTAAGCTGTTCCACTGTAATCAGAAATTCTTCCTGACAGGTCCGAATACTCATGGTTTTCTCTTCCGGCTGGCAGCAGTCCGCCGCCTCTTTCCAGTCCGTCTCCTTTTCCTGCCTGCGCTGGCAGCTCCTGAAATAATCCACGCATACATTTCTGGCAATGGTGAAAAGATACCCTTTCAGATTCTGACAGCGGTAATGTTCCACGGAACGGATAAAATGCAGAAAGGTCTCCTGTGTCAGATCTCCGGCTTCCTGATAATTCCCGGTCTGATAACAGCAGAACCGGAAAATATCGTCATAATACTTTTCTGCAATGGTATTCAGATATTCTCTTTTTCCTCTGTGGATTTCCCGGATCATTTCTCTGTCGTTCACTCTGGAGGGCTCCTTCTGTACAGGTTTTGAATCGTTACATTAATATAACGTATTTTTTCCGAAAAAGGTTTTAATATAAGAAAAGAATTTTATTCCAAAAAAACAAGTGCAAAGCCTGTAAAATCCAGAACTTTACACCTGTTTATTCAGTCCGCTCATAATTAACCAGAGGGGCCTACAACATTTTCGGCACTGCTGCTCCGGCCCGCTTCCCGGACAGAAAATGGCACCACATGGCTACCAGCGCACTGAGCATCAGCACCAGATAGAAATTCAGTCCTCTTGTGACACACATGGAAGCGGTAAGATAAGCGCCTGGGAATATCATGGAAAATGCGGTCTTATACATCATTTCCGTAATTCCCTGAGCTCCCGGCAGCGGCAGCATATCCACTGCAATATAAATGGCTGCCTGCAGGCTCATCACAGTGAATGCACCGGTACCTTCCAGCCCCAGTCCCCGGTAAATCAGCCAGGTAAGCAGAAATACGCTGCATCGCTGTATCACAGTAAAAAACACAACTACTGCAATCTTACTTTTATTTTTCAGAAAAAACAGCACCGCCTCATGGTACTGATCTGCCATTTCAACCAGCTTTTCCGTCCGTTCCCTGGAAGATTTCAGCAGACGAAATTTTTTCAGAATTTTTTCTCCTCCAACCACAATCCCTTTAAAACACCTGGGACTTATCATAATAAAGAGAAGAATAACTACCAGCGCTGTATTCAGAAACAGGCCCAGATAATACAAATAGAGATACTGTTTCAGATACAGCGCCAGCGGCTCATGATAAAAGAGCAGAATTCCCACTCCCATTACCACCAGCACAAATTTATAAATCACCGCCACGGTCATCAGCACCACGGTACTGTCCGAAACCTTATGCCCTTCCTTCTGCATGTAATAAAGCTGCATGGGCTGCCCGCCGGTGGCAGAGGGCGTAATCCCGGAAAAGAAAAATCCCACAAAAGAATATTTTACGCAGGTGGCGGCACTGGTCCGGTAATTCAGGGACCTTAGAAGATAGCAGATCATAAAGCCTTCCGCAGACACGAAAAATACGGCTGTGGCGGCAGCGGCACACAGATACAGCGGGTCCAGCGTCTTCATGGCCCGGAATACCGCGGTCATATCGTTTCCTTTGAAAATGGCGCTGACGGTCAGAGCCGCCAGCAGTAAAAGCACTCCTGCACTGATTAAATTTTTACGGTTCATAGATTACACTGCTCCATTCATCACATAAGATAATTTCTGCATTGCCTGACGGAAAATACCCGGCCGCTCCGCGGAATAACGAAGACAGGACTGGTTCAGTTCATGCAGCGTTCCTTCAAAAACCACATCTGTATTTTCCAGCTCATAAAAATCCCTTGGCGTCACCAGAGAAAAATGTTTTCCAAAAAGGCCGATTCCGTTTTCTTCCAGCACGCTGGCCACAAAGGAAGAACAGGTATAGTGGTTTTTCTGATAAAAAGGTATATTAAATAATAACATGGGAAGGCCGATGATACAATAATGATATTGAAATCTTTTCTCATAACATTCCTTAAGCTGCCGGGAAATATTCTCTTTCTGTTCTCTGGTGCACTCCATGCTGACAATTTTATATTTTGCTGTGGGAAATACCTTCTCTATTTTTGCGGCGTCCTCTTTTTCAAATCCCGCCAGCAGAGGAACCGCCGGATTCCTTCTTCCTACGCTGTAAGCCTCATTCAGTTCCTCGTCCATGGAAAGCACCACATGTATGTAATCAATCCCAATCACCTTTCGGATGATATATGCGAATAATCCCGGTGTATCTACCAGTGCCAGATATAATTTCTCCATAACTTTCAGCCTCTTTTCTTCCTGTAATTTCCTGTCATCATCTGACCGTTTCTCCCTCTCGTAATTTTTCATTCCGTTCTGACCATTTCTCCCTCTTGTAACTTCTCATTCCGTTCTGGCCCTCTCTTTTACTCAGTTAAACTGATAAAACTTTCGGGCAATTCTGTATCCTGCCAGCGTAAGTCCCGCTCCCGCCTTTCCCGGCAGGTAAGTAAAACCGCTGATGGTTCTGTGCTTTAACGTACGGTATAATTTCAGGTTATGATTCTTTACATAATTCCAGAGCATCTCCCGTTTTTCCCAGGCTTCCGGCGTTCCAATCAGCAGCAGGTGGATGGAAGAAATGGCCATCATAATGGAAATATTCCTGGTAAGATAATCCGCAAGTATGGGATATTCCTCTCTCACTTTCTCCAGATCCGTACATCCGGAAACCAGTTTTGTCACCCGAATCTGCTGGTCAATCCGTTTCATCAGCACTTTTTCATTGACAGACTGATCTTCCCTGCCCAGAAAGTAATGGTACATATCCAGATTCAGATAACAAAGGGACTTTACATGGGGCAGGGGCTGGTTTGCAAAAATGTTATCCACATAAAAAGTATGTTTCGGCAGCTTCACCCCTGATTTTCTCAGCACCTCAGTCCGGAAAAACAGAGAATGCATCACCAGATACTGAGAGGGGTGGAATCTCCGGATATCATTCCAGCCGCATACCCTGTTCTCTTTTAATACATTTTTATAACCCATCCGTCTGGTTTTCCCCTCATAAAAGTGGTCATAAATATAATTGCATATAATCAAATCCACAGTGGTATCGCTTTTTTTCCACTGTTTTATCTTCCTGAGGAGCTTCTGCAGTTCCTCTTCATCCAGCCAGTCATCGGAATCCACCACCTTAAAATAAGTTCCGGTGGCCAGAGCCAGCCCTGCATTGACTCCCGCCCCGTGGCCGCCGTTTTCCTGGTGTACCACTTTCACAATTTCCGGATAATTTCTGGCATAATTGTCTGCAATTTCTCCTGTACCGTCTGTGGAACCATCATCCACAATGATAATCTCGGCCCGTTCGTCCGCGCTCAGCAGACTGTCTATACAGCGCTCCATATATTCCTCTGAATTGTAGCATGGTACGGTAAAAGTAATATCTTTCATAATGTTTCCTCTCCTGGTTTTCTCCTGTTCCTATACTATTTAACGAAAATATTCCTGGTTTTTCTTCATAAAAATTATTAATATTTTTTTAATTTGGCTTTTTACTGAAATTTTTCTTCTGCCGGCGGTTATATCGTCAGATCCAAAACAGGGGCTTCTGACCCGCTCTTTGAGTATCCGTTTCTATATTACCCGGTTTCCCTTAATTCTGCATTGTCTTTACCTTACAGTTATCTTACAATTCTGTCATGTTTGAAAATTCACCCTTTTCAGCAAAAATTCATCAAAATATCATGCTTTTATTGGAAAAACAATACTTCTTCCAGTCAGGAAAAACTCCGGATGGTAAAAGAAAAAATCATCAATAATGAAGCAACCATTGAAAACCTTACCCAAAACCTCGGAGAAGATAATCTGGCAAAAACAAGAGCTTTTGCAGATATGCTTGTAATGGATCCCTCAATTTACGGAAACATTGAAAAACTGAATAAATCAAAGACAGGCTGATGGTAAATGAATTACATATCATTGACGAAGACGGAATTATCACCAGCAGCACTATAGACAGTTATATCGGATTTGACATGAAAAGCGGCGAACAGTCCAATACTTTTCTTTTGAATTGTGGACGATCCCTCCATTGAAATCGGATTTCCGGTGTGGTGGAGGGAAATGTACAGATTTCCCATAATACCAAACAGGTATCCACCCATATGGCAGATATCACCGGAAAGCTGATGGAAATGATAGAATAGATACCGTCCTTTCCGGGTCATACAGCTCTCTCACGTTTCGCTTCCCTTCATATATGCTGACATCATGCAGGCTCCTGCTGCCCGGCTGTCCCATACAGCGTGCAGATTCCCCATATGAATGCCTCCGATTGCATACACAGGAATCTGCACACTGTCACAGACCTGATTTAAAAATGAAATCCCTCTGGGAGGAAGGCCCGCTTTGCAGTCTGTGGCAAAAATATGTCCGGCAGTCAGATAAGACGCTCCAAGACGCTCCGCCTCCCTGGCCTCTTCCACAGAATGAACGGAAACACCTGTTTTCTCTGTTCCTGCAAGATATTCCGTACCATGATATTTCTGCAGCAGAGGCAGGGGCAGATGGATACTCAGACAGCCTGTGCTGCGGGCTGCCGCAGGATATGTGTGAGGAATAAGCCTGCCCGCGGCTTTCTGCGAACCGCCCCATTTCTTCCACAGATCTGTGAAAAATTTCACATACATTTCTTCTTCCATATGTTTTTCTCTGATGATCCAGAAATCCGGCGCAGGACAGATACTTTCTTCTGTCAGTTCTCTTTCTCCACTTTTTTCCGAGGTTCCGGTACCGGCCAGATACTCCGCATATTTTTCCGGACTTTTTGGCCCGTGAAACTTCCGGTACAATTCATAGTCTGAGACCCCAATCAGCTTAAACGTACACATAATCATTCATCACGGGCTGCAGGCCCATGCCCCTTATGGCAGTTACCACTTCCGATACATTCCGGCTGTCTGCAATCTCAAACTGGCTGTCTCCCTGCTCTGTCAGCTCATGGGAATGGCTGCCAATCCCGGTACTGACTCCCGCCGAAATCCTGGTGGCTGTTTTTCCCACCACATGGTCCCGAAACTGCGCCCGCTCTCTGGTGGATATGGTGATTCCTGCAAAGGGCATAAACAGCCGGTAAGCACACATGATCTGCAAAAGCTGTCTTTCCGTCACTTCATTTCCGGTATTCCATATATTTGCAGCGTCAGCTTCCTTTCCGTTCTGAGCCCTGATGGGACGGAGACGGGGACAGGAAAAAGAAATCTCCCCATAAGGATATTTCCGCTGAATATAATACCCATGGAGACCTGTGGCAAAGGCATCCTTCCGGAAATCAGAAAGGCCCAGCAAGGCCCCGAAAGCCACGCCCCGCATTCCTCCCCGCAAAGCCCGTTCCTGAGCATGAAAGCGGTAAGGAAACACACGTTTATGACCGGCCGGATGTAGTGTCTCATATTTATCTGAATCATAGGTTTCCTGAAAAACCGTCACATAGTCTGCCCCGCATTCCCGCAGATACCGATATTCTTCTGAATTCATGGGATATACCTCAAGCCCCACCATTTTAAAATACTTTCCGGCAATTTTACAGGCCTCGCCAATATAATGTACATCAGACCTGACCCGGCTCTCTCCCGTCAGAATCAGAATTTCTTCCAGCCCTGTTTTTGCAATAGCCGCCATTTCCTTTTCCATTTCCTCCTGATTCAGCCTCATTCGATGAATCTGGTTACGACAGTGAAACCCGCAGTAAACACAGTGATTCTCGCAGTAATTGGAAATGTAAAGAGGGGTAAACAGGGAAACGGAATTCCCAAAATGTTTTCCTGTCTCCTCCGCCGCTTTTTGGGCCATTTCCTCCAGCAATCCCTCTGCCGCCGGGGACAGCAGCGCCCCAAAATCTTCTGTGGTTCTGCGTTCTGCAGCCAGTGCACGTTTTACCTCCTGCCTGGTATAACGTTCCGGCTGGTAACGTCCCCTGGCGTTCATGACTTTTTCCAGAATATCTGATTCCGTCTGCTCCATTCCCTCCAGATATTCCATATGGTTCAACTTATTCTGCTGGTCCCTTTTCATGATTTCCTCCGTTCTGAAACTCCCGCAATATGTAATATATACGTCTGTAAAATTTCTGATTCCCCTGTCCTGTAATTCTGCTGCTGTGGGTGCAGTATAACGCCTCTGTGAAAGGTTCCGGTTCTGTACAGCCTGTTCCTCAGTCCCGTAAAAATCCTGTCAGGGGAGAGGAAGCCTCTGCGCCCGATTCACACACTCTGCCCAGGCCGGACAGATAAGCAGCTCTCCCGGCCTCAATTGCCTTTCGGAAAGCCGCAGCCATCAGGGGAATGTTCCCCGCTGTGGCTATGGCTGTGTTGGCCATCACTGCCGCCGCTCCCATTTCCATTACCTCGCAGGCCTGGGAAGGTCTTCCGATACCTGCATCCACAATAATGGGAAGGTCGATTTCATCAATCAGAATCTGGATAAATTCTCTGGTGGCCAGTCCCTTATTAGAACCGATTGGAGCCGCAAGAGGCATCACTGCCGCCGCTCCCGCCTGCTGCAAATCCCTGGCTGTATTCAGATCCGGATACATATACGGAAGCACCACAAACCCTTCTTTTGTCAGCTGCTCCGTTGCCCTTACTGTCTCCTGATTATCCGGCAGCAGATACCTGGAATCCCGTATAATTTCCACTTTCACAAAGTTTCCGCAGCCCAGCTCTCTGGAAAGATGCGCAATCCGCACTGCCTCTTCCGCAGTTCTGGCCCCGGAAGTATTGGGCAGAAGCGTAACTCCTTCCGGTATAAAATCCAGAATATTGCCTTCTCCGGAAGAATTGGCCCTGCGCACTGCCAAAGTGATTATCTCAGCTCCCGCCTGTTTTACTGCCGCCTGAATCAGCTCCACATTATACTTTCCTGAGCCCAGTATAAATCTTGACTGAAATTCCTGTCCGCCCAATATGAGTTTATCGTCTTTCATATTTTTCCTCCTGACTTTTCATACTTCCTCTTCACCCAGCAGCAGCCGCAGCACCATATTGGCCTGATGGGCTGCACAGGCTGCTACTCTGGATGACATAAGACATACATGATCTGACAGTTCTGTTTCTCCGTCTCCGCATACATACAGCCTTTTCATCTTTCTTTTGGTAACAATGGAATTGGCCGGGCCGTATCCCGCCATACCGGAGCCTGCCACAATCACAGTTTCCGGGCACTGTTCTAAAACGGTATTCACCAGCATGGCCTTCTGCTCCGGTTTGTCAAAGGCTTCACATAGTATGGGCCAGCCCTCAAACATGGTTCCGGCTGTCTCTTCCGTTACATATTCCTGCCTTATCCTGATATTCAGATACGGATTGATTTTTTTCAGGATTTCCGCCAGAGCCTCTGTTTTGGGCTGTCCCAGATGGGACAGGTCATAAGCCTGCCGGTTCAGATTCGTCAGCTCCACCCGGTCAAAATCTACCAGAAACAGTTCTCCAATCCCGGCTCTGGCCAGCAGAACCGCAATCTGAGACCCCAGACCTCCCAGTCCTGCCACTGCCGCTTTTCCACCGGAAATCTGCTCATACATCCGGAGAGAATACCGCTCCAGCAGCGCTTCCCTTATCTGTTCTCTGCTGACACCCCATCTCCTCTGTTCATTACTTCCGTTCTCAGTTCCCGTCCTTTTCTCCATCAGCCTCCACCCACAAAATTTACAATTTCCAGTCTGTCGTCGTCTTCCAGAAACGTGCTCTGGTAAGAAGATTTCGGCACAATTTCCCCGTTTCGCTCCACCGCAATCCGCTCTGTCTGAAAACCTTCCCGAATAAGAAACTCAGACAGGGAAATCCGGCCGGACTGTTTTTGGTTTTCTCCATTTACTGTCATATTATTTTCTCCTGTGCAGGTGCGCATAATTATTTTAGCGACATCTTCTATTCGCACGAGTGCGCATCCATATTTTTCTCTTATAGGAAAGATACTTTCACGCTTTAGCGTGACAAGGTCTTTCCTATAAGAGAACAAAAACAGGCGCACAGTATTTCTGTGCGCCTGTTTCTTTCCTCCTTTCGGAATACAGGACAGATTATACCAGAGATTCCAGAAGATGCAGTGCATACTGTCTGAGGTTTTCTTCAGAATCTGTGAATTCTTCTGTCAGTTCAAACCAGAAAACTTTGTCCTGATACGACTTTTTCAGTGCGGGACTGAACAGTTCCCGGTACTGTGGCAGAAACCGGCCGGATTTTTTACTGTAGCAGGTAGCGGCGGAAGCCTGGGTACGGTAATTTCTGTCCACAAAGGAAGCCAGGCTTTTGTGAACTGCCATATCCTCTACAGGAAGGTAATAATAATCTTTGAAATTGGGATAAAAATATTTCAGTTCTCCTGTATAAAGAGGGACCCGCAGTTTTATCTGATTGCGGTCTCCCTTTAGATAAATTTCTCCCTCTGTGCAGGAAAATGGTTTTGGAACAGGAAGTTCCAGGTTCAGAGTCAGAATCAGCTCTTTTCCGGCAGTACCCTCCCAGCTTTCCCAGTCCTGCTGCTGCCAGGAAGAAACCTGAAAGTTTCCTTCCAAAAAACAGGGATAGGACAGCAGGGAAAGTAACGGTATCATTCCTGCCACATCTTCATAGTTGTGGAGTTTCAGAAATTTACAGCTTTCTTCGGAAGGCTGTTTTGTATATTCTGACCAGACAGAGATTAAATCTTTGCCGGAACAGACATCATCCCGTGAAATATCCAGAAACTTTTCCAGAGTTTTCTGTTTCAGATTGGGCAGTTTCAGAATATTCCTGCAGATGGAAATCTGTTTGTAAATATCAATGTGACGGAAGGTATCCAGATTTTCCGGCAGGTGAAAGAGGGTACATCTGCTTTTCAGGAAAGGTATGTCAAATCCCGTTCCGTTGAAGGTAATCAGGGTGTCATACCGGGTCAGGAATTCCAGAAAAGCTGAAATCACCTGTTTTTCTTCCGAAGGGGTTTCTGCAAACAGCTGGGTAATGCACATTTTCCGGTCTGTCTGAAAAGCATATCCAATCATATAAATCTGATTGCGGGCTGAAGAAAAGCCCGTGGTTTCCAAATCAAGGAAAACAGAAGACGGTGTGATATATTTTTCCATGCAGGGGCTGTCTGCAGCAGGGGGAAGTTCTGCATTCCATGTTTTCATGGGTGTCTCCATTCATTATTTACGGTGATAGCCGGTCAGCATGTGGCTGAACCGGCTATCACCGTCTGAAGTCGGATTATTTTCTTACAATTACTTTCATTTTCGCTTTCTTCCCGTTGAAAGTTTTTACCGTGATAATGGCGGTTCCTTTCTTACGGGCAGTTATTTTTCCGGTGGAGGAAACGGTTGCCACTGACTTCTTACTGGAAGAATAGGTGAGCCTGTGGCTGGCAGTACCTTTGGGGAATTTTGCCTTTATCTGGAATTTCCATCCGACTTTTATGGTTTTCGTGGTTGCATTCAGTTTAAATTTGCCAGGCTTCTTCTTAACGGAAATTTTTACCGTGGTCTGTTTTCCATTGGAAGAAGTGATGGTAATTTTGGAGGAACCGGTCTTTTTGGCGCTGATTTTGCCTCCTGCGCTTATGGTGACATTTTTGTTGGAGGCAGTGTAGCGGAGAGTCTTATCCGAAGCATTTTCCGGGAGGACAGAGGCTTTCAGACTGAAAGTTTCTCCTACGCCAAGGGTCAGGTTCTTCACATTTACTTTGATATCCGTAACGACGCGGTTCCTGCGGATGGGAGCCGGATTCTGACCGTCCTCCGGGTCGTCTGTGTCGGTATCGGTGATAATCGGCCTTCTGTTTTCAGAACCGGAAGAACTGCCGGAACCGGAGGAACTGCCAGTATTTTCCGGTTTTGAGGGTCCGGGTTCTGAGGTTCCTGGCCTGTTTTCTCCGGAATCCGGAGGATTCTCCTGTCCGGTCAGAGAAACGGAGATTCCGTTTTCTGTCAGAACAAAGGAATTGTCCATCTCGTCCGTAACGGTAAATCTGCAGGATAAGGAGGCGGTTCCGGAGGTATTTTGGAACGCGGTTTCCAGTTCTTCCAGAGTCAGGGAAACCACGTTGCGGCCCGGATTCAGGGTCTTTTCCCAGGAGACATCTGCGGCTGCCTGGGTATCGTTTTCATGCTCAAAAAATTCTGCTGTAATTGTCACTGCTTTGCTGCCGGAAGTATTGGAAACTACTTCTGCGTTTAGCGTTCCGTTCAGTCTGTTGTTCTTATCGCAGGTAATCTCTGCTTCCAGTTCCGAGGCTTTCAGCGGGTTCTCGTCAGAAGCTGCAATAAAGGAAGTGTCCAATGCTCCGTTCTGCAGAGGGGTTTCCTTACCGTCCAGAACAATGGAATCCTGTCCCGCCGCCTGTATGGAAAGTTCGTTGTTATCTTTCAGGGCAATGACTGCATTACTGCTGTCCAGTTCCACAGTCCGTTCCATGCCGGAAGCATTTACCAGTGTAAAATCTGCCGTTTCTCCGGTCTGGGCCTCTGATTTGAGTTCTATTACAAGTTCCTGGCCGGTGGCTCCGGCTTCACTTATTTCAAGTACAGCATTTTCATCAGTGGAATGGATTTCAGCAAAATAGTCTGAGGTTCCCGTATAGAAGGTAACAGAATCAGGATTGGCAGTTTCGGTCTGTCCTTCCGGTACGTCTGCGGTAAGCCGGTAATTTCCCTCTGGCAGAACAAAGCTGCGAATGCCGCAGAAGGTGTCGTCTTCTCCGTCGGACAGAGGTTTCTGTTCATAGGCTCCTTCGATTTCACTGATATCTCTGCCCTGGGTGTCTGTTGCCATTCCATGTTCCTTGTCGATGGACAGGTACAGGGATTTGTCTTCTTCACTGTAAGCTGTCACACCGTTCAGAGAGGCGCTGAGGGCGCTGTAAGGCACATAGGAAGCTGTTTTGTAACAGGAGTAGGAAATTCCGCTGAGATCTCTGTGAATGGTCAGGGTGTTCAGTCCGCCGGTGTTGTTGGGGTCATATACTCTGACCAGAAAATCTCCGGTATCGCTCTGGTCCACAGAGACAGGAATCACTGCATGGCCGCTGTAAGTGGAGTAGAGCAGGAGCACGATGGGTTCCGCTTCTGAATCAATCCGCAGTCCGCCTGCCCGCTCAAATTCTTCAATTTTCCGGATCAGTTCCCCGTAATGGTTCATATTCTGTCTGATACTGCCGGTATTTCCGGCAATCACAGGATGGAACTGGGAAATCTGACAGGTTTCTATCAATTTTGTCAGGGCTGCATTTTTATTCCCGGGAGCTCTGACGCCATAAAGGGTACCATCAGAAGAGCCATAGTCTGACACAGAGAATTCTTCCGGGTTTTCATAGAATTCCAGTGTGCTTCCGGCCATACCATAGCAGGAGCCGCCCCATCCTCTGTCGATGATGTAATAATAAGTGCCCAGAGAAATACTGCTCAGTGTTTCCACAAACCGCTGTTTCGAAAACCGGTAATTGGCCGGATATCCAAAGGAGGAGGCAGTATTGAGGAAAGAGTAGTGGTCCTGGCGTTCCGTGTAGAATCTGTCCTGTCCCAGCAGGGGGATGCTGTTCCAGCTTCCGTTCAGGCTGTTCCAGACGGTCTGGGAAGTCCGGTAGCAGAGGTTCAGCGCGCTGTGGCAGCCGCTGAAACTGTCTGCAGCCCAGTCAGAGGGGATTCCACCGTAAAAGTATGCTTTTTCCAGAGCGGTGTTTCCGGCAAATGCCTGAGTTCCGATAATGGTGACCCCAGCCGGAATATTGACAGAGCGCAGACTGGTGCAGCCTTTCAGAGCCCGGTTTCGGATAGCAGATATCTGTTCCGGAATCAGGAAAGTGTTCAGGCTGGTGCAGTCCGAAAATACGTCTTCTTCCAGTACGGTCAGGTGGGTGCCCAGGGTGACAAAAGGAATGGAACTGCAGCCCTGAAATGCCCCTGCGCCCAGGGAAGAAACTTTTTCCAGTATGAGATTGCCTGTAATAGAAGAATTATTTCGGAAAGCAGCTGTGCCGATAATGCCGGCTGCAGATATATCCGGAAATTTCATGGCGGTACAGTCTGAAAAGGCGTAGTCTCCGATACGGTTCAGGCCAGAGCCTGCTTCCAGACGAATCAGGCTGCCGGCTCCGTAAAAACTGCGGTTTCCAATACTGGTAATATTATCTGCCTCAATGGTCTGGACAGATCCCATATAATCGTTCCAGAGAGGAGGAGCCGCTTCCGTAAAGTCCGGAATGGGGCCTGTTCCGGTAAACACCAGGCTGCCATCGCCTGCGTTGTAAGTCCAGGATACACTGCCGAAGCTGCCTCCTTCCATGGCGTCGTTTTCCGGATCCCATATGCCGAAGGTAAATCCTTTCCAGAATCCGGGATTCCAGTCCCATTTAGTGGAATCCGCTGTTTTATAGAGAATCAGGTTTTCAGAATTTTTGGTTATACTGACCGCACTTAACCGGTCTGAGGGAGCATCTCCTGCAAAATATATGGATTTCAGATTCTTATTAAAAGAAAAGCAGCATTCCGTCAGGGTTTCCAGTGTTCCGGGCAAATACAGCTTTTCCAGTGAATCCGCATGGTTTACAGCATATGGTTTCGGTGTGGTTACCTGGTCCGGGAGATGGTACTCTGTATCTGGTTTCATAGGGGCATAGTAGTAGAAAACCGTATGGTCTTTGCTGTAAATTACGTTATCCAGCGCTTCCAGGTGGGGATTTTCGGAAGATACCGTGACAGTTTCTACCTTCTTACTGGATTTGAAAGGGGCGTCCAGTTCCCGGACTCCTTTGCCAATGTGAACAGTGGTCAGGGCAAGGCAGCTGGAGAATACTTCTTCACCCAATGTTTCCACGCTGTCGGGAATGACCACTTCCTGAATTTTTTCACAGCCCATAAAACCACCTTTGTTGATGCTTTTAAGGCTTTCCGGGAGCAGCAGGCTTTCCAGATTATAACAATGGGCAAATGCCATCTGTCCGATTTCCGTAAGGGTATCCGGCAGTGTCAGGGAAGTAATTTTATTTGCGGTAAAAAATGTATAGGCGTCAATCAGTTCGGTTCCCTCTGCAAGGGTGACGGAAGAAACCGGATTCAATGTGGCATAGGCAAGCGCCCGCCAGAGGGTACCGTCTTCTCTTTTTTCATAAAGGATCTTATCCTGTACCTGGAAATGAGTATTGCCGGCATCCACCTGAATATTGTTCAGGTATGTGGCGGAAAAAGCCCCGGCTCCAATGGAGGATACATTCTGAGGGATGGTAATACTGTTCAGCTTTGTCATGCTGAAAGCGTCTGTGTTTATGGCAGTCAGGCTGTCCGGCAGGGTAACGGATGCCAGTTTCTGGCAACCGGCAAAAGCGCCCTCTCCGATCGTAGTCAGCCCTTCCGGCAGGGAGACAGCTGTAAGGGATTTCAGACCGTAAAAAGCATTTTGTCCAATGGTTTCCAGTCCTGCGCCGCAGGTGACAGTCTGCAGGGAAATGTCCTCATCGAAAGCCAGAGTACCAATGGAGGTAATGCTGTCCGGCAGTTCAATGGATGTCAGGCTGCAGAGGTTTGCCAGTCCATAGCGGCAGATACCGGTGATACCCTCGCTGATGGAAACGGAGGTAATTACTTCCCGGTAGCCGTACCAGGGGCTTGTGGTACGGCCGAACAGGCTCTCGTTCATCTCTCCGGTTCCTTCCAGAATCAGTGTGTAGCAGGTTGGGGAAGCGGATGTGTCCCCATCCGGATATAAATTTCCGTTTTCGTCTACTTCCAGTTTCCAGCTGATGTCGGTTCCGCATTCACCGGAAGTCTCTCCTGTTGGCGGTTCCAGCGCTGCCTGTACGTCTGTGAGCCCGTCAGGGCTGAAAGATGCGGGAAAGAATAAATCCAGCACAAGTACAAACGTCAGCAGAAGGCTGATGATTTTTCCTGTTCTTTTCATAAAAACACTCCTTCTTTCCTGTTATATCAGATTTGTCATATTTCGTAGCTGTTACTTCAGATTATACCGGGATTTCCGGGATTTGGCAAGGAAATGGAGGAGAATAAAAAGAGATTTTGCACTGGTGACAGGAAACATTCCGCTAAAATGAAATAATGCCGGGAACAGAAATAAAAGGAGTTCGGAACTTACATATTCCGGCAGTTTTCCAGGCTATATCAGGACTGGCATTTTATGTATCCGGTTTTGTGCTGAAAAAAGTACAAATTTATCGAAAAAAGATGTGTTATGAAATATAAAATGTGCTATAATTAAAGTTACTGACTTATGCCGCATTTCCAGGCATAAAATATATCATTTAAGATGAACAGCGTAACAGGGAAGGAAACGGAACTGTTATGGGCAGCAGCCTGTATTTTCAGAGGTTCGGGCTGTTGTACTTAAAATATTTCAAAGAAAGTGGGGCACGAAAAATGGGTTTCATGACATTTAAGGGCGGCGTTCATCCGCACGATGGAAAAGAATTTTCCAAGGATAAGCCAATTCGCGAGTTACTGCCCAAAGAAGAGCTGGTATTTCCGGTTTCTCAGCATATCGGAGCACCGGCGGGGCCTGTGGTAGCTGTGGGCGATACCGTGCTGCGGGGACAGAAGATTGCAGAAGCCGGCGGTTTTGTATCCGCGCCGGTTTATTCCTCTGTATCCGGTAAAGTGAAGGCAATCCAGCCGCGCAGAGGAGCAACAGGAGATATGGTGAATGCCATCATTATTGAAAATGATGGAGAAATGAAAGAAGTGGAATATTCCGAAACAGAGGATGTGACTGCTCTTTCCAAAGAGGAAATCATTGGAAAGGTGAAGGAAGCAGGCGTTGTGGGAATGGGTGGAGCCGGTTTTCCGACCCATGTGAAATTATCTCCCAAAGAACCGGATAAGATCGAATATATTATTGCAAACTGCGCGGAGTGCGAGCCTTATCTGACTGCGGACTACCGGCGTATGCTGGAAAATCCGGAAGAACTGATTGCCGGAATGCGCATTGTCCTGCAGCTGTTTGACCATGCGAAAGGCCTGTTCGGCATTGAGGACAACAAGCCGGACTGCATCGCAAAAATGCAGGAACTTACCAGAAACGAAC
>OFHM01001016.1_pt1 | contig 20142 bp, 15 predicted proteins | sample 1521311 | NCBI WGS metagenome assembly OFHM01 (sample SAMEA3504083, study PRJEB24116) | mouse gut metagenome | biome: mouse gut; feature: mouse-associated habitat; material: faeces | place: Denmark | collected 2011 | reverse complement strand
CCCCGACGCGTCGCGTTCCCTTTGCCTTTGACAGTCAATGTCATGCCATCCTGCACACCAGCCGGGATATGGAACGAAACGACTTCTTCTTTTCGCTGTACTCCTTCACCTTGGCAGAAGTTACAAGGTTCTGATATGACCTTTCCATCACCTTCACATTGCGGGCAGATGCTCACAGCCTGTTCCTGGCCGAAGAAACCTTGCACAATCTGTGTGACAGTGCCGGAGCCATGGCATGTGGGGCATGTTACAAACGACGTGCCATCCTTAGCCCCTGTGCCGTTGCAATGTTCGCATTTGACATATGCCGGGATTTTAAGTGTTTTGTCGACACCTTTTGAAATGTCCTCCAAGGTTAACTTGACGGTTATCCTCAGGTCTGAACCACGGCGCTGGGAGCGTCGTCTGCGTGACTGACGTCCGCCGGTAGCGCCTCCGAAACCTCCGCCGAAATTGAAATGTCCCCCAAAAATATCGCCGAAATTAGCGAAAATATCCTCCATCGACATGCCTCCGGCTGAATAGAAGCCGCCTTGGCCTCCACCGAATCCTTGCGGCCCCATTGAATGCCCGAATTGGTCATACCGCTTGCGTTTTTCGTCGTTTGACAGGATTTCGTAAGCTTCGGCTGCCTCTTTAAACTTCTCTTCGGCCTCTTTATCCCCGGGGTTCTTGTCTGGGTGATACTTGATGGCAAGCTTCCGATAGGCTTTCTTTATTTCATCGGCTGTGGCATTCTTCTGAACACCAAGCACATCATAATAATCTCGTTTCTGCTCCATGATTTCACAGTGTTACAGGATGGCTTATTGGGCAACAACGACTTTTGCGTGACGCAAAACCTTGTCGTTAAGCATATAGCCTTTAAGGACGGTGTCTTTGACTTTCCCTTTTTCAGCGTCGTTTTCGGCAGGAACCATGGCAACAGCTTCATGCATATCGGGGTCGAAATCGGCACCGGTCGATTGCATATCCTTCACACCGTTGTCGGCAAGGTATTTGACAAATTTGTTATAAATCAAACGCATCCCTTCTTTCACAGCCTCAGCATCGGAAGTATCCTTAATTGCATCAAGCCCGCGTTCAAAATCATCCACAACCGGCAATATGCCTTTCAATGCTTTTTCGGCGGCGGATTTTATAAGTTCGGTGCGTTCGCGCAAGGTTCGCTTGCGGAAATTATCGAATTCGGCCATAAGAAAGAGGTATTCTTTTTTCTCTTTTTCCACCTCTTGTTCCTTTTGGTCAAGCAGATTCTTAAGGGCTTCTAATTCAGAAACCTCATCAGGTTCATCATCAGTCACCACTTCGGTGTTTACTTCGGTTTCTGCATCGGTGACATTCGATTCCTTCCCGTTATATTCTTCATTTAAACGGCTGTCCTTCAGGTTATCCTCCTTGGGATTGTTTTTTTGACTCATATATCGTTTGAATTTTATCATGTTAAAAAGTGCCTTATAATACCTGTATGCAAAAACATTGCCAAAAATCGCATTTTGAAAAATGCGATAAAACAATGTTCACAAGCAAGCTGTTTTTTCATTCATTACAGAATGATAACAACCCAATCGGCAGTTGGGTTTGCGAAAAGCAACCTATTGACAGTCTAATTTTTCCACCAATATGTCAGACGTAGGGAAAAGAGCCTGTATGTGTTCTGTCATAATGTCAGATTCAAAAAATGCATATACTGCGGAACCACTTCCAGACATAGATGCATATACCGCCCCTTTTGACAACAGGACTTCCTTGATGCGTTGTATATCAGGATAACCGGGAAATACAGAAGCCTCAAAATCATTTTTCACATTCCCCAGCCAATGTTTCATTGGCATTGTTATAAGGGTTTCCAACTTGATTTGGGGGATGGCCGGAGTGACCGCACTGTAAGCATCTTTGGTCGGTACGGATACCCCAGGTTTTACGATAACCAATGTAAGTCCTGCGGGAAGATTTAACCGGATTTCCTCCATGTCTGCACCGATACCGGTACACAACATCGGACGGTTATATATAAAAAACGGGCAGTCGGCGCCGATACCGGCTGCTATGGAAGCCAACGTCTCATCCCCAAGTTGCAGGTTGAACAACTCGTTAATGGCTTTAAGGGCAAATGCAGCGTCAGACGAACCGCCACCGAGACCTGCTCCATCCGGTATTATTTTATGGAGGAATATATCAACTGACGGAAAGTCGGCATACTTTCGCAGACTTTTTACAGCCTTGAAAACCAAATTACTTGCCGGGGGACAGCTTACAGGACGCCCGCTTACAGTAAGGCGGTCAACATCAGCCTTTCCAGGCACGATTTCCAATACGTCGTTCCATGGAACAGGAATCATCACGGTTGAAATGTCATGATATCCGTCTAGACGTTTGCGCAATATATCAAGTCCTAAGTTTATCTTTGCATTTGGGAAGGTTACCATAAGTCGATGTCTCTATTGTTTGATGAAGCCACTATGACTTTTATGGTGCAAAGTAACATTATTTGCAACTAATGAGAAAATTTTCACAGCCATTTGCAACCTTTTTTCATAACAGGCCGTCAAAGAAATGTGACAAATCAATAACCCCGATTTTCAAACAGATAACAAGTAACTTAAAAATAACGACGATATGACAAAGAAAATCTTTTTAACGATAGCCATGTTCCTGGTTATGCTTATAGTCTTTGCACAGACTGGAACCGGTCAGCAGCCTGCACTTCCCGGTGCGAACAATATCCCGGAAGCGGCCACCGATACATTGAATATAATTACCGAAGCCAACGAAACCATACAGGCTTTGACCGGCCTGATGCCGAATATAGACCGGCCTGATGCCGAAATCGTCACTGTAGATGACAATGAATATATCTTAAGGAAAGGATATGCTTACCGGATGGAGAATTTTGATGACATCATCGATTCCGTTAACGAAGCACGCCATGAGTTCTTTGATGACAGTGAACAAAAAATGATGATTCCCATAATGGCTATATGCTTCGGCGTTCCATGTTTCACGTTAATCGTAGTGCTTGTGCTCCTGCTTATGTTCTTTATGAAAAGAACGCAAGCCAAGAATGAGATTATAGGTAAGGCTATAGACGCCAATTACCAACTGCCTGATTCATTTTTCAACAGCCAGACCGGTTCCCAGGCTTTCGATTATTCATATCCGGCAGACGGTCATACCCCGGCCTCGCCATCGCAAAAAGATGGGAGCCGTGTGCGTCGTGACCCCAAGAATTTCTCGTCAGCTATAACATTGCTTGCCGTAGGCTTTGCCTTGATTCTGTTCTTCGGGGCAAAAGATATGTGGTCAGTAGCCTTTCTTGCCGGAGGAATCCCGTTCTTCCTCGGGGTGGGTAAATTAATCGGATATTTTTATGTGCCTGGGTTTGCGGCAGCCGATAAGAAAACGCAATCTAATTGCCCCCTCCAACAGCCCCCTTACGGAGGGTATCCCGATCAGCCTTATCGCAATACGCCTCCGGCCGGGCAGTATAGCGGGTCATATCCCCCGCCGTTCACCCCGGAACGCAGAGACAACCAGCCAAAGCAATCTTAAATAAATCAGGAAAATATCTGAAATTCCAAAACCATCACCCACCACTATCCTGCCGCCAAAACCAATGATGAACAAACTGGAAGAAATGAAGCTGCTGGCCCTTTGTATGGCTGCTGACAACCGGGATGCTTTTTCCCGGTTGGTGGTGGCATATCAGGACCAGTTAAGGCGGTTCATCCTTAACCTGGCAGGTGGTGATGCCCCCCTTACAGATGACCTTGCACAGGAGACCTTCCTGAAAGCTTGGCTTGGCATACGTTCATTTAAAGGGATTTCAGGGTTTAAAACATGGCTTTACAGAATAGCTATCAACGAGTTTGTGTCATATCGCCGAAAATTCTCCTCCACAACCTCGCATATAGAGGATTCTTATGCTGCCGATATATGTGATGACAATAATATCCACCAGGCAACCGAAGCAAAAATGGATGTGGCGTCGTTACTGAAAACACTGTCCGATCCGGAGCGTATAGTCACGTTGTTATTCTATCTTGAAGATATACCTATAAAGAAAATATGTAAAATAACCTCGATGCCGGAAGGTACGGTAAAATCCCATCTCAGCCGAGCCAGGGTGCATATGGCAAAAATCTTAAAAACAAAATGATTATGAAAACGACACGAGATATAAAAAACAAGCCCTTCAAAAGTGCCGGTATCGAACAAACGTGTTTTGACAATTCATTGAAAAGCATAATTCGTGATGAATTGCCTGATGCTCCGGCCGATGAATGGTTTACACGCAAAGTGATGAACCGCCTGCCGGAAACGCGACAGCGGGCAAAAGTAAGCTTGCCTGAGCGAATATGCTATATTTCGGGAACGTTTCTATTAGTTGCCGCATGGATATATTCTATCATGTTCGCCACTACAAACGGATTTACCAGAACCACTATAACAATAGCGGCAGTATTACCTGTAGTCACATTGTTCTGTATAAGCATATTTGCCGTTCCGGCTATAAAGCGTGCAATCTGACACCTTATAGCCAAGACCGCATTTACGAAGATTGCATTCAAGATTACATCTTCAATAAAATGCGACAGACCGTCCCTCGGCCAGTTGGAACCATCAAGGTTACCGTGTGCCGGAGGCGGTTTTTTTTACGAGGCAACTTTTGTACCTTTGCACTTGGTTTCAACTTGAATCCGACCAATTCATCACTTTATTTCCGTTGCTTTTATGTTACGTCGCTGTTTAGCAATTTTAAAACTCGCCTTCCCTGTAATGATTGCCCAGGTGGGAACGATTGTGGTGGGTTTTGCCGATAATATAATGGTCGGGCATTACTCCACACAATCCCTTGCGGCATCTTCGTTTGTCATAAACATTTTCAATATCGTGGTGCTATGCTGCCTTGGATTTTCCTATGGCCTAACCCCGATTATCGGAACTTTGTTTGCCCAAAAACGCAACAATGAAATAGGACTTACGCTTAGAGCCGGATTGATTGCCAATGTAGTCGTAGGCGGGGTCCTGTCGTTGGTGATGGGAATGCTGTATTTCTATATCGACATGATGGGGCAGCCTGACGAACTATTGCCCCTTATAAAACCATATTACCTTATTTTTCTGGCATCACTCATCCCATTATCTGTTTTCAATGTTTTCGCCCAATGGAGCTACGCGATTAAGAATACCGCTATGCCTATGTGGATTCTTCTCAGTTGCAATATTATCAATATCGCAGGCAACTATATGCTTATCTATGGCAACTGGGGTGCACCGGAACTGGGCCTTACAGGAGCCGGTCTTTCTACATTGTTTGTCAGGGCTCTTGCCTCTTTGATTATAATGGCGATTTTCTTTTTGAAAAAATCCAATGCCGAATTCCGTTCAGGGTTTACCGACAGAAGCCGTGGTGTCACTAACAACCTGATGGGGAAGGTGGTGCGCACATCCTGGCCGGTTTCGTTGCAGATGGGATGCGAAACTGCGGCGTTCTCTACCTGTGCGGTATTTGCCGGATGGATTGGAACCGTGGCTTTGGCTGCTTTCCAAATTATCATAGTTGTGAGTTCGCTCGGATTCTGTATCTATTACAGCATAGGGACTGCCATAGCGGTGTTTGTGGCAAATGAGGCAGGTCATTCCTCACTGCCGTCATGCCGCCGTGTCGCGTTCGACGGTTATGCGGTTATGCTTGTGTTTGCGGCAATTTCGACATGTATCTTCATTTTTCTGTCACGACCTTTAATGGGGCTTTTTACCACTGACACAGAAGTGCTCACTGCCGCACAGGCATTAGTATTCCCGCTAGTCCTTTACCAACTCGGCGATGCCACCCAAATCACATTCGCAAATGCGTTAAGGGGCACATCGCATGTAATGCCGATGTTATGGATTGCGTTTTTCAGTTATGTCGTTGTCGGGCTTTCTTCTACATGGTTACTTGCATTTCCGATGGGACTTGGGAACTATGGCATCGTTCTCAGCTTCTCAGTATCGCTATTCATGGCTGCCACGCTGTTTTTGCGTAGTTTCCTGCAAGTAACACGTGTTGCTAGAGCATAGACGTTTATTGAATCCCATTCTTCCAATCAAACCTGTTATGATTGATTTGCCTGAATTGGAAAAATAGCGTAACTTTGTCACTTGGGCGGGCAGTAACGAAGTCCGGCTCTCGAAACATGGAACAACCGTTAGAAAAAGATATCGAAATAGATGGCCAATGGCTTCATTATGAGGTAACAGGGCAGGGGAGGCCCCTCATATTGATGCATGGCTGGGGATGCAACCGCATCACTGTAAGGTCGATTGCCGAGGCTGCATCGGCAACCCACACGGTTTATAATATCGACCTTCCCGGATTCGGGATGTCGCCCGAACCCCCATCCATATGGGGTGTGAATGAATACACGTCGTTGATTGAAAAGTTCATAACGCGGCTGCATATAGCTGCCCCGGTTTTAACAGGGCATAGTTTCGGCGGGCGCATTGCCATACTCCTTTCATCACGCAACAAGAACCTGGATTCCGTGATTTTGGTTGATGCGGCAGGAATAAAGCCCCGACGCTCTATCAAATATTATTATAGGGTTTACACATTCAAGGCCGGAAAATTACTGATGCGTCTCTTTCTTGGCAAGAAACGTGCAGAAAAGCGGATAGAAGCCATGAGGGCTGCACGTGGGTCGGCTGATTATGCAAATTCCACCCCGATTATGCGGGCGGTGTTAAGCAAGGTGGTTAATGAAGACCTGACCTCGCAACTGTCCGGCATCAATGTCCCAACACTGCTTATATGGGGTGAAAACGACACTGCCACCCCGGTTTCCGATGCCCGCAAGATGGAACACCTGATTCCTGATGCCGGATTAGTGACTTTTCCCGGATGCGGCCATTATAGCTTCCTCGACAATCCGGCACAGTTCCGCGCCGTGCTCAACTCTTTCCTCAATTCAAGACTTAAAAAATCAGAATAATCCAAAGACAGGATAAATAGTTCAACCATAAGCAAAATGACATACGTTTCGCTCGATTTAATAATTCCCGTAATCCTTGCTGCTACCGCATCATTCGACCTTCTGAAAGTGTTCGGCCGCGATTTGATGATGCTTCAACAAAATTCATACCGCAACGAGCGTTACACTCGCTGGTTTTCAAACTCGGGAGAAAGCACCTCGATAGGACGCATTGCCTGCTGTATAGGTCTGTTATTTCTTTTGGTTCATCATATCCCGTTGTTTGCAGGAGCTGCAATAGCTACAATAATCACGATATGGCAGAGTGTGCGACTAAGCCGTGTGAAATATAAGAAGCCGCTTGTTTGGACTGCACGGGCAAAACGCATTTACGCTGTAATGATTGCTTTGGCGGTTATCGCCGCAACGGTTTTCGGTGCATGCTTCGGAATTAAAATCCTTTGTGTGACCCTGATGCTGCAACTGGTTGTTTCTCCGATAGTGCTACTGGCTGCAAACGATTTGCTGAAACCCGTAGAGAAAGCTATCAATAAGAAATATTACAATGAAGCCGCCTCGATTCTGGCATCAATGCCAGACTTGAAAATAGTCGGTATCACAGGCAGTTACGGTAAAACATCAACCAAGCATTACCTTAACCGGATTCTGCAGGAGCATTTTTCCACGATGATGACACCCGGCAGTTTCAACACTACAATGGGAGTTATACGCACGGTGCGTGAACACCTGCAACCTTATAATGAGGTGTTTATAGTGGAAATGGGTGCCAAACAACCAGGTGACATAAAGGAAATCTGCGATCTTGTGCATCCTTCGATAGGTATAATAACCGCTGTAGGTGAGCAACATCTTGAATCATTCAAGACTATCGGAAATGTGCAGCGTACAAAATTCGAGCTGGCAGATTCCCTGCCTGCTGACGGAACAATAGTCATCAATAACGACTTTCCATTCGTGGCCAACCGCGAAGTAATCAATGCCGGTTGTATCCGTTATGCTGTGAGCAATAAAGGCGGGGAAGATTTTTCCGCCACTGATATTGAATACGGGCCGGATGGAACCAGGTTTACAGTGACAGGTAAATCACTTGCAACACCGTTGGAGTTTAGTACCAAACTGGTAGGGGAGTGCAATGTTTCAAATCTTCTCGCCGCTATTATCGTTGCTTTGAAACTCGGCGTGCCTGCCGATAAGATTCGTTATGCTGTAGGGCAGATCGAACAGGTAGAACACCGTCTGAACCTAAAACGAACCCCGGGAGGGATAACCATTATCGACGACGCTTTTAACTCTAATCCCCAAGGCTCAAAAATGGCGTTAGAGGTACTTGCCATGATGAAGCAAGGTAAACGCATCGTTATTACCCCGGGGATGATAGAACTTGGCAATCTTCAGGAAAAAGCCAATGAGGAATTCGGTAAAAACATAGCACGTTGCACCGATGTCGCTATAATCGTCGGACATTACAACCGTGATGCAATTCTTAAAGGAGTTGCATCAGAAGGCATGTCTCCCGACAATATACATACGGCGGATTCATTCAATGAAGCGCAGCAGCTTCTGCAACATATTGCAAGACCGGGAGATACGGTACTTTATGAGAACGACCTCCCTGACACGTTCAAATAAACAGATTTAAGAAATTATCAAAACATAAAAATGAAAACCAACATAGGAGTGTTCTTCGGCGGACGTTCCACCGAGCACGAGATTTCTGTAATTTCGGCAAACCAGGCAATCAATGCCATCAATCGTGACAAATACGACGTAACACCTATATACATTACCAAAGAGGGGCGGTGGTTCACCGGCAACGCGCTTCTTGATCTTAAGAACTATCGTGACATCCCGGCTCTGCTACGTCAATGCGAAGAGGTGTATATGCGCCCCGTATATGGTGATTACAACCTGTATTATACCAACCCTAAAGGGGTATTTAAGAACAAGAGCCTCGACTGCCGCTTGGACATTGTGATTCCGGTGCTTCATGGCGCCAACGGTGAGGATGGCACTTTTGAAGGAATCCTTGATTCTATAGGGATACCCTATGCCGGATGCGACACACTTGCATCGGCCAACGGTATGGATAAAATCACTATGAAAATGATTCTGCGTGAGAATGATATCCCCGTTGTAGATTATGTTTGGTTTACCGACAGGCAATGGTTTGCCGACCGTGACAGGCTGATTGCTAAAACGGAGTCAAGCCTGGGATATCCCGTCATAGTGAAACCCGCCAATCTCGGCTCTTCAATCGGCATAGGATGCGCCCGTAACCGCGAGGAACTGATAGAGAAAGTGGAAGATGCCACACGCTATGCATCACGTATAATAGTGGAACATATGGTGGAGCAGCTTCAGGAAATAAACTGCTCGGTGTTGGGCGATTGCGACGAGTATGAGACATCAGTACTTGAAGAACCGATCAAATCTACCGACATCCTGTCATATACCGACAAATATATGGGTGGGACCAAGGGAACAAAAGGGATGCAGGCATCTGCAAAAAAAATCCCGGCAGATCTACCGGCCGATATGACAGCCGAAATACAGAGGCTTGCAGGGGAGACTTTCCGGGTGCTTTCCTGTCACGGGGTAAGCCGTGTAGATGTTATTGTTGACCGTGCAACCTCAAAAATATATGTAAACGAAATCAACACCATCCCCGGCATGACCACCACCAGCGGCTTGGTAAAGGTACACTCCGGGTACCCCGGGCAGGCCAGGAACCGCCCGAACCGTCCGCTCTTGATGACCATCTTTCTGCCGCACTCGTCGCAGACCTCGTCGGACTCCTCCGCAGGCACCTTCAGACGCACCCCGTCCAGGTCCTTCTCCGTGATGTAAGTCCACAGCCCCCGTTTCTCCGGGCGGAGGGGGATCTGCTCCAGCGGGCCGCCGCCCGTCCCCTCCCGGTAGAGCCGGAGGATAACGTCCTGGGCGGTGGGCGCCCACAGGCGGAAGACCGTCCCCCGCGCCCCGCAAAAGGCGCCCAGGGGAACGTCGCAGTGATAGGCCTCTTGAAAGGCGGGAGAGTCAAAGCGTTCTTTCATACTCAGCATATGGGCAGCTCCTCTACAGAAATAACGGCCTGAAACCAACGTTCCGCCGTCCGGCAGGGTATGTTGCCTGTCTTCCTCCCGGTAGGACAACAGGCCCTGCCAAAACGACAGGGCCTGCTGCACGGGAAGAGGAGGGAGTAACAAAAAGAGATCGGCGTTTCGTACAGACATGAGGCGCAGGCTTTGTCGGACCCACTATCGCGTCACCGCAGGCCCGATGGGCATTCCCGGCATCCATCAGGGCCCGCTCCCAAAAGCTTCCTCCGGAGGCGCGGACCGCCCGGCGGAAGCTAATCGATTAACTTGCGTCATATTATAATTAGCCCTCACAAAAATGTCAAGCAAAATTTTCCGGTGAAGGGTGTAGAAAAATCCGGTCGAATAATTGACATCCGGAGGGAATCCATATATACTAAATTTGCATTAACCGATTAGCCTGGCATGGAGAATGATGTTATGAACTTGAAAACCATCGCGAAGCTGGCGGGCGTCAGCACGGTCACCGTGTCCAACGTGATGAACGGGAAGCACAACAAGGCGTCCAGGGAGACCATCGAGCGGGTCCAGAAGATCATCGAGGAGACCGGCTACCACCCCAGCGCCACGGCCCGGAGCCTCATCATGAAGCGCAGCCGCATTATCGCCGTGGTGATCCCCAACCTGCACGCGGAGGAGTCCTTCTCCGCCAGCCCCTACAACACCCAGATCCTGGGCTACCTGGAGCGCTATATCCGCAGCCGGGGCTACTACATGATGCTCCGGTGCGTGGTGCAGAGCTTCGAAGTCCTCTCGGACCTGGCCACCTGGAACATCGACGGGGCCTTCCTGCTGGGAGTGGCCGCGGATGATGCTCTGGAGCTGCAAAAGAAGATGGACATCCCGGCGGTCTTCATCGACACCGACACGGAGGACGGCTCCCTGGTGACGGTCACCATCGAGGACCGCAAGGGCGGGTATCTGGCGGCCAGGCACCTTCTGGACAAGGGACACCGGCAGATCGCCTTCATCAGCACCTCCACGAAGTCCCCCGGCGTGATGCAGGAGCGGTACCGGGGCTTCTGCGACGCCTACCGGGAGCTGGGGATCGAGCTGCCGCCGGACCACCTCATCGGGACCGAGAACGTCTTCTACGAGCAGGGTGTGGAGGCCGGAAAGCTGATCGCCGCCTCCCGGCCCGAATGCACGGCGGCGGTGGCGGCAGCGGACATGCTGGCCTTCGGTGTGATGGAGGGCCTGCGCCTGGGCGGGCGGCGCGTGCCGGAGGATGTCTCCATCGTCGGCTACGACGATCTTCCGGAGTGCCAGTACACCCACCCCAGGCTGACCAGCATTTCCCAGCACCTGGAGGAAAAAGCCCTATGCGCCGGAAAAGCGCTCTTCTCCATGCTCCGGAACAAACCCGCCGCCCGCCACCAGACGGTGGACGTGGAACTGATAGAGCGGCAGTCCGTGATCGACATCACGGACCGGCGTCTGAAAGGAGACACGCAATGAACATTTACAAATCCTGTCCCGTATTGGAGAGCGAGAGATTCCTGCTGCGGCTGACCGAACAGAACGACCTCGGCGACCTGCTGGCGGTCTACAGCGACAGGAACGCCCTGCCTTTCTTTAACAGTGACAACTGCGACGGGGACAATTTCTACTACAACACAGCGGAACGAATGGCGGAGGCCTACGATTTCTGGAAGCTCTCCTATGAGAACGGCTGGTTCGCCCGGCTCTCCATCATCGACAAGGCCGCGTCACGCGCGGTAGGGACCGTGGAGCTGTGCCTGAGGGTTTCGGAAGACCCGTTCAACAACATGGGAATTTTGCGCGTGGACGTCAGAAGTGACTACGAGACTGAGGACGCCCTGTACGAGATCGTCTCCCTCACAGCGCCCCGCATGGCGGACCTGCTGGGCTGCGCCGGGATACTGACGAAAGCCCCCCTGTACGCGGTGGAGCGGATCAAGGCGCTGCAGAGGGCGGGCTTTACAAGATCCGAGCATCTGCTGATCGGAAAGACCGGGTACGCCTACGACGGCTATTGGACGCTGCCGTAAGCGCGGTCCGCTCCCTCTTGCAAAAGAGCAGACCACTTTTTGTCGGCCAGTTAATCGATAAACTTACATACTCTTGAAAGGAGCGCACCATCATGCCGGACAACTACAGGCTGCAGCTGCGGCCAAAGGCCAGGGCGGAGGCCACGATCACAGGGGACTGCTGGCGGTTCACCATCCTGACGAACGCCCTCATCCGCATGGAGTACCAGCCGGAGGGACTTTTTACGGACGAGGCGACACAGACCATCCTTTGCCGGGACTTCCCAGTGCCGGACTTCCAAGTCATTGAGGAGGAGGGGCGGCTGGAGATCGTTACGGAAAAACTCCGCCTCTGCTACAACAAGAAGCCCTTTTCCCCGGAGGGCCTCTCCGTGCGGCTGAAGGAGAGCTTCCACGTCCACGGCTCCATCTGGCGGTACGGAGACGCCGTCGGGGACCTGAAGGGCACGGCCCGGACCCTGGACGGCGTGAACGGCGCGGCGGAGCTGGAGAGCGGCCTGCTGTCCAGGGGCGGCTACACCGTGCTGGACGACGGCAAAAGCGCCCTGGTGACGGAGGACCAATGGGTCCGGCCCCGGGGCCGCGAGGCCGTGGACCTGTACTTTTTCGGATACGGCCACAGCTACATGGAGTGCCTCCGGGACTTCTACCGCCTCAGCGGGCACACGCCCCTGCTGCCCCGGTACGCGCTGGGCAACTGGTGGAGCCGCTTCTACCGGTACACGGAGGAGAGCTATCTGGAGCTGATGGAGGATTTTCACGCCCGGGAGCTCCCCTTCTCCGTGGCGGTGATCGACATGGACTGGCACCTGACGGAGATCCCGGCCAAGTACGGCAGCGGCTGGACGGGGTACACCTGGAACCGGGACTTCTTCCCCGACCCCAAGCGGTTCCTGGACCGGCTCCACCGCCGGGGGATGCACGTGACCCTGAACCTCCATCCGGCGTCGGGCGTCAGCGCCCACGAGGAGGCGTATCCCGCCATGGCGGAGGCCCTGGGGGTGGAGGGCGGGGAGAACATCCCCTTCGAGCCCACGGACCCCAAGTTCATGGACGCCTACTTCAAGTACCTCCACCACCCCCTCGAGGAGGAGGGAGTGGACTTCTGGTGGGTGGACTGGCAGCAGGGGGAGCACTCCTCCATGGCGGGCATCGATCCCTTGTGGATGCTCAACCATCTGCACTTTCTGGACAGCGGCCGGGAGGGGAAGCTGCCCCTGACCTTCTCCCGCTACGCCGGTCTGGGGAGCCACCGCTATCCGGTGGGCTTCTCCGGCGACACGGTGACCAGCTGGGAGAGCCTGGCCTTCCAGCCCTACTTTACCGCCAACGCCAGCAACGCGGGCTATACCTGGTGGAGCCATGACATCGGCGGCCACATGCTGGGCAGGCGCGATGACGAGCTGACGGTGCGCTGGGTCCAGTTCGGCGTGTTCTCCCCCATCATGCGCCTCCACAGCAGCAGCAGTCCCTTCTATGGAAAGGAGCCCTGGAACTACGGCATGGAGGCGGAACAGATCCTGTCCGGCTTCCTGCGCCTGCGCCACAGGATGATCCCCTACCTCCACACCATGAACTACCTGACGGCGGAGGAGGGCGCGCCCCTGCTGCGGCCCATGTACTACCATCACGACGCCTGGGAAGCCTACACGGTCCCCAACCAGTACTACTTCGGCACGGAGATGATCGCCTGTCCCATCACTGCCCCGGCGGACCCCCGGACGGGGCTGGCCTCCTTCCACGCATGGCTCCCGGAGGGGACTTATTTCGATTTCTTCACCAAGAACGTCTACCGAGGCGGCGGGAGGACCGCCCTCTACCGGCCTCTGCGCTGCTTCCCGGTGCTGATCCCGGCGGGGGGCATCCTGCCTCTGGCCGGAGAGTGCATGACCAGCCATCTCGCCAACCCCGAGGTCCTGGAGGTCCAGGTCTACCACGGCGCGGAGGGGAGCTTCCTGATGGTAGAGGACGACTGCTCCGGCCGCCGGTCCTCCCCGGTGGCGAAGACCCGGTTCACCTACACGCTGCCGGGAGAGAAGGAGGCCGTTTTCCGGATGGAGCTGGAGGGCGAAGCCGATGGGATCGTCCCGGCAAACCGCACCTATCAGGTCACCCTCTTCGGCGTCCGGGAGCCGGAGGACGTGCTGGTAAACGGCGCTGCGGAAGTTCAGCAGACCTACCGCGAGGAGGAGAAGGCCCTGTGCGTCACCCTCGGCGGCGAATCTATCCAGGCGTTCGAGATCCGGGTCAAGCTCCCGGACCAGGCGGTCCAAGGGCCGGATAAGCTCCGGCAGATCTTCACGATCCTCCAGCACGCGCAGATCGAGTACGAATTGAAGGACCGGATCTACGAGGCCGTGAACCGGGGCAGGGATACGGCGAAGACCCTGGCGGCTCTGGCGGAGCTGGGGGTGGAGCCGTCCCTGTACGGCGCGGTGGCGGAGATATTGACTATGGACCTGTAAACCGCGCCGGAGCGCAGAAATGGAGCCGGAGACCCCGCAGGGTCCCCGGTTCCACGCCTTTTCGCCCTTTTGTATAGAATGTCAGATTTTTACGGGAAAGCCCCGGCAAAAAAGAGTGCTTTTTAAAAAAGAAATTCCGATCTGCTTCTAAAACGCAGGATTTTTTCATAGAATGCAATGGAAAAGTAGTGAAAATCCACAGGTTTGGGAGGCGCGTTTCTTTGCATCTGAGTACTTGACATTTTCAGTACAAGCAATATAATAGTGGTGGTTTACCGATTAAGTAATGCAAGAACATCGATAAACCTACACAAAACTTTTAGGAGGATTTTTCAATGAAGAAAGCACTTGCCCTGATCCTGACTTTCGTTATGATGTTGAGCCTGGCCGCCTGCGGCGGCGGGAACGACAACAAGGCGCCGGACGATTCCGGCTCCAGCACCCCCAGCACCGACGCTGCCAACTCCGGCGGCGAGCCCACGGAGGTCCAGGACGTGACCCTGAAGATCTGGACCGCTTCCGAAGAGCTGGAGCTCATGAAGAAGATGGGCGAATCCTTTGCTGCCGCCCACCCCGAGTACAACCTCACCTTTGACATCTCCGAGATGGGCATTGACGAGGCCAACGCAAACCTGAAGACCGACGCCGACTCCGCGGCCGACATCTTCCAGCTGGCTTCCGGCGGCATCCCCGAGCTGACCCAGAAGGGCCTGCTGCTCCCCATCGGCTATGACGAGGCCGGCCTGCGCAGCCTCTATCCCGAGGGAGCCATCTCCGCTGTCTGCGGCGATGACGGTCTGATCTACGCCGTTCCCTTCACTCCCAACACCTTCTTCATGTACTACAACAAGTCCATGTTCACCGAGGATGAGGTGAAGAGCGTGGAGACCATGCTGGCCAAGGACCTGGGCGAGGGCGTCTATAACTTCTCCTTCCAGGTCAGCGGCCCCTGGTACCTGGAGTCCTTCTTCTATGCCGCCGGCTGCACCCTGTTTGGCCCTGACGGCAAGGACGCCTCCTCCATGGATTGGAACAACGCCAACGGCCTCGCCGCCGGCAAGTACATGATTGACCTGGTCAACAACCCCAAGTATGTGGAGGACAAGGACGGCATCGCCATGAGCCTGCTGCGCGAGGGCAAGCTGGCTGCCTATGTGGACGGCACCTGGAACGCCGGCCCCGTGCAGGAGGCCCTGGGCGAGAACTACGCCGCCGCTCCCCTGCCCACCATCAACATCAACGGCCAGGACAGCCAGCTGCGCAACTTCGCCGACTATAAGACCTACGCCGTCAAGTCCAGCACTGCCTATCCTCTGGCCGCCCAGCAGTTTGCCGAGTGGATCTGCAACGAGGAGAATCAGCTGGCCCGCTATGAGGACCAGGGCGTGCCTCCCTGCATCTCCAGCCTGGCCGGCCAGCTGTCCGACGACATAGCTCTGGCCGCCCTGCTGGCTCAGTCCGAATACGCCGTGGCGCAGCCCAACATCCCCCAGATCAACGAGTACTGGACGCCCGCCACCGCTCTGGGCGAGGGCATCTACAACAAGGAGATCACCGAGGATAACCTCCAGGAGAAGCTGGACCAGCTGGTAGACGCGGTCACCAGCACCCTGGTCAGCTAAGACAGCGGAAGCAGGTACATATATGCGTTCGGCAAGACTTATGATGAGGGGCGCGCCCCTCATCCCAGTCCCCCGGGGACTGGGATGACAAGTCCCCGGGGGACTGGGATGACAAGTCCTGCCTGAACGAGGCTGATGGACTTCCTCTGCTCCGCCTCCCGTTTATTTCAGTAAACGCGCAGCAGGAGGGGGTGCTGCAAAAGTATCGCGGCACCCCCTCCTTTCCTATCTCATTCAATATTGACAGAAGGGGTGTTGACCTTGAATAAGAGATTATCGGTCCGGAGAACACCCATCACCATCTTTGTGGACGGTGACATTTTTACCAAGCTGTCCTATCTGGTGTGGGGCCTGTCCAACATGGTACGGGGACAGATCGTCAAAGGCGCCATGTATCTGGCGCTGGAACTCGCGTATATCTACTATATGATTACCAACGGGCTTACCAGTCTGGCCAACATGGCTACGCTGGGGACCCATGAGCAGGGCATGGCTTTCGATGAAAGCCTGGGCATCTATGTGGTCCAGCAGGGCGACAACTCCATGCTGATGCTGCTCTACGGCGTGGTGGCCATCGTTATCACCGCCATGGCCATCGTGGTATGGATGACCTCCGTTTATTCCGGCGAGGACGCCCGCCAGCGCAAGCTGGCCGGACGGAAGGTCTACGGCATCCTGGACGACGTGACCAGCCTCTTCGACACCCACATCGTCCGGCTGTTTCTGAGCCTGCCCCTGCTGGGCATCCTGGTCTTCACGGTGACGCCGCTGATCTACATGATCCTGATGGCCTTCACCAACTACGACGCGGACCACCAGCCCCCGGGACACCTGTTCACCTGGGTCGGCCTGGAGAACTTCCGGGCCATCATGGACGCCAGCGGCAAACTGGGCTCCACCTTCCTGCCCATCCTGGGCTGGACCCTGGTCTGGGCCGTTGCGGCCTGCTTCTCCTGCTACTTCGGCGGCATGTTCCTGGCCATCCTCATCAACTCCAAGGGCATCAAGCTGAAGAAGCTGTGGCGCACCGTGTTCGTGCTGGCCATGGCCGTCCCCTCCTTCATCTCCCTGCTGGTCATCAGCACCATGCTGGGCAAGAACGGCATCATCAACGTGCTGCTCCAGAACTGGGGCTTCACCACCGAGGCGCTGCCCTTCCTGACCAACGCCACCTGGGCCAGGGGGACCATTATCATCGTCAACCTGTGGGCCGGCATCCCGGCCACCATGCTGATGGTCTCCGGCATCCTGATGAACATCCCGCCGGAGCTGTACGAGAGCGCCTCCATCGACGGCGCGAACCCCGTCCAGCAGTTCGTCAAGATCACCTTCCCCTACATGCTCCAGGTGACGACGCCCTACCTCATCACCAACTTCATCGGCAACATCAACAACTTCGGCGTCATTTACTTCCTGACGGGCGGCGGTCCCAGCACCCTGGACTACTACAAGGGCGCCGGTAAGACCGACCTGCTGGTCACCTGGCTCTACAAGCTGACCAACGACAGCAACGACTACAACCTGGCCGCTACCCTGGGCATCCTGATCTTCATCATTTCCGCCGTGTTCTCCATGATCACATATGCCCAGGCGCGCATCAGTGAGAATGAGGAGGCGCTGCAGTAATGAATATGAAAGAGATCATCGGCCTGCGCAGAAGGCCGCAGCTGATCGCCGCCGGCATCTACGTGGTGTCGCTGGTGAGCCTGTTCCTCCCCTTCGCGTCGGTAGGCGGGACCACCGTCACCGGCCTCACCGCCGCGCTGAACCTGGGGGGCCTGCATCTGATCGGCCTCATCCTGGTGGCGCTGACGGCGGTCACGGGCCTCCTCCTGCTGGCGAAGCCCAGCGTCAAGGGCGCGCGCCTCTGGGCCGCCTTCGGCGCGCTGGAAACGGCGGCCATCACCATCGAGCTGTTCGCCACCAAGATGCTCATCGACCCCAGCGGCCTGCTTCCCGGGAGCTTCCTGGTGAAGAACTTCGGCATCGGCTACTGGCTGCTGCTGATCACCGCCTTCGTGGGCCTCTACTACGCCATGGCGGCCACCAAGCTCTCCGTGGGCTACATCGTTCTGGCCCTGATGACCGTGGTCTGGCTGTTCCCTATCCTGTGGATCGTTCTGACTTCCTTCCGCGGTGAGAGCGGCTACTATGTGGGCTACTTCATCCCCAAGACCTTTACCCTGGACAACTACCTGAACCTCTTCAAGGAGGACGGCCCCCTGCCCTTCGCCAGGTGGTGGCTGAACACCTTCTTCGTGGCATCCATCAGCTGCGTCCTGAACACGCTCATCGTGCTGATCACCTCCTTCGTCCTCAGCCGCCAGCGCTTCCAGGGCCGCACCCTGCTGATGAAGGCCATGATGGTCATCGGCATGTTCCCCGGCTTCATGTCCATGATCGCCGTGTATAACATCCTCAAGGGCATGGGCATCAGCCAGAGCCTGGGCGCCCTGATCCTGGTCAACGTGGCCAGCTCCGCCATGGGCTACTACATCTGCAAGGGCTTCCTGGACACGGTGCCCAAGGCCATGGACGAGGCCGCCCGGATCGACGGCGCCACCAACTTCACGATCTTCTACAAGATCATGATCCCTATGGCCAAGCCCATCGTGATCTATCAGCTCATGAGCGCCTTCATGGGCCCCTGGGGCGACTACATCTTCCCCAGCCTGCTGCTGGGCGACAAGCAGGCGTCCTACACGGTGGCCATCGGTCTGAAATGGCTGACCGACCAGCAGCGCATCGAGACCTACTACACCCAGTTCGCCGCCGGCGCGGTGCTGGTATCCGTTCCCATCGTCATCCTCTTCGCCATGCTCCAGCGGTACTACGTTGAGGGCATGTCCGGCGCGGTCAAGGGATAACGGACGGCAATAATGTACTCACATCCCGCCCTGCAGCGGTCTGCCGCAGGGCGGGATCACTCTGAATAAGGAGGCAGGCCGCGCGTGAATGCCGCGGCCGAACGACTATGACGATCCAAAAGAGATGGTCCGCCCTGCTTCTGGCGGCGCTGGCCCTGTGCGCCGCCCTCACCGGCTGCGGCGGCGAGAAGGAGGACGTCTCCACCGCCCTGGGCATCATGCGCAAGTACAACAAGGCCCAGCCCCAGGACATCGACGACAACTACCGCAGCTGCTACGAGGTCTTCGTCTACAGCTTTTACGACGGCAACGGCGACGGCATCGGCGACCTCAAGGGCCTGACGGAGCGGCTCGACTACATCAACGACGGCGACCCGTCCACCGACACGGACCTGGGCTGCACAGGCATCTGGCTCATGCCCATCATGCCCTCCCCCAGCTATCACAAATACGACGTGACGGACTACATGGCCATCGATCCCCAGTACGGCACCATGGAGGACTTCAAGGCCTTCCTGGAGGCGGCCCACCAGCGGGGCATCGACGTCATCATCGACTTCGTGATGAACCACACCTCCTCCGACCATCCCTGGTTCCAGGAGGCGTCCGGCTACCTGCGGGGCCTAGGGGCCGGGGAGGAACCGGACCTCGCGGTCTGCCCCTATGTGGACTACTACAACTTCTCTCGGGAGCCCAGCACCTGCAAGCTGGAGGGCACCGAGTGGTACTACGAAGCCCCCTTCTGGAGCGGGATGCCCGATCTGAACCTGAAGAGCGAGGCGGTCCGGGCGGAGCTGGAGGAGATCGTGGACTTCTGGCTGGACCTGGGGGTGGACGGCTTCCGGCTGGACGCGGCCAAGGAGTTCGTCTCTGGGGCCACCAACGCCAACGTGGAGATCCTCACCTGGTTCAACGACATGGTCAAGGCTAAAAAGAGCGACGCCTTCATCGTGGCCGAGGTCTGGACGGACCTGGGCACCTACGCCCAGTACTACGCCAGCGGCGTGAGCTGCTTCAACTTCGCCTTCGGCAACAGTGACGGCGTGATCCCCAACACGGTCAAGCACGTCAGCGGCGCGGACGCCTCCTCCTACGGCAGGG
>OFHM01001015.1_pt1 | contig 20142 bp, 23 predicted proteins | sample 1521311 | NCBI WGS metagenome assembly OFHM01 (sample SAMEA3504083, study PRJEB24116) | mouse gut metagenome | biome: mouse gut; feature: mouse-associated habitat; material: faeces | place: Denmark | collected 2011 | reverse complement strand
CCGGGGCGGTGTCCACCTTTGCCAGCTGTGTATTGGCTGCAGAGCGGACAGGCCGGGCTTCGCCTGCGCTGCCGGAAACCGCGGCCAGCGGCGAGACCTTTGCGGCGCGTTTTGCCGGGGAGCGGGCCGCGAGCATCACGGTCAGCAGTCCCACCAGGACGCCGGCGGCCACGCTGGGCAGGCTCAGGCCGAAGGCGGGCATTTCTGCAAAGTAGCCCGGGCTGAGGTATCGAAGGATGGCGCACAGGCCCCATATCACAACGCCCCCCAAGGCCACACCGGCGGGGATCGCAAAGCGGCACCAGCCGAGCGCCTCCCTGCGCACCATCTGCATGACCTGCCTGGGCGTTGACCCAATACAGCGCATCAGGCCGAAAAATTCCATGCGCTGTGCAACATTGCTGTTCAGGCTGCTGGCGATCATCAGAATCCCTGCTGACATGACCAGAACGAAGAGGATCCCTGCCGCCGCATAGATGAACATCATGAAGCTGTCCCGGCTCTGTCCCAGCAGGCCCAGCAGCTTTGTGTTTTCGGATACCTGTCCGTCTGACAGATGGAAGGCCGACTTAAGTTTTTTTATGCTGTCTTGGATATCCCGGGTATGGGAGAACTGGACATAGAACATGATGTCAAAATCGGAGGGTTCCCCCTCTGCAACGCCGGGATAAATGGCGCGGTAGTCCTCCAGACACAGGAAAATTCCATATGCGTCGCTGCGCATCAGGCCGGAGGCGTTCCCTAAAAATCCAGTGATCTGAAAGTGGAGTGAAGTCCCATCCGGGGTGTTCAATGTTACCTCGTCCCCGATGTGAAGGCCCATCATCTCCCTGGCGTTTTCTGTGACCAGCGCGCCGCCCTCTGCCTGTGGGTAAGCGCCCTCCGTCAGCATGTCAGGAAAAATTTTTGTGACAAGGGCTTCCTCGCTGCCGAAGATCACCGCCTCCTTTCCTCCCATGGTATAGCCCAGATTGGCGCCAAAATTCAAAGTACCATAGGGGGAAATCACCGCAATGTCGGGCCGGGCCGCCATCAGCGCCGCATTTTCAGCGCTGATGTTTCTCAGGCCGATATGCCAGCTGCCATCGTCCCGCTGGGCCTGTAAGATCTGGCTGCGGATAAACATATCCGCCATGCCGAAAATGGTGGTTACCAGGAACACGGACAGGATAATGCAGAGGATGGACATCCGGTTCTGTTTCCGGTGTACCTTTGCTGAGATGGGGATCAGGTCAAGAAAGTGTTTCATCCGCTTCCCCTCCCAAGTCCGTCAGCACGCCGTCCACCACCTGGAAAACACGATCCACGGAAGCGGTCAGGTTTCGGTTGTGGGTGATCATCAGAATGGTCTGCTGGTAGTGCCGGGACGCCTGGGTCAGCAGCTCCATGACATCGCGGCTGTTCTTGCTGTCCAGATTCCCTGTGGGCTCGTCGGCCAGGATCAATTTGGGCTTTGTAATCAGCGCCCGGCCGATGGCCACCCGCTGCTGCTGGCCGCCGGAGAGCTGGTTGGGCAGGTGATTCCGGCGGGAGGTCAGGCCCAGCAGCTCCAGAATCTCCTGGACAGCGGCGGGATTCGGTTTCTTATAGTCCAAGAGCAGGGGAAAGATGATGTTCTGCTCCACATTCAGCTCAGAGACAAGCTGGAAGGACTGGAAAATGAAGCCGATATTCCGCCGCCGGAAGATGGTACGCTTTTCTTCCCCCATGGAGAACAGGTTCTGCCCGTCCATCCGGACTTCGCCGGAAGTGGGGGTGTCCAAAGCGCCGATGCAGTTGAGCAGGGTGCTCTTGCCGGAGCCGGATTCGCCGACCACGGCGGCAAATTCGCCCTTTTCCAGCGAGAAGGATACATTCCTCAGGGCGTCAACCCTTGCCTCGCCCTTGCCATAGGTCTTACACAGGTTCTGTACGGTCAAAATTTTCATAGCACAAATGCCTCCTTGCGCTTGAGTATAACAGAGGCAGCTTACAATCAGGTGAATTTCAGCTTACAGTTCTGTAAGGAAGGAGAGGGTGAAGGTTGTGCCGGTTCCCGGATCGCTCTGCACGGCGATGATGCCGCCCTGCCCCTCTATAATCGACTTCGCCAGGGGGAGCCCCAGCCCGATCCCCTGAGTATCCAGGGAGCGCTTGCTGCGGTAAAACCGCTTGAAAATGTGGTGGATATCCTCCGGAGCAATGCCGATGCCGTTATCTGTAATGAAAATACGCAGCATGGCAGGGGTATGCTCCCAATGGATGCGCACAGTTCCGCCTGGATCGGTGTGATCCAGAGCGTTTTTAACGATATTGCCGATGGCCTCGCAGGTCCAGTCCCTGTCACATACCAGCTGCTGTCTGACATCTCCGTCAACGAGAATCTGCTTGCTTTCGCGCTCGGCCCGGGTCGTCAGCTCGCGGATGGATTGGGAAATCAAGCCGGCCATGGGGAGATTCTGTTTTTCAAACGTGATGTTTCCCGTATCCAGCCGCGTGATTTTCAGCATGGCTTGAATCAAATATTCCATACGCTTCAGCGAAACGGACATTTTGGCGGAAAACTCCCGCACCGTATCGGGATGCTCCGGTTCATCCGCAATGATCTCCTGATACATGGTAAGGGCAGCCAAGGGCGTCTTTAGCTGGTGGGAGATGTCCGATATAGATTTTTTGAGGAATTCCTTCGCCTGATGCTCGGTTTCTGTTTTGGCCTGGAGCATGGTTGCCAGTTGTTCCACCTGGGCAAATATCTGATAGATTGCGCCCTCGCTGCTCCGGGGCAAGTGCTGGGAGTAATCCCCGCAAAGATAGCCGCTGACGGCTTGGTCCGCCTGACAGTACAAGCGTTTCCGCGCTGAAAAGAACACCCAGGTTCCGGCAAAGAGGGCAATGACCAGCAGTATGGCTATACCCAGGGCAGCGGCAATACTGGTACGCTGGAGCTGTGCATGGAATGGCAGCAGGCTGCTTTCGGCTGTGGCATCCACGCCCGCCATGGCGAGCAGAGCCGTTCCTTCCTCGCTGATTTCTGTACTTGTGAGCGTAGCGGCAATGACCGTGCTGGGAATATCCTGCTCGAAAAGGGCAGTTGCGATAGCCGCGTTGTGAGACAGATAGCTGGCCTTTGCCAGCTCCATCTGGACCATACTCAGCAGCAGCCCCATACCGACAATACAGAAGGAGAAACACGCCAGAAAGAGTCCATAGCCTCGGATCTGCCTGTCTTGATAAAAGCTCATGGCGAAACCTCTTTCCACTGGTAGCCAAAGCCCCGGACCGTAAGCAGATGCAGAGGGTGGGAGGGATCGGCCTCCACCTTCTCCCGCAGGCGGTGTACATAAACAGATAGGGTGTTGCCGTCCACATAATTCCCGGCGTCATCCCACAGCTCGCTGAGGATGGTGTCCCGCGTGACAACGCGGTTTGCGTTGCGTACCAGCAGGCAGAGCAGGCGGTATTCCGCGCCGGTCAAATCCAAGGACCTGCCGTCCAGGTAGGCCCGGCTTCCCAGAAGGTCGATTTGGGTGTCCCCGCATTGGATCATCTCCGATGGCACTGGCTTGGCCACACCGGCCCGGCGCAGCAGCGCCCGGATGCGGGAACACAGCTCGCCCAGTTTGAACGGTTTGGTCATGTAGTCGTCACCGCCGCTGTCCAGACCGCGAATGATGCTGACTTCTTCGTCAGACGCAGTCAGAAAAATAATGGGGATCAGCTGATTTTTTGCCCTGACCTGTTCGCAGACTTCAAACCCCGTTCCGTCCGGCAGAGTGACATCCAGGAGCAGCAGAACATACTGGCTGAGGTTGTGCAGAAGCGCGAGCGCCTCAGCGACCGTCCGGACAACGTCTAATTTGTAACCCTGCCGCTGCAGGGAATAGGTCAGTCCATCAATCAGACTCACATCGTCTTCCAGCAATAGAATTTTATCCATACTTGTGTCTCCTGAGCTTGGTAGCGTTCGTCCAAATTATATAGGAAAGTCAGAGGACAATACAAGGCATAAATTGTAAACTGCATGAGAGATTGCATTAAAAATTGAAACTTGAAGAAATAGCTTATTTTATTATCGGAGATGTAGTTTTGCTGTTTTCAGAATTCTGCTCTTGCCTTTTTGTGAAGAAATCGCTATAATATAACCATTACAGTATCCGTGACCCATCACCAGAGGTCTTCGTTTCCGTGTTTCAAAGTGTCCAGAGGTCGATTGACCTTTGGGCGCTTTTTTATTTCCGCCCCCATAATGATAGATACATCGTAGCCGATCAGGCAACAAAGCGCATGAGTAGTTTTGCTCATGCGCTTTGTTATATATAGGCCCGTCTGTGAAACATCAGGCAAAACAAATCGTGCAGAAATGGAGTGAACACAAAATGAGTGAAAAGCAAAATAGCAGTCCCTATTTCCCGCCGCCATCTGGCAAAGTTAAGTGCGGCCAATGCAAGGACACCGAGTGCCGGTGCTTGGGCAAACACCAAAGAAGCCGCCGAGATTTCACGCATACCTCCGGCCGCTGTCCCAGGCCCCCTGATCAGCGGAGCTTTGTGGATGAAAAGGAGCAGAAACTGTATGCTGTGCCCTTTCCCATCGTTTGTACGGAGCAAAGCGGCAGTGTACTTATGACTCCTGCGGCATGACCAACTCAAAACATTCAAAGGATGTGCTGAACAGTGAACAGAGCGATGATACCCAAGCCGCGCCGATGCAAAATATTTAATTGTGACCGGCGGCGAGGCAGTTTCTGCTGCGCTGACTGCGGTTACAAGCGGAGCGGCAACTGTAAAAATCCCTGTCTAAACGGCCCCATGCGGTGCGGGCAGGTCGTGTCAGAGGAGAAGCGGATGGATGATACCTAACATTACACAAGAAGGCCCCAATATCGTAGAACAGTATTGGTGTGGGAATTGTGGCGCTGGACTTCCACTCCCATATCAGCTCAGGGATGGCGAGCATAAACCAATCTGCCCCATCTGTGGTGAGGCTATTGAGTACGAAAGAGCCAAGCCAGTCCAGTGGGCAGAACTGAACTGCGAGCGGTGCGGCGTTAATTTGATTATGGAGATTCAAGGCGAACCGAAGCCCCGATATATTGCCAGCAGAGACTATATAGGCGGCTCTATCTGTCGATGCTGTATGGAAGAACACCGTGCGCAGACCAACTGCCTCCAGTGTGAGGTTGGGAAACAACCGAGCTGTCCATACACCAGGCTCAAGAAAAAAGCCTTGGACCTCAGTGTCAACATGGAATGATTTGGAGGAATTTCAGATGAATGAGCAGAAAAAAGTACATATCACCATTTTTCAGGCCCCGTTTGCGTCCCTGATAGATCTCGGCCTCTACATGAAGATGCACGATCCCAAGCAGCCCTTCCAGGCTACGGTGCCTGCGGAATACTACCTGGCCGTTTTTGACGGCGAGATCGAGTGTCCGAAATCTTTGCCATCGGACAAGGGGCGGCGGACATATGCGATTTTGGAGCAGGTGTTTTCCATCTTCAATAATGTCCTGCCCACCGGGTACTGCAGCCGCAGCCTGTCGGTGGGCGATATCGTCCAACTGGAAGGTTTGCACTATCTATGTGTGGTCTGCGGTTTTGTACCGGTAACATTTACGACCAGCCGGCGCAGTACAGCTATTGAAGCGCCGCAGACATGCACGCTGTCCCTGCCTGATGGAACGGTCCTGCGGGCAACCGCCCACCCGGAACCTGCGTATCCGTGTATCAATATCGACCTTATTGCTGCTGATGGCACAGAAGACCGCGTGTGTTTCGTGGAGCACAGCCTGGAGAAGGAGCCTGGCCATGAACTGTGCATCGGTGTCTATTGCGCAGAGAGTGATGAGACTGTCTACTATAACAGCTACCATCTAATGGACGGAGACGAGGAGGGAAATGACGATTGAGCACGATGCTTTCGCCGGGGCGCTATAAGGCAGAAAACAACGACAACTTTTTATCCCAATACTCCATTGTCATGGAGGTAAAGGAAACTGAGAAATCGTACATTTTCCAGCTTGTAGAACTCAACAGCAGGTACAGTGCCGGCCATATCAAGCACCTCTTTGCAAGGTCGAAGAGGGTCATCATCAGAAAGAACTGTGGTGGCCACGCCATGAGGGTGTGGGGGGATGACACATTTACACTCTACCCCTTTCAGGCCGGTATTCCGTACTATTTCGTAAAACAGTAAATTAACTGTGGGGGGCCAGCGTATAGCGGGCCCCCGCGGATGTTTGTGAGGTGACTAATTGATGAAAATACTAAGCTGCGGAGCAGGGATGCAGAGTACCGCACTGGCTTTGATCTCGTGTGAGCAGACCAGGGGCGAGATCGTACATACTGAGGTGCCGAGGTATGACGCCATTATTTACTGCGACTTGGGCATCGAACCAGCGTGGGTCCCGGAACAGGTCAAGTTTATTGAGGCTGCCTGCTGGAGCAGTGGGATTCCATTTTATATCCTGAGAAGCGACCTTTACAGGGACTATATGAAAAACTTTGGAGTAAACCGGGTTTCTGCCATGCCGTTCTGGACGCTGAATGAAGAAGGGGAGGCTGGCCGTATTGCCCGAAGATCCTGCACAGTGGACTATAAAATCGTCATGATCCAACAATTTGTCAGATATGAACTTCTGGGCTACAGGCCGTATCAGAGGTTGCGCCCGGAGGATATCGGAACGCATGAGCTGCATATCGGATTCTCGCAGGAAGAGTCCCAGCGCTCATTCCCCAGCAGGAATCGAATGTTTACGAACTGCTATCCATTGATTGAGATGGGCTGGGAACGCAAGGACTGCTATCGGTATAACTTAGAGGAGTGGGGCCTGGACAGCAAGGCCAGCGCCTGTTTGATCTGTCCATTCCACAGAAATTTCTTTTTTCAGTATATTCAGCGCAATTTCCCCATTGACTACGCCTCGGTAGTGGACTTCGATGAAATGCTGGCCAAGCGGCAGCCTGGGAGCGGACTGCGGAACCGAGTGTTTCTATCTCGGTCCAGGAAGCGTATCTGTGAGCTGACCTCCTGTGATTGTGACGACGCGCAGACCTTTGAATACCGCGGCCGCCAGCTTTGGAACGGTTTTTGAGCATCTGGAGGAGGACATGATGGCAAAATGCAAAACGATGGCACAGGAGATGGAGGATATCCTTATCCGCCTGCGGGAACTGGACCAGCTGGACTTTCCGCAGTATCGATCCTACAAGCGTGAAGATGGCTCTTGGGTAGACCGTGAGCCGGTTCCGGAGTACCTGGAGCAAAAGGAATTGATCCGCAGGTGGGAGGAGCTCCGCTTAATTGAGCAACATTTCCACACTGCTCATAATCACATGATGGTATCGCTTCGGTTGTGGTGTATCGCCAATGATCTGCAGGATGAACCGGAGCCAATGGATGTTTCCTTGCTGTCTCGGATCGCCATATCAGTATATCAAAATACTTCTATAGCATAAGAGGGCGGGGGTGAAGCTCAAGACTTCACCCCCGCCCTCTTAATATTACAGCGTGTTCCATTACAATAGATTCTCAAAGAAACAGCAAACAAATGAACACTTTTTCATTGACGTAATTTTTTATTTTGATAGCATTTTATCAGAGCAGACATCTACGTCTAAAAATAGTGGGAGGTCAAAAAATTACATGAACAGTGGAATATGCCAGCGTTATTTGGAAACCAGCATTTATACCTATGTAGGGGTATATAAGGATTTTATACGATCACTACCAGACGACATACCTTCCATAGGGAGATTAGTGTGCGATCAAATTACCCACCCATCTATGTATTTTACAGAACCATCTCCTTACTTAGAAAGTGCTTACTATGGGGAGTTTGCGTCCTATCCGAAAAATCGTTTTAGAAATGAAGATGAACTATATATTACCGCTGTTTCAATGATTGCTGGCATTTTGCGTCTGGACGAAACAGGATTTACAAAAAATAGGGACGTAACAAAAAGAATCACGGTATCCTGCCGACAGGCTTCGGTATTATTCAGTGCGATTTTAAAAGCAAAAGGAATCCCCTGCCGCTCCAGAGCTGGATTTATGGATTTTGGAGATGAGGGTGACAGCTATATGGAGCATTGGGTTAACGAATACTGGGATTTTAATGAAAACAGATGGGTTTTGGTAGATGTTGATGGTTATTATGAGTATGAACACCGTTTTGGTTACAGCCAATTTGATTTACCGCGTCGGAAGTTTGTGACCGCGTCCGAAGCATGGATTGGTATGAGACAAAACACATTAAATAAAAAATTAGATGTTTTTACACCAACCGCTTTGGAAGGCTTATGCGATTATTTGTTCATGGATTTTCATGCCTTGATGAACAATGAAATTTTTTATTCTTATCAGCCCTTATATCTTCGTGGCGGCATACATACGTTGAGCGAACGTGAGTTGTATGAACTTGATCATTTGGCGGAATTGTTGTCAGAACCCGATAAAAATATGGAGCAGATAGAACATTTGTGGACTACAAATGAAAAGTTTTCTGTTTTAACAAATAATACCCAGAACATCTATTATGACATTTTCGGATCACACTATGCCGGAAAATAATCTGACATACCTTAGAGAGCTTTCTGCCGCTATCATTTACAATAGGTCCACAATAGAGTGGTAAACGGAAACATAGGGGCCTGCTATTGTAGGCCAAATGTAGTTTGCGGGGGTGAAGTATGAACTTCACCCCCGCATTTTTTGTTTATTTAGCCATTATCGGCTTCTTGTCTCTTGGTGGCAGTCACGTACAGCACATAGTATGCTATTTTATGGTCATTGTCAACTATCTGTTCAGATCGTTTAGAAAATTAGGCCCAATCATTTTGAAGTACTTGAACAATGGGTTCGTCCAGCAACGCGCCGGCTACCAGCGGCAGGCGCCGGCCATAATCTGTACGCAAATAGCGGTAGTCCAGGCCGTTGAACCGAACACGATCCAGTCCGTCCATATCCTTGCAGATGTGGTATAGGTGGACTGCATGGGTCTTCTCTTTCTGTGACAGGCCAGTCGCAGACCGGATCGCAGCTTCACCAACGGCATCGTTGCGGCAGTGGTATCGGATCAAAAGTTCTGCGATACGGTAGTCCTTCCTGGTCATTGGAAGGCATTTGATGCGGATGCCTTTCGCGCGAATCAAGGATACAGACCGATCTCCATGAGCATCGTCTTTGCTGTCGTCAATACGCCCGATATCATGGAGCAGACTGAAGTAGACCAGAATACGTTTATCCGCATCGCTTAGGGGATCGCCAGAGTTGTTATAATAGATAAGGGAGAGCAGCAGGACCCGTAAGATATGCTTCAGCCCGTGATAATGGAAGATATTCTCCTCCCTGTAGCCCAGTTTCTTGGCTTGTTGTCCATACCGGATAAACTCCAGCATGACAGAGGCCAATATAGCAGGTATATGCTCCTCTGTCGCAGGAATCATATCCTCATAGTAATATTCTGTAATGGAACCAGGGAGGACGATGACCTCATTTTCATTATAGAAATTGTCTGCATACCACACCACTTGCTCCGGACGGATATGGGCGACAGCCACATGGATGCCGCGTCCACTGTGGACAGCAAACCAGAGGGCATTGCCTGGATGGGTGCTCCAGGAGATAGCCTGCTCAGGAGGCAGGGAAAGCTCCCCCATGCCACGATAAACCGTGATCAGACCATCTGGACTAAGTTCAGGGCATTCCGGTGCAGGGGCATGGGAAAATACATAGTTCAGCAACTCCGGTTTCCACATTCCATTGGAATAGTCAATCCGCTTATAGACGCTGTACCAGACCTGAAACACCTCTTCAGGCGGGATGTCCAAGTAGCGCCGCTGGAAATCATAGATCAGCATGGGTAGTGGGACGCATTTCTCATAGTAGCTTTTCCACTGCTTGCAGGCCAATTCCGGCGCAGTCTCGCCCTGGAGTTTATCCGCAGTCCTATAAAGGGGAAGCCTGTCAATCATATTGTGCTGTAAGAAAATATCGCCATAGAGTCCTTGGTTATAATCCGCATAGTAAGTACCGAATATGGAACGAGAGGGATCGTGAACAACATATTGCAGATCAAGGCCATGCTTTTCCAGTGCGTTTTTGATTTCCGGGATGGTCAGCCCATCTGCATCAACTTTTTGCAGATCAGCTTCCGTCAGCGGTTCAAACTGGGTCATTACCCCCTGGAGATTTTTATAGTAGGACAGATTATTCATGTCCCACCTCCTCAGTATTGTCGCCACGTACAAGGCCGAACGCTTGGGCGTCGGCAAGGACATTGAGCAGTCGTGTGTAAGTATCCTGCAGTCTGTTCAGAAGGAGCTGCGCCTGTTCCTTTGACAAAAGCCTGATATCCTGTACGGCAAATTGTTCATAGGTCTCACCGTCCAGGCAGTCATAGGGCAGGCAGAGCAAGCCTTCCCGAACGGCCAGCAGGGTACAGCCAAGATGTGTGCCGATGCAGGCTGGGACAGGCCAGCACAATTCGTCACCGAATGCGGCCTGATAGCGATCCCTTACCGGCTCCAGCGATACAAAGTGGGCCCCATTCTCCTCTAAAAGGGCCAGTACCTCCGCTGTGGTCAGAAGTTGCTTTCGGTCGAAAGCGTGGCCATCCAACTCTACCATATTGGGTGGCCGCAGCCGGAACGGGATTCCGTTATAGGGGCTGTGCGTGATCAGCCGCTGGCGGGTTTCCACCAGCTTCTCAGTAATTGCAGCGAAGATGGGCGGTAGCTCCTGATTGTCGTAGTCATAAGTGGCGGGCGAAGAACAATTTCCCAAAGCCTCCAAGCCTTCCAAGATACGTTCCACCCGTCTGCCTGCGATTTGCTTGAAATAGCTGTGCTTTTTTCCATCTATCATCATAATACCTCTCTTCTTATGTTGTTTTTTGCTTGTCTGTCGAACTATTTGCGTCAGCTGTTGAAAATTGCTGTTCCATATACCGGTATGCGCCGTATATCGGTTCGTCAAAGCACTTCAACTTTTCATCACTGATATATCCGCTGTCACCAAAAGGCATTGGGGCACGCCAAATCCATTTTCTCCAGAGATAAACGGGGGTGTACCACCGATCATACTCGTTCAGAGTTATTGTGTTGCCGTGGACAACGACAGCAGGGATGCCATAGAGTGAGAGGTGGAGATAAGTCATGTGGACGCAGCGTGCATCAAGGTCGGCAGCCTGAATCACCAACTGTTCCGCAGGATTGTAACCGGTATCTGCAATACGCTGTGCTCCGGCAAGGAGAAGTGTGCCGCTCCCACACGCGTGATCGCCTAAGGAAAAGAATCCTTTTTCTGGGAGCGAAAGATTGGAGGAAACGGAAATCGCGCCAATCAGTTTTCCTACGTCGACCGGAGTAAAATCCTGCTTGAGTGCTCGACTGGTTGCTCTAACTTGGGTGAAAGAGCCAGCAAACAGATCCTCATAACGCCCGACTTGGATATTTCTGACAAATGTTCTACATAAATCAACCAATCCTTGATGGAAAGCCTCCCATTCGTCCTTTTTATAATTCGCTTTCAGCCGTTCCAAAGATTTCGACCGTTGCTCTGAATGGACTGGGTCGGTGCGTATGCTCAAAAGGAGAGCGCAATATGCTAAAAAATCGGATAATGTTTGTGGCCTGGATATGCGTCCGCGGGTTATTTCTGCAATTTTCAGTAATGTTTTATCAAATTGATGTTTCAATCGCTTTACCTCCAAAACGGAAGATACGGAGACACTGCAGTGTCTCCGTATCTTCATAATGTGCGTTCACATCCGCATGATTTTTTAGATATTTACCCCAAAAACCTGCCGAAATAAGTCATGAAATCTCTTAAAGACATCCGGAAGCAATGGGGTACGGAGACTGGACAATGACCATTGAATCAATTCTTCCTCTGCGACCCAGGGGTCATCAGTTCTAAAATCACCACTGTATTGGTGGTAGATCGGTGCACTGGGGGCCTGAATCTTCTCGCAGTCCTTGATGGTATCAGCCTTTTTAAGCAGTTCCAGTTTCTTCTCCAAGACAGCCAGTACCAGATCAGAGACAAAACCGATTTCGCGGTATTTACAGCAGCGCCTCTTGATTTCCATAAGCGCATCGCATTTCGCTGCCGATAGTCGAGGGTTCTCATTGGCGATCATAATGTCCATCATGGCATCAGTTGTCATGCGCTGCAGTTTCCAATCAAATTCCATATCCATTGTTAGCGATATTCCTCCTTCAGGTATGGCAATCCACCGAGACAAGAAGCGCATCATCTGGCTGCTTCGCAATGAAATCGGCGACCGCTTTGAACCAGGCTTGAACCTCATCCTCGTTTGAGTCGGTTGCCCCCCAGCCCTGATCGCCCCAGCCGTCCGCATCCACATAGGCAAAAGTCGTAATAGGATAGGGGTGCTGGTCAGAGAGGCCCATACTGTGTATGCGATGCTCCAAGGTTTCACCTTTCCGGTACAGATAATCGCCCCAGGAGATGATGCCGTCTTTGACCAGGGTGATACTGCTGGCATTTTCTGTGGGAATCTGGCCTGTCTTAAACCACGCTTCATACTGACGGAATTGTTCAGTGCATTTGTTGCGAATGAACTCCCGCATCACGTCCCATGCGATATCACATTTTCGTGCTCCAGCTACCCAGCAGTATCCGTCAGGGGCTTCACGCTGAGGCTCTGTTCTGAACAAGCTGGAAGCCTCGCCAGCAACTGCTGAGTTGCAGTTATCCTTGACCAGAAAACGGAACGGCCAACGTCCGCCAATCTGCCACCAGTCCCAGCGTCCGTTCGGATTGAAGTAGTAGCCATAACGGCCATCCTCCTCGCCAGCCGTATAACCCCAGTATTCTGTCATAAAGGCGTCGAATGTGGGAAACAGCTTTTGAAACGGATAGTTGGGCAGCGCAAGATATTTTTTAGACTTCTTAGTCTGCTTGCGGTGATGCAGCGGTCCAAAACTCCGCCTGTAGACCTTGCCATCATGCAGTTTATACCGTCTGCTGAATTCATAGCAGTGACAGGTAATAATACGGCCATCCGGGGTCCTGACGCAGTCAACGCCGCTCTGCTCATAGGCCGTATGCCCCTCGTCAGTATGGTCATCAAATTCCATGTGAGCAATATCTGTGTTGTTCTCGTTATAGGGTGCCAGCAGACTGTCAACCATGCACTCTACAAGGCATTCCCAGCGCGATGAGTCGATCATTGCGGAATCTACTTCCGGCATTTTCACCGGTTTTTGGCTGGCCAGATTTTCCAACAGGAGTTTACCTGCCACAAAGCTAACCACATCGTCCACAGGGACGGCGTGCATAGCAGCTGAGGTATCCTGAGGCAGCGGCAGGGCAGAAAGAACAGTAAAGTGCATATTGAACCTCCAAATTATTCTGATTTTTTGTTCTCAGCATAGCTGAAAGATGCCCACCGCCCGCAAGCAGGACAGTGAGCAATTTGGTTTTCGTTATGAATCTGCGCTCTTGGTATGGCGCGGGCCGTTTTGCAGCAGTCCATCACAACCTCTACCATTGGGGTGGTATCCAACAGTTCTGGGTGGTACTGCCGGTTATAGGGGACAAAGAACACCCAAGCCGGATTACGATAGATTGCGGACAAACACATACTCAGATGCCCGCCATGAGAAAGCTGCTTGGAGTAGATATTCCCGCCGCCGTAGTCAACCGCATATGGCTGCAGGTGCTCCAGTTCTGTCTGGAGTCCGTCCCGCTCTATGATGTGTTCTGCCGCTTTGATCCAGACAGACAGTTCAATGTCACCTACAGGCGTTTGTACGCCATGGCGGAAGGAATGCTGCTTGTTCCTGCCGAAACCGGTAGTCTGGCCCCGGTCGGTAGCGTACAGCCAGCGCAGATCTCCTGCCTTCAGGTGGAGCAGATCAAGTTGTTCCACCTGGTCGATCTGGCCCGCCATCAGAAGACATCCTCCACCCACCGCCTCGCAAGCAGGGCGGCCATTGCCTGTTTCTCGGCATTGTCCAGTTGCATGGAGTAGGGCTCCTCGCACTCCGGTTCCCACGGATATTTACCGGCAGGGTCGCAAAACAGGATGCGAAGCACGCGGTCATTCTCCCGGCTGGGTTGGATAGGAACCGTTTCAAACAGGTAAAACGGGAGATTGAACACATTATCCTCCCGATCCCCGGAGCGGTACCGCTTTCCCTTCTCCGCAACTTCGTTGGCGATCAGGTTGATAAACAGCGTTGCCTGTTGCAGATCCAACGGTAGGTTCAGCTCCAGTTCCAGACTTCCATAGTGATCCAAGCCATGAGTATGGTAGCTGGGCTGTCCGCAGGGAATAAAATGTATGATCCAGGTCGGCGTCATTCTTTGTCCTCCTCTTTCAGAAAGTCCATGGCACTGGGGCTCAGTCCCATCATCAGGAACCGAAACGCACACTGGTATCCCACAAGGAACGCATAGTCCAGACCGGTGCTGTTGCGTGCGGCCAGCAAGTCGCTGTACTGACCCAAAATGTCCTGGGTATCAGGCGTCATCCCTTGGCGGAGCTGGCATTCCAATGAACGGATTTTTTCGGTGATCTCCTTTTGCTGCTGGTTGCCAACCTCGCAGGCTTCCTGGAATGGATCCCAGAACCCGCTGATAAATGCTTGGAAGAACTCCGCAGGGAGTGGGATCTTCTGAGGGCAGCCCAGAGCGTACGCCAGATGTTGCAGCCCCTGTTCCAGTTCGGCCTGGTGCTGGACAAAAATCTTTTTCCCAACATCAGGTCTAAATTCGTCTTTTACCATGTTTGTCACCTCATTTGTAATATTTTTGGCAGATGTCCTCTGCCTGGGTATATATAAAAAAGCGCATGGGCAGTTGAAATGCTGTCCACGCGCTTTGTGACGGAGGTCAAGTATAAAGTTTTATGTAGCTAAATCATAGGCGAAAATAAAAAAGCGCCCAAAGGCATACACCTTCAGACGCTTTGATACACAGATACTTTGTTTGCCAGAGGGCAAACTACAGATACTTTATGCTCACATTATAAAGGCTGCGCAAGGAAAAATCAATAATAAATTTGCCGCTTGTCGTCAGTCTGTTGGCTGGAACGCTCATGGAAAGCAAAACTCTATTTGTCCGGCGAAAAAGGGCGGCGTCCAGAGACATTAAGCCTCTGGACGCTCTGTCTATTGCACTAAGGGCGGATGTTGTCTCAGGTTTTAGAAACCATGTTAATAGTTCACATACCCCACAACGCTGATGGTATTGCTGGAGTTATTTCTCACAGCCAGAGTATACTGCCCACGTACAGTGACTGCCAGCGTAGAATTGATACTTCCGTTCATGCTGTTTACATAGTAGAAGTACCCATCGGGGGCAATCAGGCCGAAATCAACACTGGCAGAAGCCGGTGAGTATGAGCAGTTGATTGTCACAGTCTCGCCAGCCTCAAGGGAAAAGCTATCCTCCGCAACCGCAGACTTATTGCCAGGTACGCTTGTGCTGATGGAACCGAAGGCAAACGGTGTAGCGCTACTGACAAAATACTGCACCGAGGACATATCGAGTTCATCGTGGGCCAAATCTTCCAGTTGAAGAACGCCGTCATTCACCATTGCTGGCGCATCGTCCACAACGGAAACCATCCCGGTACCCGCATTCTGGGCATCTTTGATGGAGATATTTTGCCCGGTAACAAAGCTGAGAGCAAAATCATCAGTAGTGCCGTTATCACTGATATTTGCTGCCAGTGCAGAGGTAGCCAGGCGCCCCACAACAAGGGCGAGGGCAAGCAACAACCCAAGCAAGGAGCGGGACTTTTTGTTCGAGTTCATCATGATAGAAATTCTCCTTTTGAGTTTGTATCGGCATGAGGTGAAGGAAACATATAGTCTTGGTCCCACATGCCGAGTGGCGGGAGCGTAATTGATCAGAAGGTAACCATATTCTTTTCGCTGTGCATAGTCAAGGGAACTGACAACTTCCTCGTCACAGGAGGTTTCCAGCCAGTACGCAAAATCCCGGCTCAGCAGGTAGACCACAGGGTTGAACCAGTGGATACATTGGATCATGTTCATCAGGAATTTCTTCCATAGGTCCCTACGTCGGAAATGCGTCAGTTCGTGGGCCAGGATATATCGAGCGTCGCTGTCTGGCAGGTGTTCTGACGGCAGTAAAATCGTTGGACGGAAGAACCCGACCAGCATGGGACTTTGCACCAGGGGAGACGCCAATAGCCGGACCTCGCCGGTGACACCCACCAGGCGGGCGGCCTCCAGCGCAATCTGCTGAAGATGGCTGTTTACATCGTGGCTCGCCTGCTCAAACAGGCAACGGTAATGCAGGAGCCGCCAGATATTCCGGAGGATAATGCTCATATACGGTAAAGAAGCAAGTACCCGAAAACAAGAGATAGACCGCCAGCACCACACTATTCCGAACCAAAGAAACTAAAGACCAAAAGACAAGCATTATGGAAATGTGCATAACAGGCTATGGAATCATGGATAACTCTATTCACAGCACATGGAAAAGCTAAAGTGCAGCTTTCCCACGTCCTGCAAACAGAGTTACCCACAATTCCATGAGATAGCCAGTTATACACATTTCCACGAATGCCGACTACTACGGAATCCTGCTCATTTTTTCTTATATATGATAAGGTATATGAGATTTGCTTATCACTTGACAAAGAATAAAAATATTTGTTATAATATCAAAAACGAATAGGCGGTCTTTATTGTGCAAGTGTTAAAAGAAGAAATAAGGAATAGCATATTACTTTCCGCCAAAATGCTTTTTTTGGAGTACGGTTATTTGTCTACCTCAATGGATAAGATAGCTAAAAAGGCAGGTATCAGCAAAAGTAATCTTTATAATTACTTTGAAAAAAAGGAAGATATTTTTGAAATTTTAACGAAAAATACTGTTTATAGATTTATAGAAATTAAAAATTATTTTGTAAGAACTGATTTTGATTTAGGTACAAATTTAGAGTTATTTGTTAATGAATTTATAAATAAAACGGGTGAGTTTATATTAAATGATAGAGAAATAATATTACTTTTAATTGATTCTTCTTCAGGTACAAAATATGAAAGAATGGTAGATGATATGATTGATATTTTTGCGAAAAAATTTGCCCGACGAATGAAGAATAATAATTACCCGGAATTGATAGCTAAAGTTTTAGCTACTAGCTTAATACAAGGTATTGTATCTATCATAAAATTTAGTAACACCAAACAAGAGATTATAGAAAATCTATCAGCATTATTTATATATCATACAAATGGAATTAAAACGCTGATTGTATAGACATGAAGCGTTTTTAAAAAGGATTAAAAACGACCAACCATTCTTTATTAAATCAAGGAGGAAGAGTTTATGCAAAGAACTTATAAGCAAATGAGGGTACATGAGATACTATTTTATCATATATTACCCGGTGTACCTGTATTGTTTTTGGCTGTCGTACTTTCAAATCCATCTTTAGGATTTGGTTTCCCAATCTTTTTTTCTCTACTAATCATATTTGCATTATACTTAATTCCTGTGCAATGGGCTATTTTAATTTTGACTGCTCACAAGGAAAAGAAGAAGTTGATTGAAACAATAGGTTTTCATTCTAAAATGCCAATGAAAAATATGATTTTATATGCACTACCAGGAATTGTTTTTGCTGCATTTATTTTTACTTTTGGAACCAAAATTGAGCAACCTATTTGAATTTCTGGAATTTTTTCAGGGGTGCCGGAATGGTTTATAGTTGACCGTTATGCGTCAAATATAGGCAGCTTACTACCTTTGACTATTATATTAAATTTTATTTTTAGAGGATTTCTGCTTCCGTTCACGGAGGAAATATATTTTAGGGGATTTCTTTTACCACGAATGAATAAATTTGGAAAATTTGCACCTTTAATAAGTGCAGCTCTATTTTCAATATACCATTTATTTGCACCATGGGAAAATATATCTCGCATGATTGCGGTTCTGCCATTTATATACATTGTTTATTGCAAAAAAAATATATGTATTGGAATAATTTCACATTGTATGGTTAATTTTTTAAGCTGCTTTGTAATATTTTTGGCATTGCTCCAATAAAAATAATGAATTTTCAATTTGTAAGCCGAGGGGCAATAAGTTCAAAGCATAATCGTCCCTTTGCAGTATAAACGCAACTGTAAATCACACACCACCCCATGTGAGAGAAAGGAGGAATTTTCTATGACTTGCACAGAAGCATATAAGGAACACATCATGTATACTTTCAATGGCTTTTGCAAGACCGTTATACGCTTTGCAGCTATCAACGCATGGCGTGACAGGAGCAGACGGCGGCAAAAAGAAATATCCCTTGAATACCTCACAGAAGAAAAGTTTTATCCTTTAGGCACAACAGATGAATATTTTGAAGCACCCTATGAAGAATACCCCATTACAATCTGCGGTCAGACAGTTATCCTCACCAATGGGGAGCTTGCCGCAGCCTTGTTATCTCTGCCGGAGAAGAACCGGGAAATCATTTTCCTTTACTTTTTCGGACTACACACAGCAGGAAACTGGGGAAACGCAATTATTTTTTGCTTTTGTTGCTGTTGCATCATTAGCTGCCATCGCTTTCGCTGCTGATTTCCTTACGCGCCCCTGCGCATAAAAAGGGTCGGTACTGTGAAAAATACCTCCCCCGCTTTGGAACATTTCAATTTTCAAAAAGATTATAATGTAAAGCCGATTTTTCTTTTTGCAGGCCAGGGGCAATGGCGCCACTGTCCGTTGTCCTGCTCTGTTTTTCCAGTCAGCAGGTCTGTAGCGGCATCTGCAAGATAGCCCAGGTAACTTCCTGCGGAGCTGTCACCACAGAGCAATTTCCACATCAGGCCACCAAAGAGATAAGACTGGGCAAACTCGCGCCAACTATGCAGTTCCTCCGTAACCTTCCCGGAGAGCTCCCACAGAATACCAACAGCCTCGCTTTCTGTGATCCAGCCCAAATAGCATCCCCAACGTGTCAGCATCGCCGCCCGGCCAACATCCCAACCGGCCATAAAACCGGGAGCATATTGACTTTTATACCGCTGTGCAAACCTCCATGCCCGGCTGACAGACTCACGATCATCCTCGTCCATAGTTCCGTCCATCAGTTCCTCCGGCGAAGATGCCTCGCCATAAAGCTGATACCGCAGGATATACCCCTCCTGCGCCAGATAACGGATCATGTCCAGCAAGTCGCCCCGGCCGTCTATCCCCCAGGAACGGCGTACAAGAGACACTATTTTCTGTTCCATAACGGGGATATGTTCCTCCACATCCATACTATCCAGATTGTGGCTGTTAAGAGTCGATAAAATACCAGACAGCAGGATGCCAAAGTGCTCCCATTTTTCATCGTCTTTTTGGTATGGAATCGCTTCTTGCTCAGGCATGGACGCAAGCCGGGCCATTGATTCTTCCAACGCGGTATAAAGTTTTTCTTCCAGCTCAATATCGAACGAATGTCCTTCCTCATCTTCAGCATCTTCCATTTCCAGCGTTTCCAGAGCCGCCGCAAGCACGCCCATATCTTCTCCGAAAAGATGCTCCATCAAATCCCCGGCAGTATCATGTACCATCTTTTGCAACAGTTCCTCATTGACAGTCATTTGAGCCATGCTGTCTTTCTCAAACATCTGTCCAAGAATTTCTACCTGACGCTGCATATTAACGTCAATCCCTTCTTCGACTTCGGCAGCAGATATAGATGCGCTTTTTTCAGCGCCGGGAACTTGGATTTCATTGGTTCGTTCCTCGTTTTTTTCCATGGTTTCTTTCACAGAATCCAGCGCCTGCTCTTTTGCCTGCTGCGCCCGTTTCATAATCTCGTTTATATCGAACATTTTTCATCCTCCAATTAAATCGCTGCGCGATAGCACTAAGCACATATTATTTTCTAAAGCAATTGACATTTCTTAGCTGAACTCATTTAAATCGCTGCGCGATAGCACTTGACATATCTTAGCCGGACTTGTCCGGGGGGAGCGTATGCCATGCCGAAGTTTTTTTGTGACGTGTAAAGAGCGCTTTCATCCGCCGCAGTATTGCTTCCATGAAATGAAACCACAGATTGCCAAATATAAACACAATCACAAGAAACAGCAGGAACGCTCCTATTTCTCCAATCGGCATCTTTTACCTCACTTTGTTGCAAAACGGTTTATAAAG
>OFHM01001003.1_pt1 | contig 20269 bp, 16 predicted proteins | sample 1521311 | NCBI WGS metagenome assembly OFHM01 (sample SAMEA3504083, study PRJEB24116) | mouse gut metagenome | biome: mouse gut; feature: mouse-associated habitat; material: faeces | place: Denmark | collected 2011 | reverse complement strand
CAGGACGTTCGCGGAAGTCCCATTCACGCCATGGACGGCGTGTATGGGACGGTTCCGTCCGTCTCCAACCCATAAAAAGGAAAACATTAGATACCCTTAATCCCTGAACAAAGCCCCGTGGGCATACCCTGTCATCTGGCTGGCGTAAACATAGCCACCACCCCAAAAATTTCATCTCCCCTATTGCCATCTCCATCTTTTTACCTTATAGTAACCTTAACAAAAACCAAAAAAGAAAGGAACCCTCCCATGCCATTCCCAAACACCCCTCCCACCCATATAAAAAACCCTTCCCGCGAAACCTGCGAAAAAATTATCAAAAGAATTTTAATGACCGAAGTATTACAACAAGGCAAAAACCACCATTTCAAACACGCTTCTGATTTTATGTCATACTTTGAGTCCCTATATCCCGCTTCCGCCAGCCTTACAAAACAAGTGCAACGCGCCATTAAAGCAATGAATCTTCCGAAAGATGAAAACGGCTATTTTATTGTGAATAAAACTCCCGAACAGTTAAAGCAAGAAGCTGAACTGAAAACCGCTTTCCGGCAGGCAGACGTTCTGCCTGTTTCTTTAGAAAACTACACCCCCGTCTTGCTCACTGCAAAACCTTCACTATGTGTTTACTTAAAAGAACTGATCCAAAACTCTATTACCTTTCAGGATAAAGTCCTGACAATCACAGAAACTTCTAACGGGCTTTTACTCTATACCGACCAGCCAAAACAGCTTGAAAAATTATGTCAATCCTTACTTAAAGATTAAGATATTAATCTATATCGCGCATAATAATCAAACAATTCATATTAAGTCCGTAACTAAAGAAAAAGACAAAATATCATGCAATATTTTGTCTTTTTTCATTAAAGCGCAAATTCAAATGTCTTTTTCCTGATTTTAAAACCGTTTCCGACCTCTCCGTCTATAGAATTTACTTGGCTTTATTGTCTTATATGGCGATTTATCCCTTTTATTTATATGAAGTTTACGCTTAATGCTATAAATATTATCCGTCATCTTCCAAAGCAAGAACAGCAACGCCCCAACTGCTAAAATCACAAGTAATAAGATAGAGACAGACCCTATTGTAATCGGAATTACCACTGTTTGTTTTTCTGTTTCTTCCGCATCTGCTGCCGTCTCCTGCCCTTCCATTTTCGTTTGTTCTTTTTGCTCTATAAACTGGAAAGAATCCACTTGCGCGTTGGTTGCGGTTAAATTTGCAGTCCCTACTGTCCGTCCGGCATAGGTATAATTTATGCTTCCTAATATATCTTTGTCTTTGTTATCATATACAACTTTAGATTTTGCATCTGTAAACTCTGCAGTGATTGGAAGGATAATACTGCTGGAAGCATCTAACGCTACAAAAGGTTCGTAATCTCCTAACACTCCGTCCCGTTCTTCCTTCTTCTCAGAATAGGAAGCCTCATTTTCATGGACATTCATTTTTTTAAAGTTGTCAAAACAGAAATCAAACAATGCCCTTGTGTCTTCATAATGTCCGCTGCCTTCTGCATTTAAGACTACGCATATTAATGTCATGCCGTCTTTTTCCGCATATGTCACTAAAGTGCTGTTTGCCACTGTCGTATATCCGGTTTTTCCTCCCAAACAATACTCATAGAGATATTTTCTAGTCTTTAGCGGATATAACATCTGATGATGGTTTTGCAGATAAGTTTCTTCATCTGTATGCTTATTTGTAAAAGGGATCGTATAGGTTTTCGTCCCGCTCATAATACGGAATGTTTCATTTTGATAGGCTTCTTTTGCGATCAATGCCATATCGTACGCGCTGGTATAATGCTGTTCATCTGGCAAGCCGTTGCAATTAGTAAAGTTTGTATCCTTACATCCCAATTTTGCCGCCCTGTCATTCATCATCTGAATAAATGTCCCTATGTCTCCCGCGGTATGTTCCGCAACTGCATAAGCGCATTCATTTGCAGATGCAAGCATGACCGCATACAGGCATTGTTCCATTGTCATCTGCTCGTCCACGTCGCGGGCAATCCCCGACCCTTCTGTATTGTAAACTGAATCATGGGAAAATGTCACAACTTCGTCCATTTTACTGTTTTCTATCGCAAGCAGCGTCGTCATAATTTTCGTAATGCTTGCCGGATAATGTCTGTCATGTACATTCTTTTCATATAAAACTGTTCCGGTATCAACTTCAATTACAATTCCTGAAGCCGATACGATTTCCGGCCCTTGCGGCCAATATTGATTATTTTTCTTTTTTTTCGCCCATGCCGGTTCTGAAAAACTGCATAGCAGAACCGACGATAAGACAGCCAGAAGGCATATTTTTCTATGTCGTTTCAAAGGAGTTACCTCTCATTTCTCTATTTTTCTATCTTCTAGTATAGACTTACCCTCTCAGATAAGCAATATTTATTTACATGATCTTTGATTTTGTTGTATCATAGGATTATATTTATATTATCATGTGTCAAGGAGGAATCTATGCGTTTAAGAAACATTAAAGGCGCCGCCGAGGCGGTTGCTATAAGCCCATACTGTATACAGTCTCCTGAAAAATGCAAAGGATGCTGGCGCGCCGTCTTTTCAAATGGCTTTCCTATCCATATTGAAATCGGAATGGGCAAAGGACAATTTATTACAGAACTTGCCAGACAAAACCCCGAAATAAATTTTATCGGCATTGAGCGCTATGAAAGCGTATTAATTCGGGCGTTGCAAAAAATGGAACAAAACCCGCTCAATAATTTAAAATTTATCTGTATGGACGCTATGCTTTTGCCTGATGTCTTTTCGGAACATGAAGTGGAACGGATTTATCTAAACTTTTCCGATCCATGGCCAAAAGACCGGCATGCAAAACGCCGGCTGACTTCAAACATATTCTTAGACATTTATAACCGTATCTTAATGCCCGATGGCAGGATTGAATTTAAAACGGATAATAAAGATTTATTTGAGTTTTCTCTGGAGGAAATCCCTTCTTCCGGTTGGACCATTGATGCCTATACATTAGATCTCCATCACGACGATGTGATGAATGCCGGAAATATTATGACAGAATATGAAGAAAAATTCTCAGCTAAAGGAAACCCCATCTATAAATTGATTGCCGTCCGATGAAACAAAAAAGCCTTCTTCGCATAGGATAAAGAAATCCAAGTGAACGAGGCTTTTTATGAAAAAGATTTCATGCTGCAATTCTTGCCGCCATAAACGCTGCTGCCATTTTTTTTATAAGAATAGGTGTGTGCCCAAAAGAATTTTATGTATCCGAGATTCCTTTCGGGAAATAATTGCGTTATTAAATTGTTTGTAAAATACGGTAAATGTCATCTGCTTTTTCTGCGAAAATTCCTGCATTATGCTCCTCTAAAAACTGCTTTTCCCGATACCCCCATGTTACGCTGATGCAAGGCATTTTCGCATTTGCCGCTGTCTGTATGTCCACTTCGGAATCCCCCACATATACCGCGGATTCCGCAGACGCCCCAAGTTCTTTTAATGCTTGAAATACCGTATCCGGCGAAGGCTTCCTTAATATTCCCTCCCGCTCTCCAATCGCCGTCATCTGAATGTCCTTAAAATAATATTCATTCAATTCTTTCACTGCAAAATCTGCTTTATTTGAAACAATCGCTAGTTTTATTCCATCTGCTTTTAACTTCTCCAGCAGTTCATATACGCCTTCATAAGGCTTTGTTTTATGTTTGCAATTCGTCCGGTAATGGACACGGAACGCCTGAAATATTTGTTCAAAATCTGGGCGCTTTTCACCTAAGTCTACGCTTCGTATCATTAAATTCCGTATTCCGTTTCCTACATAAGTCCGTATCTGCTCAATCGTTTTTTGCGGGCAATGGTATTCTATCAAAGCGGCGTTCACACTGTCTGCCAAGTCTTCAAGCGTGTTTAAAAGCGTTCCGTCTAAATCAAATATGACTGCTTCTATTTTCTTCATCGTGTTCCCCCATTTCTTTTTATTTTCATTTGAAAAGAAAAGCGCCGACCCCACGGCTCTTTCGTCCGCAAAATCAGCGCTCTTATAGTACGCCATCAGGGGCTCGAACCCTGGACACCCTGATTAAGAGTCAGGTGCTCTTCCAGCTGAGCTAATGGCGCATATCTTTTCAACAACAAAATAGATTATATAGGATTCTTTTCCAAAATGCAAGTGATTTTTTAATTTTTTTTAATATTTTTTTAATGATTCTCTTTTATTGTTTAGAAATAAAGACTCCGGCGTGAAAATATTCTAACCGAAGTCTTTATTTATCGTTATGATAGAATTATGATTAAACTACATATTTTACATATTCGCCAAAAGCGATGCGATTTCTTCTGGCGTCATTACATGACCCGGGTCCGCCATATTTGGGAGAGGAGATGTTTCTTCTACTGCTGGTTTTGGTATGTTAGCAGGCTCTATTGGCGAAACGGGCTCTGGGCTGACAGGTTCCGGAATCGGGATAGGTTCTTCCAAAAATACGGGTTCCGGTTCTGTAAAATCTTGGGTTTCTTTGGATTCTTCCATTCCTATGTCCGGCATCCGGAAAGATTCTTCCATGATTGGGGGCGCTTTTGCAACAGCAGGTTCCGGCATAGGCTCTGGAATTGGTACGGAATCCTCCATCATTGGCATTTTATCCGGTAAAGGATTTATCTCAGGCATCTTTTCTGTATATGGCTTTTCATATACAGGCGGTATGCTCCGTTCTTCTCTTACAGACGGTTCTAAGGGCTTTGGCTCAACTGATGCGATCAGTTTCTTCATTTCATCAAATGCAGATGCTTTTTTATCTACAATTTCCGTAAATTTGCGGATTTCGTCAATCGCGGCCGCTTTTTCATCGACTGCTTCTATCAGGTTCTTTACATCGTCAATCCCCGCCGATATTTCTGAAACGGAAGAAGGAATTGTATTTATCTGTGAACGTATTGTATCAGAAAGTTCCGAAACCACTTCTTGGACAGAATTTTTCGTCTCGCTTAAACCGCCTTGTAAGGCAGAAACAATTTCCTGTGGATCAATCGTGTCTTTTTGTGAATCCCGAAGGCTTCTGCTGATTTCATCTAGCTTGTCCTCAAACGTAATAATGCAGTCCATTAATTTCTCATTTGAATTTAAGATAGCCGTCGTATTTTCTTTTCCTCTTTGGATTGTGACCTTGCCGACTGCTTTTTGGGCGCTGATTAAATCATCAACCGGAAAATCGACTTTTGCCCTGTTTTCTTTGATAATTTCCTCTAAATCCAAAAAACCCTGCTTCATCAAAATGTAATTGACTTTCTCACCTTTATAGATGCTTTCATATTCCATTTCCCGCAACACGTCCGCCTCATTTTGCATTTTAAATGAAAAGTCTATAATCATATAAACACAACACAAAATGGCAAGCCCTACTAAGCCAATTAACAGGAAGTCGTCTGAGAAATTCATCATCAGATACAATTCCACGATAAACATCGCCGCTAAAATCAAGATGGAAAATGTTAGTTTCAGCCTGACTTTCACAGATTTTTCCTGCTTTACAATATCCTTCTCCTCATTCATGTCATACCCTCCATGATTCCCTTATTTTAGTTCTATTTTACTATATTGCATATACAATAGATCTACTAATTATTTGCATAATATTTGTATGTAGCGTAAAATTCTTCCGGAACTTCAAGATTGTTGTTTTCCCTTCGCTTAATCCTCATATCCCACAATTTAATCTGCTCTGCAAAGACTCTCTGCTGACGGGTCATCGCTTCCGCAATAGCAGCATTTGTTTTCAAAAATTCCCTGATTTCTTTGCAAAACGGGCAGTATGTCGCTAATATTGCGCGGGATACTTTGTTTAATTTGATTGCGGATTTCGATTCATTGTAGATCCAAAGCTCATAATCACTTAAGAAAATTTCCCTGCTGTTATTCCTTGCGCGCAGAATCTGCATTTTAATTTTTTCTCTTTTTTCTTCGGATAATTCGTGGTTTTTGCGGTAATACTGAATATAATCCATATATTCCGACGTCAAAGACTTGTATTGGATATTGTTCCAAAATACGCCTTGCTCGCATCTGCAATATTCCCAATGGAACCTGCCAAATGCCTTCGTCACTAATTTGTCCACTTCTGTTTCCGTAATTGACGGGAAGATAAACCTGCCCGGCGTATCCCGTTTCTTACCAGTGATCTCCTGCCACATCGAAGATGCGGTCCCATATACCGGCATTAAAATTACATCTGGATACACATGTTTAATTACAGTTTCTTTTTCTATTTTAATTTCTGGATTTGTATATAAGACTTCACGGTTAAAAATGGTAAAATCTTTCTTCTCGAGATCGATAATGGTCTGATGTAACGTATCTTTTGGCAAAAACAGCCTGTCCAGACTTCCAAAAATTTCATCTTTATATAGAATCGGAACGAATGTAGAAAGTTTTCCGTTGACAATTTTATTATTGCTTATAAACATATTGTCAATTTCAAACATTACTTTTCGTCTGCCGTCTTCTAAGTATTCTTTTTCCTGAGCCTCGGTAATGTCTCCTGTACGTTTCTTTTCTCTTAAAACATCGCGGTAATCCTGTTCAAAGGAATCTCTCGACGGATCTTTTCTTCCCTCATAGATTTCTTTGAGCCATTCCGGCAAAGAATAAATGGGGCAGGAAAACGCTTCGTATTTTTTGCTTATCATTTTGCACAAATATACAATCTGGTTTTCATCTAAGAGACGTTCGTCAATATAACCGTAATTTAAGAATAATTTCACTGCCAACGGAGCGTTTTCATTTTCAAACCACTGGAAAATACAGAGTTTATATAACTTGTAAAAAATTCCAGTAATCTGCTTTTTCAGTTTCCTCATATCGTCTTGCGTGGAAAGACGGTCATTGGCATTTACGAACGCATGAATGTAAGTAACGATTTCTTTTTGCTCTGCATCCGGAACTTGCGCATATTTTAAAATCTGGAACAGGGAATTTTTCAGAAGCGGCATAGGGTTTTCAATTTCCTCATCTGGTTCAGCCTGAAGCTCCTCTTTTTGCTCTGCAGCGGTCAAGATAGAAGCAAACCTGTCTTCTAAATATTTCATATTTGTCAGAATGCCTTTTGCATAGAGCGGATTTCCTGTCCTGTGATAATACATTTCCTCTAAATATTTCAATGTGGATTTCGAGGATGCAAAAATTTCCTGTACGATGTCGGCAATTTCTTCGGATTGGTAAAGAGCGGCATCTTTACTAAACGAATAGTATTTCTTTTTTACCTCTAAAGGAATATTTTTAATATCCCGATAGCCCGCCACCTTTTCTTCACTGCATTCTAGTTGAAACGCAGCCCTTGGAATGGTTTCTTCTGAACCGTCCCCGCAATGCTCATATACTTTCGTGGCAAGACCTAAAAGATTTTCCCGCTCGTTTAGATAATCTGTAAGTTCTAATGCCATAGAATGAACTATGATTCCACGGTAATCAACGTTATTCACCATAAAAGCGTCTAACAGACTGTTGTTAATGACCGGTATTGCATAAAATATGGCGTCTTCTTCTGTAATATAGTCGGCAAGATACTGTTTCTCATACATATCCGCTATGCCGATGATTTCTCCTTTCTTTGCGATCCGAAGCATTCCATTTCCATGAATACGGATACTTCCCTTCACAATCATGCCAATACAGCGGATTCCTTCATCTTTGGAAAAAAGCCTGATCCCTTTTCCTATCTGATTTAATTCATTCATTTTTAGAACTGTACTCATGTCTATCTCCCTTACTCACATTAATTATTATATTATACTATCTTTTTTCACATTCGTAAATATAAAGGTGAAATTAAACCGGAATCAATTTGTAAATATAGAAGAAATTTAACCGGAAGATAGAAGAAGCAAACCCATTCTTCCTTGAATTATGGGTTTGCTCCTTTACTGCCTATCCGCTCTCCTAATTTGACCCTTGTTTCGATTCCCCTCATTGTGTTTTTTAACAGATCTTTGTCCGGTAAAACTGCATCTTTTTGCGTCATTATAATAATGGTCGAGCCTCCAAATGCAAAATGGCCTTTTTCCTGCCCGCGTTTCGCTTCTGTTCTATTTGGAATGTTTTCAATTTTCCCTACCAGAAGGGCTCCTACTTCCATTTGTATCATAGCGCCAAAGTTTTTTGATTGGATTAAACAGTATTCTCTGGTGTTTTCTTTGTAAATAGGAAAATTATCATTTGCGATTGGATTGACTGTATGGAATATGCCGGGAATTTTAACCGTTTTTGACACTTTGCCACTGTCTGCATAAATATAATGATGGTAATCTTCTACGCTTAAACGGAATATCCAGATATATCCTCCCGCAAATTTTTCTGCAAGCTTTTTGTTTTTAAGCAGCGTTTTAGCGGTATATTTCGTATGTTTCACTGAAAAAACGCTTTTATGGTCTATTTTAGAAACGCTTAATTTACTGTCACATGGGCTGATAAACAAGTCCGGTTCCATTTCTATTTCCCGCCTGTCAGGCAGAAGTTTTCTTGTAAAAAAATCATTGTATGAACGGTATTTTTTCTGCTCATATTCCTCCATCGGTATAGAATTGTTTTTGATAAAAAACGGAATCCAGAACTTTGTAATGGGCAGGTTTAAAAGAAATCCGCCTATTTTTGAAACCGCAGGGGAAACAAGCGGTTTTAACAAGATTCTCCCAATCCAGTGTGTATATAATTTTTTTAATATTTTATCCTGAGTGGAATTCACTTTCGTTAAATTACCTTTGCGGTCTGCAATAACCTGCATAGATTACCTCCCTGTTAAATGGAAAAATCTCCATGAACTGTTTTCTACAAAAAGCAATGCCAGCACTGCGACTGCGATTGCCACGACAATCAGAAAAATCTGTAACGTTGTTGGTTTCTTGAATTTAAAATCCGTTATAAATAAAATTCCAACTGCCGCTACTAAAATATGCAGGGCAGCCATAAATAATGTCTGATTTGGAAATAATGGAGAGGATACAAACAATACGGGAAGCAGCATCGCCATAGATGTAATCGGCAGGCCCTGATAATACTTTCTAGCATCGTCTGTTTGATTTTGACGCTTTTCTTCCACCACATTAAAGTATGCCAGACGGATTAAACCCGCTAATCCATATAACGCAAGAATAATCATGCTGTAAATATGGTTCATTCCAATTTGAAAGCAAATCATAATTGGAAGGATTCCAAAGCAAACCATATCACAAAGCGAATCGATCTGGATTCCAAAACTTTTTTCTTCTTCAGTCCTGTTTTTCTTCGTACGGGCAATTTTTCCATCAAACATATCGCAAAATCCGGATAGCGCTAAAAAGAAAACAGCGTACTCAATATGAGACGATAACGCGCAAAAAATTCCTGAAACCGCTGAAACAAGACTTATATATGTAAGAATTACAGTATAATCCCAAAAACCTATCATTTGTACCCTCCTAATGTTTTGTTTTTTCATCATGCCTCAGCGTATAATGAATTTGAGCCACTATGGTAAACGCTGCGCTTATCAATAGCTGGCTGTAATAACTAAGCCCGCGTGACACTACCATAGCAGGCAGGGTGAGCGTTTGGAACACAGGTTTAAATATTTTTAAAAATAAACTTTCACTGATTCCCATTCCACCCGGCAGGGGAAGCATATCTACGGACACAGATATGACTGCCTGTAAGAATATAATTTCCCAAATGCCTGTTCCAGATAATCCAAATGCAAGGTATACGAAATACGTTGCCGCAAATAATGCCAAACGCTGGATAAAGGTAATAAAGATTACATGAAAAATCAGCATCTTATGTTCTTTTAGGTAAAGAGCCGTCTCCCGATAAACCTGCATGGAACTTTGAAATTTCTGTCTTCTGCTTTCCTTCTTCTTTATAATATGCATCCATTCAAACAAGTCCATACCCTTTAGAATAATTTTTTCCGCTAAAAGCGGATGGAATACCAAAAGAGTCATAAAAGAGACGCAAAACACATTGAGAAACAGCCCTAAATAAAATACGGGAAGTATGTCAGATAAATATTGATATAAAAAGCCATTTGCAAATATCGGTATCCCAATGCCAATCAGCACTAAAACCAATTTATATGTAATTGTAATAATCATTAATATAACCGTTGCAAATGGAATAGGTATTTTTTCCTTTTTCATATAGTATAACTGCATTGGCTGCCCTCCGGTTGCAGAAGGCGTTATGCAGCTAAAAAAGAATCCGACAGAAGAAAAAAGAAAACAGATTCTTTTTTTTAAGTATACCTGAAAGGAACGCATCATATACCATATGATTATGGATTCTCCCCAAATAAAGAAAAAAACAAGGAAAACTCCGGGGATCAGCCATTTGATGTCTGCGTTTCTGATTGCATGGGACAATTCGCTTAAATTTTGCCCATGAAAAATTCCATAGATCGTTAAAATGAAAACGACGGCCAGAAACACAAAATTAAACACCGCTTTCTTTTTTGTCTGCATGTACTTATTCTCTCTCTCCCATGAAAAATTTCTTATTCAGCATATCTAGAATTTTTTCATATTTTTTCCAGATGAAGGGTTTCTTTCCTATCCAAAAGCAAAGTTCCGCTAACAGCACTCCTCCAATCACATCAATAATCACATGCTGTTTTGTCAGTAACGTTGACAGACATATTAAAATTGCCATGATACAGGAAAAGACACGGTACCATACTGAAATTTCTTTTTTTTGGCGTATGCCAATATAACAAAACCAGCTCACAAGACAATGAATGGAAGGAAACAAGTTATCTGCCGCATCAATGGAATACAGATATGTCATAACCTGATTCCAAAAGCCTTCAGAAGGTATTTCCGGTCTGACATTCGTCGTTGGAAATAACAGATAAAATGCCAAACATACAATTCTTGAGATAAAATCAGCGGAAAAGAACTGGCAAACTTCTTTTTTCCCCTGTCTGGCGATTAAAATATAATTTGCCGCCCAAAACAGATAACAGCCCAGATAAATAACCGCTGACGGCGGCCAAAATGGTATCCGCCTGTCCCATGAACTTTCTATATTATAGTGATGCCACTCTCCCGCTATCAGCCTTGAGCCTACATAAACTATCATATTAAAGGACACTGCGGCTATCAGTGGAATTAACCTGTTTTTTTGTACTAATTTTACCATACTTTTCTCCTATTGATTATCCTTATCAAGTATAACAAGTTTTGATTAGATACTCAACAAGATTCACTATATCTTAATGAAATATTCAATTTTTAAATCTCACTTTCCAGCTTATGGAAAATTTTTTAGTTTTAGGCTTTTTTTTCCATATATCCTAGTAATGGCGTATATCAGATCACGCTATGGTTAATTTTTATTTTAAAGATCTTATCCTATCTTTTTTGTAAGGACATAATTTTTTCCTTCACAAAGATATTTTTTATCTCCTCCAGATACCGTTCGTAATTCATTTTTGTGTTACTATATTCTTTTTCGATTGCTTTGCATTTCTTTATAATATCTACCTGTACTGTATCCTTCTCAGGCAGGACTATTTTTAATCTTTTAATTTGGTTTAGATAGATGCCCTTTTGGGCTAAACCATGCGCTTCCATTAGTATTACTTCATTTATTGCTTCTAAATAATATTTAAGATAAAAGGAATCCACCTTATTATTATTTGGCTTTAGGACGGCAACGCTTCTTTGGAACGTTATATGTTTCATATCTTTTGGCGCAACTGCCGTCCTGCCGATTGCCCCGACTATTGTAAGCAACACATCTTTTTCCCGTACTTGTGTTCGTTTATCTTCTTTTTCAAAGTCAGATTTTGACAAGTAGCGCGCTTGGTCATAATTTATTTTTCCATCTATAATGTTTCTTGAACTTAACATCATGTAATTACTCTGATCGACTCCAACAGGAGGATTATGGCTCCCATCTGTCACACTATGACAAATTAATTCTAATTTCACGATCGGATACTCTGAACGAACGAGATATTTTTCTTTAGACAAAACAGATATTTTCTTATTAAAGACAGCGCTTTCAAAATCAATCATATGTTCAAGTGATTCATAACTCATATATTCTTTCATTTCATTCGAAAGCTCAAGCGTTTCATTTTGAAAATTTTTTCTGATAAAGTAATTTACTTTTGAGGGATCATTATAATTTTTTGGATTTACCAATGGCGTAGTTAGTACATGAATCCCTTGATTCATGCTGATAAAACTGTCTTCTTCAATTTTTGCTCCGATATAATGTATCCCCTCTTTGCCTTTTGCATCACTCCATTCATAGCCAATGAATTTTTTGTCTGTTTTGCCTTGTTTATTTGTGGGAGAATGTATCACTAAAACCTTTCGATTATTCCGCGCTAAAATATATGTTTTGAGTTTTTCTTTTTCTATATGTTTTATAAAGCTTACTTTTAACCTTAAAAGTTCTTCTTTCTGCTGCTCTTTTTTCTTTTTTTTGAATGTATCGTTTCGCTTTAATTTGTTTATCTCTGTTTGTTTTTCAAATAAATCTTCATATTCTTCCCACATATCATTTACAATTTCTTCAGTAAATTTGTTTTCCAGTAATTGTTTGTAAGCCAAGTAATCATATCCCATAAATTTACAATATGATTCCATATAATTTGTATCTTCAAAAATAGTATCTTTCTCATAATTTCCAGCAAACCACGAATCTACTCTGTTTTTGACATGAATGTATAATTTAGGGCATTCTTCTCTTTTCCTTGCAAAAATAACGACTGTTTTTGTTCCTGTTTTTCCAAATACCCCGCTTCCAAAAGAAACAAGAGATAGAATTTCAAAATTCTCTATTAGAATTTCTCGCATTCTTTGATAAACAGCATTCACTTTTTCTAATACTGTAGAAGGGAATATAACAGCCATGTACCCTCCCGGTTTTAAAAGATGCTCTGCTTTTTCCATGAAATAAGTTTCAACCGAATTATTCGTTGAATAACTTTTAGAATCAATATAGTTTGTCAATGTATATTCTGTTCTTTCTTCCTCTGTTAAAGTTTCTAAAAATCCCTTTACACTATAGGGGGGATTGGATATTAAAATGTCAAATGTTCCGTTAGCGATTTTATAATTCTTTGCCAGAGTATCTGCATAATATATTTGGATATTATCTTGTCCATACATAAATGCGGACACTTTTGCAACTTTTGACAATCTATATTCCTTTTCTATGCCGACTATATTAGAACAATAGTCCTGAAAGTTTTCTGTTCCTGTACATTTTTTTATTTGCATTGCATATTCATTTAAAAAATGTCCCGCCCCACACGCATAATCAATTACTTTTGGAAATTTACCTTCTTCTTTATTTATTTCTTCAATAGGCAAAGAAGAAACAATAAATTTTACTATTGGAATCGGCGTAAAAAATTGCCCTTCACTTTGTTTTACTCCACTATCCAAAAATCCTTCAAATAAATCTCCTAAAAATTGATTTTCTTCTTCTGAAGTCAACCTGAAGTCCTGTAACATTTTTATTATTTTTAGCAGAACTTCCATATTTTGATAGAATAACGATTCATTGTGGACGTCTAAAAAAGCAAAGTCATTGTTCGTGAAAAATTTTAACTGCCTAAAATATTCTAATATTGTTTCTTTTGTTGCATCTGGATCGTTTTTGAATAATCGAAAAGCGCTTTTGATCTCCTGATTATCAATATAAGTGACCTTCTCTCCTAAAAATTTTTCCATGCCTATTTTATATAATTTTTGAATCCGATCTTGCAAACTAAAATAGTCATCAAACGCAATGCCTTTCCAATAGAATTGTAGATCTTTTGAATTTATGGTTTCATCTACTATTTTCGTCAAAAAAAGATTTACTAATTTATCAAATGCGTTTTCGTGTCCTGCGATATTATGCTGCCTTAAAATTGTCGCAAATTCATTATATTTCGTTCGAATGTCTTCTTTTCCAAATTCTTTTAAATCATCTATGCTTATTTTGCTTTTTCCAATATGATATGGTTCAATTTTATCTTCAAAGATACCAACTGTATCGTACGATTGATGATATGTTTCTGTCCATGCAGCATATAACTGCTGAACATCATCTGCGGCGTCAGAGTATGCTTTTGGGTTTTGAATCGTTTTTAGATATTCTTTGTTATCAATTAAGGATATGATTTTGTTTGAGTAAACTACAGTTCTCGCAGATTCATTATAGTCTGTTGTATATAAACACAGATATTTCACAGCGCGTTTCTGTTGGGCATAAGAGAATAATTGCCCGCCGTCATATTGCATTTTTTTCCATTCTTTTTCATATTCTTCTCCGGAAGTCTTGCATTCAATTATCATTAACGTTTTTCCGGCATTATCAGAAACCATTATATCTGCCCAGCCTCCACTGGCGCCATGGCCAACTTTAAATTTAGGCTCAAGTGTGATGTGAGCTGGATCATATCCTTTTTCTAATAACCTGCAAATACAATCAAGTTCAACAAAATTTTCATTTTTTTCAAAATTACATGTTGAATAACGAATGATATGTAAACCTTTTTCTTCAGGATAAATAATTGTCTCTGCGTTAAAATCAACTCGGACATAGCAATCATATGTTTTAAAATATCTTTCTAATACATTGCCTTTCTCTATAAAATTAATATCTATCAAAAAATTTTTTAATGTTTCTTTATTTAACATGTAACCCTCCAAATAATTTCTAAATCTATCTTTTGTTGTTTTTCTTTGTTTTTTAACACTCGATTTCTTTTAATTGTATGATTCTATCTTAAATATTCTTTTAGTTAAAATTTGACAATATATAAGCTTTTTAATGTATTCATTCTAGTTTATAATATAATTAGAAACGCTTCGTTTTATGTGATTTCTTTTTTCTTTTACAGTATATCATACTTTTTTCTTATGAAATAGTTCTCATTTTAATCGTTGACTTAGAATAAAATCCTTATTTCGTTTCTTAAAAGTTCTTTTACAATGGAAACTGCAATATCTTATGTTATATATTGGTTCCGTTTGAGAAATCCTCACTTTTTTAATTTGAGTACTTTTAGTACATTATTTTGGAAAATTAGCAGAAGCTCTATCGCATCTAACCGCTCATATGGCAGTGGCAAAACAGAACGGTTTATATGACATTTAAAATTAGGAAAGTATAGGTGGGCATCGGCGCAGTGTAAGCATCTAATGCCTTAATTTTATTACAAAAAAAATAATCGACCTAAAATATTTGATTGTGTAATAAAAAGAGTGAGGATATAATCAAACTATAAGTTATCTGAGAAATATAGAATGTTTCGGGAGGCGTAAGCGATGTTAATGGATAATATAAAAGAAGAATTAGCGCAGGATTTGACAGATATTTTCAAAATAATATATCTATGATTATTTTATATGGGTCGGCGGCAAGAAATGAAGCGACATATGAAAGCGATATTGATATTGCCATCACAGTAAAAAAAGAAATGGACAATCAGACAAAAAAGCGTTTTATTAATTGGGCGGCAGATATGGACATCCGTTATGAAAAAATCTTTTCTATTGTTGATATTCAGGAAGATAATATGAAAAGGCGGGAAAGAGTTCTTCCATTTTATCAGAGTATTCGGAAGGAGGGGATTGTTTTATGGAGGGCAGGTTAAAAGAATTAGCAGGATACCGATTAGATAGGGCTAAGGAAATGCTGTTATCTTCGGAGAACAATCTTAAGATATGAGAGTACAAGACTTCGTTGAACAGGTCATATTATGCGGTTTTTCATGCAATGCGTTCAGTTAATGCTTTAAAAAGATTTGATTCATCCAAACATTCCGGGGTATTAGCTTTTTTACGAAGGAATATTTGAAAACAGAAACATTGGATAAGAGTCTGGCTGCTATAATAAAAGATAGTTTGCTAAAATGCTTCAAAGCTATGAAAAGGAACAAAAATCACTGACGCAGGAAGTGGAAGAAAACCGCCAGACCTTGCGGAACGCTGAACAGCGGGTAATGGATTTAAAGCTTGTCTTACTCGCTTTGCGAGAAATGACCGACATTAAGGAGCTTACCCCCTACGCTTGTCAATACGCTGATTGAGCGTATCGAAGCCCACAACAGTGACAAATCCAGCGGTCACAGCCATATGAAGGCGGACATTTATTTTACAGCGGTGGGCATGATAGATATTCCCGCGGAAAAAGAAATTCTTGCCACGATGGAAGAAATGCGGAACAACCCGCAGGACTTCAAGTTCGTAGCATAACAAAAGGATACGGTGTAATCCCTTTTATAGAGTTCACTGTATCCTACATAAAAACATCCTTATCTGGCGACAGCAAAGGCTGCTATACCTTTACAGTTTAGGGAGATTTTAGTTCCAATATGTAGAAATATGACTTAAATTTTTGGGGTACAAAGATCCCATGATTTGATAAATTTTTTTTAACAGATTATCCTCCAACCACCATGCATACAATATATAATTATCATCGTATTTATCCATAAGTGATGAAAAATAAAACTTAAAACAATACAAAAATCTCCTCCATGATAAAACGCATTGGGGAGATCTCTATTCGGGTATAGCAAAATCACCCACTAAACATCGTTTTTTTATTTAGTAGGTCTATTTTTGCAAGCCCTTTATTATTTTCATAAAATATTGAATACAACAACTTTACAACATTATCTTTTATATATTGACCAAAAAATTTATATCTTCCTCAATCCCCGCTTCATCATTAGATACCTCATTACAATATTCCAGTACCAGATGTGCATTAGGCGTATATTTCTTATGAATTTTCAAAAAACTATCAAAATTCATTTTACCATTGTGTATCCGCCAGTGGCAGTCATCCTTACCGTTATTATTATGTATATGATAAGAGATAATCTGATTCTGTAATCTTTTTACCACATTTTCCAGATTCCATCCATTTGCAAAAGCATGTCCAATATCTATTAAAACCGGACATCCAAGTTGTTCACATTCTTCTATAAATTCCTTCTCATTAAATATTGCATTTGCACCAACTCCCGCATTTTCGACAGCAAGAGTAATACCATTTTTGCTACATAATTCTCTTGTTTCATAATAATTTTTTCTTGCTGTTTCAATCATAGCACACCGTTCTTCCTTTTTTACTTCACGGTTATTATGATGAAAAACCATATATTCCGCATTTAACGTTTTCATATATGGAAGTGTTTTGCATATCATTTCCATAGTGTGTACATACTCATCTGTTCCCATCGGATAAGAATGATCCGCATCCCAATAAGGTTCATGAAAACTAACAGACGTACTTTTCAATTCCTCCTCACATTCTCCCAATACTGTTTCAAATTCCGGTTCATGAAACATTACAAATATTTCCACTCCTAATTTGCCAGGATATTTTTTAATCCATGAAAGCATTTTTTTAAATTCAGCTCCACTATACATTAACGAACTAAAATATAATTTCATTTGCTGTCACCACCCTTTCTATGAGGATAACCTATCGAATTTCCTGTAATTCTATCAAAAATATGAATTTTGTCAAAATTAGGTATCATTGATACTGTTTCACCTGGAGATGGAATATCACAATCACTGACAACTGCAATTTCACTTTTTCCTATATCAACAAATACGCAACGCTTGTTTCCATAATCTTCAATATAACTAACTATTCCATCAATCCCTTTACCTGCACAGCGGCTGATGCTGATATCCTCTGGCCGAATACCAAAATACAATTTTTCTTTTCCATGCTCCTTAACCTGCCTGCACCAGACATCTGGAAGTTTTATTTTTTCGCCTTCTATAATTAAGTTCCCTTCCAGATAATTCACTTCTAAAATATTCATGGGGGGTGAACCAATAAACCTTGCTGTAAAAATATTTGACGGACGATTATATATATTTGACGGCGTGTCAACCATCTGCAGAATTCCTTCATGCATAAGCGCAATTCTTTCTCCAACCGTCATCGCTTCAACCTGATCATGCGTTACATAAATCAATGTAGGATTGTACATTTTATGAATTTTTACAAGTTCTTTTCTGGCACGAAGCCTTAACTGTGCATCCAGATTAGAAAGCGGCTCGTCCAAAAGAAAATAATCTGCACGTTTTACAACTGCTCTGGCAAGTGCTACCCTCTGACGCTGACCTCCTGACAAATCTTTTGGTTTTCGTTGTTCCAGCCCTTCAAGCTCAAGCATTTTAATAACCTCTTTAAGCCTTGATTTAATTTCCATACTATCCATTTTATTGGCTTTAAGCCCATATGTAATATTCTGTTCTACTGTCATATGAGGAAATAAGGCATAATTTTGAAATACCATCGATACATTCCGTTTTCCACAAGGGATATCATTTACTCTTTCCCCATTCATATAGATACTGCCATCTGTAACATTTTCAAGCCCAGCAATCATACGCAGCGTTGTTGATTTCCCACAACCCGATGGGCCGAGTAGAATCAACCGTTCACCCTCTTTGATTTCTATATTTAAATCCTTTACGACCTGTGTGCCCCCATAAGCTTTTACCACATGATCAAATACAATATTTTTCATACTACCTCCGTTCTTTTTTCACCCTTTTATACCCGACATCGCAAAAGTACTAATAATATATTTCTGGAACATCAAATACAAAACAAGCGGAATCATCATTGTAATAACAGAAACTGACATCGCAATTGGAAAATTTGTCCCTCCCTCTGAACTTATATACATTTGTAAGGCTAATGATAATGTATAATTTTCTTTACTTTTTAAAATCAGAACAGGCCATACATATTCATTCCATGAATTAATAAAAAATATAATACCTGTTGAGACAAGCGCAGGGCGTACCAAAGGGATAACTATCCCCCTCATAATTTTAAAATTGCCCACATCGTCCAGCTTTGCCGCTTCAATTAATGCTTTTGGAATCCCACGCATTGACTGGCGAAGAAGAAAAATCCCAAGTACATCCGCAAGCTCTGGTAAAATAACGCCAATCAGGCTATCACTTAATCCAAGCTTTGAAATCATTAGATAGTTAGGGATCATCGTTACCGTAAACGGGATAAACATCGTGCTCAGCATAGTAAAGTATAAAATCCCTTTTCCCTTATAATCAAAGTATACAAAAGAATATGCTGCCAACAGGCTTGTGATAGATTTGAATATTGTTACGGAAGCCGCTATGATAAAAGTATTCAAAGTAATCTGAAAAATCGGAAGGCGGCTGAATACATAAACATAATTTTCAATTGTTGGATTTCTCGGTATAACTTCAAATACTGAATTAAATGCGTCCTGTACGGTTTTCAGGGAATTGGACATGGCAAAAACAATCGGCATAATCAGCAAAAATACTATTAGACAGAGCATCATATGCCATAGAATCTGCTTTCCTTTAAAAAAATTTCTAATTTTCATAATACACCCCCTTTTCCACAAATCGAAATTCCAAAAACAACAGTATGATAAAAAGTACCATCGTAATTACGGAAACCGCTGCGGAAGTTCCTGTCTGATACAGCGTAAATGCATTATGATATGATGCATAAATCATATTTGAACTTGCATAGTTAGGCCCACCCTGAGTGATTACCTTGATAGGAGTAAATACATACTGTAATCCCTGAACAATCGTTGTAATGAAAACATAGATTCCAGTTGCCGAACTCATCGGGATAACAATATCCTTAAAAATTTTTAATGTAGAGATGTTATCTAATTTCGCTGCTTCAACAACCTCTACTGATACGCCGGACACCCCCGCCAGAATAACAATGAAATTATACCCAAAGGTTTTCCATGATGCGATAATCCCTAAAACGGCAATTACCCAACCCTCTGTTGTTGACCAAAAAGGCATAGAAATTCCAATTTCCTGCAAAATCAAGGCAACGGGGCCCGATACAGGATTTAAAATCCATGTATATAGTACCGAGCCCACTACCAATGATATTACACTGGGCAGAAAGAATGTGCTTTTATAAAAGCCCTTACCCTTTCTCACAACAAAGGAAAGTACAAAAGACAACACATATGCCATAACAACATTCAACATTAGCAAAATCAGTATATACCATCCTGTATTGCCAATAATTCGCAGACTATTTACATCCTTAAAAATCTTTATATAATTTTGGAACCCCACAAATCTTTTTACAGGGCTAATCATATTCCAATCAAAAAAGCTCAAATAAAATGTATATAACACCGGATATAACATAAAAACTGCAAATATGACAAGCGAAGGTATGAGAAAGGCATATCCCAAAATTTTATTTTTACTTCTTTTCTGCCTCATAAAACGC
>OFHM01000998.1_pt1 | contig 20332 bp, 27 predicted proteins | sample 1521311 | NCBI WGS metagenome assembly OFHM01 (sample SAMEA3504083, study PRJEB24116) | mouse gut metagenome | biome: mouse gut; feature: mouse-associated habitat; material: faeces | place: Denmark | collected 2011 | reverse complement strand
ATACGGATTGCATATTAAAACGGCAGGATGAGATACTTGCAAAAATCAATGAATTGAAAAATCCAGTAACCATTATTCCACCCAATATTAATGGGATGTTTATACGTGGGCATCATATAAAACTCCAGTATGTTGTGGTCTTTATTGTCGCTATTGTTACATGGGCTATTACTGCTTCTGTTAGCAGTATGAAGTATAAGGAAGAAAGCTTTGCGTATTATTCGATGTATCGGGCTGTAAAGGAACAATCTGAACTTATATTAAAAAAATGGAGAAACTCAAAATAAAGAAATAGCATTTGTTGCATATAAAAAATACTGCTTATTAAGGATTTATTCTTTTATATTCTTATAGAATATGGCTAAAAGGATTTTTCTTGTTATTATGGGATATTCTATAAAGTATAAATAATAAAAAATAAAATTATGATTTTCAAAAAAACGAACATTATTTATCTCCTACTTTTTGATAGGTCGTATTTTTTTTATTAATTTCATATACTTCTTTTATATTTCCTTTTGATTCTGTATCTAAGAAAATTAATTTATCAAAAATATGATTGTTCGACAATGTTTTTAATACTGGATTTAACATGACATCTTCAATGGCATTTCCATGCGCAGTAAAAATACCTTTACAACCAGAACAAACTGCATAATCAATGGCTTCGATATCATCTTTGTTTCCAATTTCGTCTGCAACAATTATTTTGGGTGCCATCGAACGAATTAGCATTCGCATACCAATGCTTTTGTGAACGTTTTCAATAATATCGGTTTTGATGCCAATATCATTTTGCGGCATTCCTTTGTATAATGCAGCAATTTCACCACGCTCGTCCACAACGCCAACATTTAATGCTTTAAATTTGACTTCTTTAATCCCACTTGAAATTTGCCTGATTAAATCTCGCAAAATAGTCGTTTTTCCAGCTCCCGGTGGAGCAACAATCAAAGTATTGTAAACACTATTTTGCTCCAAATTTAAAACATGCTTTAATAATTTATTGCTGCTTCCTACAACTTGTCTTGCCACTCTGAAATTTAAGCTATATACATAATTAATATTAATTACTTTTCCCTCTTCCACAACACAAGAACCACTAATTCCAACACGATGTCCGCCTTTTATGGTAATAAATCCTTCGGAAATTTGGTTTTGATAGGTGTAAATCGAATTTTCGCATATCATTTGCAAACAAGATAAAATTTCTTCGGTTGTTACTGTGTGTTTGATAATTTTATCACCATCGTTAAACTTCAAAATAATTGGTCTTTGGGTACGCAGTCTGATTTCTTCTAAGCTATCCATCTTGTCCAAAATTTCTTCTGCAATTTTTTTCTCAATTTTATCAGGAAAATATTTTAGAATATGATTCAATTTTTTAAATCCTTTCTGGGTTATTTATTAATATATATGCAAGGAAATTTTTTTTAGAACAAAAAAATTATTTTTCTCTTGCAATTTTTTGGTTTTCGTTCTATAATAGTAAAAAATTATTTCAAACGTTCTTATTTTCTTAAGAACACTTCCATTAAATTTTTAAATATCGTTTCACATTCTTGAAAGGAGATGATATGAATGTTTAGGATTGTTTTTAAAACAAAAGAAAAAATAACTAAGACTAAAAAACAAACAGAAATTACAATAGAATTTGAGAAAAAGCACTCTAAAATTTTTACATATATTCTTAAATTGATTCAGTCTTTTTTATAAAATAAAAACAGGTAGCAGCAACTACCTGTTTTCATTTTTTTCTTTTTTGTTTAAGATTGTTTTCAATTATTAATAATAGTATACTACTTATTTCCACTTCTGTCAATATTTTTTGCAAAAAAATTAAGGCCTATGACCTTAACTTTTTTAATCTTCATTACTAGCTTTTTTTGCTATTACTTCTTTTCCATTATAATATCCGCAATTAGAACATACTACATGTGGCAATACTGGTTCGTGGCAATGTGAACATGTTCCTTTTGTAGTTTCTTCCAACTTCCAGGTTGATCTACGTAATCCTGTTCTTCTTTTTGACCATCTTCTTTTTGGTTGTGCCATTTTTATCCCTCCTTACTTGGTTTCTTTAAGTATCGTTTATACTTAAAATTTATATTTTATTTGGAATGAATCCTTTTTTACAAAATTCACCTAATTAGTATACATCTTATTTTCTGTTTTGTCAAGAGAAACCTTCACACATTTTACAAAAACTAAAATAAATGGCGGAGAGTGTGGGATTTGAACCCACGGTAGGACAAAATCCTACGCCAGTTTTCGAGACTGGTACCTTAAACCGAACTCAGACAACTCTCCTTATGTAAAAGATTACTCTTCTTCCTTTTCTTCTGTTATAACCTCTGGCAAGGCCAATACTTCTTGCTTTTTATTCAAATGCAATAATTTTTTTATTTTTTGAATCATCACAAGCATATAAGAAGCCAACAATTTTTCTTTAAATAAGCCTGTCTTGAAAAATACTTGAATTAATTTTGGATTGAAGTTTTCTGCGCAATAATTATTTTTTCCAGACTTAGGGATATGATTTTCAAAAAATTCCTTATCACTTAATAGACAATAAGCTGTTTTATTTTTTTTGATATTCTCTAAATCCAATGCCAAATCTACATTATACCATTTTCCATTTAATTCAATTTGATTCCAACAGTGCTTTTTATCATTTTCTAATTCTTTTCCCACTATCATGTTGGAATTAATGTTCATACATTTTAAACAATTTTGCAAAAGCTGACATATTTGAGTTACTGTGCAAATCTTATTTTCAATCTCTGCTACTGCATCTTCTTTTACGATTTCAAATTCTTTCCCAAAATAGTGATATAGCAGCAAACACTTCTCAGCGTCACTTCCTTGATTCGGTAAACTTTCCATTGCCTTTTCAATTTCTGTACGCATTTTGATATATTCGTCTATTTTATATTTGCTTATTCCTTTTTCAGTTACAAATTCGACATTTCTTCTACGTAGAACCTTTTTTATTCGCTTGGCTTCTTCTACGTTTAAACAAGCAAAATCATTTACCAAAATATGAACCTCAGCGTTCAAGTTTTTCAAGTATTCTATATAGTCAAACGCTTCTTCGATCTCATTTCGTATAACATTTATTTTCGAAATCTTCTGTAAATCCACCTCTTTGGCAATCCATTCTAAATCTGTAAGTAGCAGTGTTAATTCCGATTTGTTTTCTTGGATTTTTAGGTTCCCATTTTCAATTGCTTTTCCTTTAGAATCTAAAATCGGAGCCACAATATTTTTTTCACATTGACTATGTAGCAAATAATTTAACTGCGTCACCACAATTGGATTATGGACAAAATCAATTTTCAATAAATTCGAATTGTTTGTTAAAAATTGCAAATGCTCCAATTTTCCATTTTTCAAGTCCTCTAACTTCAAATATTTTAATTGCGTAAAACGGCTCAAACTCTTACTTGCTTTATTGGTCATGTCAGTATCAGAAATATTGATAATTTCTACACTTTCTGGATTTGCAATACCATCCAAGAATTTTTCCACTTGACAAAAATGAATTCCATTGAGTGAAATCATTTTCAAATTCAAATATCTTTTCAAACTGCTTTCTGTCGGAATCTTGACACCATTTAATACTAAATTTTCTAGAATTTCTGGTTTAAAAACATTCCTTAATATCTTATCGGAATGAATTCTTGAATCTCCTTCCACAATTAGCGTTTTTATATTGGCACACAAACTAATAATATTCAATAATTCTGCATTTTTGTCCAAATCTGTAATTTTTAATTCTTCGACTTCATCTAATTTGGTAGCCATGATTTGGTCAAAATTCTCTAGTTTTTTTGTATTTAATTCCAGTTTTTTCGTCTTTCTCTCTTCCATAATTTCTCCTAAAAAATTCTCTTTTGTGACTTTTTTTATTATATCATAAAAAAACAAAATCGCCAAGTAAATTTTACAATTCTTCTTTAATTTTTTTTGCCAAATTCAAATTAATTCCCTTTACCTCTGCAATTTCAGTCACATCCGCTTCTTTCAGTTTTTTTATACTTCCGAATTTTTTCAGTAATAAACTTCTTTTTTTCTCTCCAATTCCGGTAATTTCATCTAATTTGGATTTTGTCATTTCTTTGTCACGCACTTTTCGGTGATATTCAATGGCTGTTTTGTGCACTTCGTCTTGCAAATTTGTAATGAAATGAAACAAATTCTCTGAAATTTCAAATTCTTTTCTTTCCTCATTTATCAAGGCTTTTGTGGAATGTTTATCATCTTTTATCATACCAAAAACTGGAATTTTATCTTCTAGCTGATTTTCCTTCAAAGCATTTTTTATTGCACGAATTTGGGTAATTCCCCCATCGACTAAAATTAAATCGGGAAGTTTTCCGAAATCCACCATTGGGATTTTCTAGTGAATGTTTCAAACGTCTTGAAACTACTTCTTGCATGCATTTTGGGTCATCTTGTCCGCACTACTGTTTTAATTTTGAAACGCCTTGATAAATTTCTTTTTATCACTCCTTTTTGTGCTACACACATGCCTGCCACCACAAAATTTCCAGCCATATTCGAAATATCAAAACTTTCGATTTTCAACGGTAAATTTTCCAATTGCAACACTTCTTTCAATTCCAATAATAAGTCACTTTTATCCTTCAATTTATTTTCCAATGTAATTTTACTATTTAATTCCGCCATTTCCACAAACTTTAATTTTTCGCCTTTTTGCGGACTTTTTAATGTTACTTTTCTACCCGCTTTTTTTGATAAATAACTTTCAATCGTCTCTTTTTCTTCTAATGCAAAACGCATCATAATTTTATTGGGCAAATCTTCTTTTTCGAAATAATATTGTTTGATAAAACCAGCCATAATTTCGCTTTCTTCCATATCTCTCAAATCATCAAAAAAGTAATGTTCTCTCCCAATCATTTTGCTACCACGAACAAAGAAAATTTCGATGCAAACCGTCATCTCATTTTTGTATAAACCAATTACGTCAATATTATGTTCCGAAACATTTGATACTTTTTGCTTTTCCGAAACACGCTCAATCGCTTGAATTCGGTCACGAATCTCGGCAGCTTTTTCGTAATCTTGTTTTTCTGCATATTGCATCATTTCTTGATTTAATTCCTTGATAATAACATCAATTTTTCCTTCTAACAACAACATAATTTGGTCAATTTGCTTATGATATTCTTCCTTGCTCACATAGCCCATACAAGGTGCTAAACATTTTTTTATATGATAATTCAAGCAAGCGCGGTCCTTATTTTTAAAATTTTTACATTGCCTTACCTGAAATCGTTCCTTAATAAAACTAAGCATTTCTTTAGCACTTCCAGAATTCGCATAGGGTCCAAAATATTTTGCTCCATCGTTTTGCAATTTTCTCGTCATAAAAATACTGGGATAATCTGCTTTTACATCTACACGAATATATGGATACGTTTTATCATCTTTCAACAAAACATTAAAACGTGGACGATATTTTTTGATTAAATTACATTCTAAAATCAAAGCTTCATCTTCACTATTTACCACAATATATTCGAAATGGTCAATTAAAGAAACCATTTTTTCAATACGTGCTGTTTTGTTATTTTTACGAAAATATTGTCTCACACGATTTCGTAAAACAACCGCTTTTCCAACATAAATAACAGTATCGTTTTTATCTTTCATGATATAAACACCGTGGTTTTTGTGGTAATTTTTTTAATTCTTCTTCAATCTGAAACAATTTTACACCTCAATATATCCAATATATGGCAAATTTCTGCCGATTTCATTATAGTCAAATCCGTAACCAATTACAAATTTATTTGGAATCACAAATCCTGTATAATCGATTTCGACATCTACTTTGCGTCTTTCTTTTTTGTCTGCTAAAACCGCTAATTTTAAAGATTTCGGGTTTTTGCTCATTAAATATTCTTTTAAATGTTTTAACGTATGACCTGTATCGATAATATCTTCCACAATTAAAACATCTTTTCCTGAAATATCGTTATCCAAATCTTTTTTTATGTTTATTTTTTGTGTGCTTTCCATTCCTTCATAGCTAGAAACTTGCATCACTTCTAACTCAATTGGTGTTTTCATTTTGGTCACCAAATCTACCGTAAAAAACACAGCTCCTTTTAAAACTGAAATCACTGTAATGGTTTTTCCCTTATAATCTTCATCGATTTGTTTTGCCATTTCTGCAATTCTTTTTTGCAACGTTTCTGATTCATACAATACTTTAACTTTTTCTAAAATATTTTCTTCCATCATTCCTCCACTTTTTTCCTTTGATTTCTTAAATATTGATTTTCATTATATCATAATATCCTACAATTTTTCAATTCATTTCAAGAAAATTATAAAATATTCCTGCCAAAAAAACAACCAGCCAAAGCTGATTGTTTTGTGGACAGAAAATTAAAAAGTCAGCGCTTCCCCTTTTTGAAGAAGCTCAATTGCTTGTTTCTCTTTTTTAATAAAGCATACAATTTTATGCTTATGCTGTTTTACGCAGCTTTTTCCAATAGCTCTCACCATTTGTATTTGTTCTGCCTTTTTTCCGTGCAACTGAAATACAAACAGGCACTCTGTTCCTCGCCTAGTTTCATAAGTTACCACATAGGTTGCTGCTCTGCGATTTTTAATAAATTCCGCAGCTCTTGGGCGGATTCTCATTCGATTCGAGATGGTCGGAAAAGTCCCACCTTTAATCCGCAAAAAATCCTTTTCTCGTTTGGTAGGATTGCGAATTGTCGCGATTGAATTTAGTGGTAAACGCAAGATGGAGTATCTTGCCTTACCCTTCAGCTGGCAATATTCACTACGCAAAGACTTCGCACAGCTACCATCAATATAGCCATGTTTGACCAATTCATCGATTGCCAAATCTTTGTATAGCAGGCAAGTTCCTTCCATAAATTTCATATTGGTACCTTGGAGTATTCCAATCCTCTTTTCATTTTTGAAGACAAAGCAAGTTTTCTTTCATGATTTCATTGAATCTTTCGTAAAATAGCTCTAGATTTCATTCTACGTTATGTTATCCGTTTTTTAGTCATTTATGTTTACTCGTCTTAAAAAAATCGCTTAAAATCGATTCTAACGCTTTATTCCAAAATTCCATTTTTCTGACACCCTATCTTTTTATCCCTCTAAAAAATCTAGAAAAATACCTTAAATCCATTTTCTAGAATTTTTAATGATTTATCTCTAAATTCCAAAAATCATCGCTTAAAATCGATTCTTATAAATAATTTGACATTTTATGACAACTATGATATACTAAAATAATCAATATTATTTTCAGGAGGATTTTATTATGAACGTACGGAAACAAGAAACACAATTTGTAATTTCACTTTGCGTCTCACTAATTTTAGCAGCAATAACCAAAGCTGTGGGTGGTCAAGCACAGTTCCTTATTTGTGGATATGCTTATTATATCTGTAGCATTCGGTCTATTGTGCCAAAAGTAATTGCTATCGTTGTTGAACATACAAATTTGGAATGTAAAGACGTTTTAGAAACACTTTCTGCTGTAAGCGCTATGTTATTCATATTTCTGATGTCAACCATCCATCTTTTTACAGTTTCACCAATGGTAATTTTATTAGTATCCTTTATCTTGTTTACTCTATCTGTTCTACCGCTTATCTATATAAATCATCAAGCAAGAAAAAAACGAAAGTTTTAAAAAATCCAACGTCCATCGCAGAATGCGGTGGGCGTATTTCTTTTAAAAATCCCGAACATTTTTTCTAAAATCTCTTGACATTTTTCTTTTTTTTCGATAAGATAATGCAAACAAAAGTTTTGTAATGAAAGGAGATAAAAATGAGTTTATTGAAAAACAAAAATGATGTTATTGCCTACACGGTTGATAAAACTGCAAATTCCAGCCTCTATATCTCCATTCAAAATGGTGAAGTCATTGTCAAAGCGCCTTGGTATTACACAACCAAACAAATTCAAGAAATCGTCGAAGAAAAGAAAAATTGGATTTTGAAACATTTACAAGAATATATCGAAGCAGAAACCATCCGAAAACAAAAAGTAAACACAGAACCAGTCTATGTTTTAGGAAAGCAATATGATGTGATTGTAAAATATGCCAATCATAAAAATCCAACCTTAAATTTATTAAAAAAATACATTGAAATCATTTTACCAGCTAAATATATTGACTTAGACAAAACTAAAATCATTCAAGCAACGCTTTCCAAAATGTATTCTTCAATTGCTCAAGAAGAATTAGAAAGTATTATGGAAGATATCAGGCATTTACTTGGCTTTGCCCCCGAAGATTTCAAAATAAAACCACTCGTAGATTGTTTAGCAAAATGCTCCAACCAAAATATTTTCATTGCTCCTTCCATTATGCAATATTCCAATGAAATCATCCGCTTTATCATTCTTCATCAATTCTGCCATTTAAAATATAAGAATCACACCAAAGGATTCAATGAATTAATGGAAAAATACGTTTTTGATTATGAAACCATTGCTAAACAAGTAAAAAAATTAAAGTTTTAAAAAACAATTCATTTTTTAAAACTTTTTTCTAACCTTTACTCTTCTTCTTGTTTGCTGGTAACATTTTCTTTCCTAATTACTTTTTTTCTTGGTTTTGATTTTGGTACCACAATTAAATTTTTAATTAAAATTTTCTTTAATACATCTTCTCTAACATCTGCAATCAACGTTCCATCTTTTGCAATTGATACTTTTCCTGTTTCTTCCGAAACAACTACAACAATTGCATCCGATTCTTTAGAAATACCAATCGCTGCTCTGTGACGTGTTCCAAGTTCTCTTGCAATATCTTTATCGTCTGCTAAAGGCAACATACAAGATGCTGCTGCAATTTTATTGCTACTGATAATAACTGCCCCATCATGAAGTGGTGTTTTTGGTTCAAAGATGTTTACTAATAATTGAGGTGATATTTCGGAATTCATCAAAATTCCAGTATTAATAATATCCTCAATTTTAATTTCCCTTTCAATTACCATTAAAGCACCTGTACCTGTTTTTGATAGTTCCATAGCCGCAATCGCAATCTTATAAATGTTTTCCTTTGTTTTGCTGTTAACATCATTATCTATGCCAAAAAACTTACTAAATTTATTGGTTCCAAGTTGTTCTAACGCGCGTCTTAATTCTGGCTGGAAAATTACTATTAGCATAAATACACCATAGGTCATAACAGATGATAAGATGTAATTTAAGATTCTTAATTTTAATAAATCACTAATAAAGGTGGCCAATATTAAAAATAAAATTCCTTTTAATAATTGCCAAGCACGGGTTCCTTTTAAAATTTGAAATAATTTATAAAAGATAAAAACTACAACCACAATATCTAAAATCGACATAAGCAATAATAATGGTTGGTTGCACAATTGTTCTATGTACGCCAAAATCACATTTTGGTAAATTTCTTTGATACTTTCTAACATTCTCTCACTTCCTTATTTTTGGATTAAATAATAAATTAATGTTCCACATACAGAAAATATCATTAAAACAATCATTGTTGTTGCAATAATAATCTCTGCAATTTTCATTTTATCAACTGGTTTTTTGGTTTTCTTTTTTTCTTCCATTTTTTCAATCCTTTCTCTTTTTATTTATACCATATCGTTCATCGAATACAATCCATTTTCTTTATGTAAAATAAATTCTGCCGCTTTTATCGCACCTCTAGCAAATACACTTCTGGATGTGCAATGATGCGTTATTTCAAAACTTTCGTTGTCTCCAAAGAAAATCACAGAATGTTTTCCAACTTCGGTTCCACCACGAATTGAATGAATTCCGATTTCCTTTTTGGTACGTTTTTCTCTTTTTGAATGTCTATCATATTCATATGTCATTTCGTGGTTTAATGCCTCATTGATGCTATCTGCCAAAATTAGAGCTGTTCCGCTTGGACTATCAATTTTTCGATTGTGATGTGTTTCAACAATTTCAATATCCGAATTTTCTAATTTTAACGCAAGTTCACTCACCATTTTTGCCATTACATTAATTTCATATGACATATTCGCTGATTTAAAAATCGGTAAATCTTTGGCTAGATTCTCGATTTTCTTCATCTCAGATTCGGAAAATCCCGTTGTTGCAATAACGGTTGGAATATGATTTTTTTTCGCAAATCCTAAAATTTCAAAACTGGCTTGGGGTACCGAAAAATCGATAATCACATCTGGAATAATTGTAATATCCGCTACTTTCGTAAAAACCGGAAACAAATTATCTCCTGTATCCATTCTGTCTACACCGCACACAACATCCATACCTTGCGCAAATCTGACTTCTCTTGAAACTTCTTGTCCCATTTTACCATTACATCCATTTACCAAAACTTTCATGTTTAGAACTCCTTTCTTCTTTCTCCTTTTTTTGTAATTTTTTTAGATTTTTTTTATATTTTAAAAAACGAAAAAACTCTTTTGTCGCACAATATTTATCAACCAGTGTTACAATATAACTTTCTGAAAAACGTGGCAACGGAAACGTAAGTGGCCACATGTGTTTTACGATAATGTCTTTTTCAACTTCATTTAATTCAAAATTTTCAATGGCATTGTTTAAGGCAATTCTAGGATGCCTAAAAGCATGGAAGCGTTTCTGCCCTTCAACACCTTTGTTTCTCCAGTCATAAAAATAAAAATCATGTAACATTGCACCACGTGTGGCTGAAATATAATCCAATCCTAATTTTTTAGAAATAACATACGTATAATATGCTACCTCATAACAATGTCGATAACGAGAACCCTTCATGTGTTGTACATGTTCTTTCAAAGATATTACACTTGAATTGGTAATAATATCTTTAATAATTTCTTGAAACTCCTTTATATTAATTTCTTCCTTTATTAAATTCGAGTGGGCGGATTCTTGTTTTTTCTCTTCTTCTGAATTCATGAAACACAAACTCCTTATTGCATTTTTAATTTTTCTATTTCCTTTTTCAAAATTTCTTGTTTTTCTGAGCTCATTTTAAGTAAGGGAAGTCTTGGTAATCCTGCTTCATATCCAATTATATTACAAGCAGCTTTTACAGGAATTGGATTCACTTCTGAAAATAAAGCTTGGATTAACGGAATCGCTTTTAACTGAGCTGAAATCGCTTTTTCTAAATTTTTATGAAAAAAGTCTTCTACCATAGTATGTGTAAATTCTGGCATAATATTGGAAAGAACAGAAATTACGCCAATTCCTCCGATGGATAATACGGGTAAAATTTGGTCATCATTTCCCGAATATATTTTTAGCGCATCACCACATAGATTTGCAATTTCTGCGACTTGTGATAAATTTCCACTGGCTTCTTTCACGGCAACAATATTTTCAATTTGGGATAATTCTAAACATGTTTTTGGCAAAATATTAACCCCTGTTCGACTTGGTACATTATATAAAATAATCGGCAAACTGGTTTCTTGTGCAATCGCTTTATAATGTGCTACTAAGCCTTCTTGGGTTGTTTTGTTGTAATAAGGCGTTACAATTAAGGCGCCGTCAACACCAACACTTTCCGCATATTTTGTCATTTCAATTGCAGATTTTGTACAATTTCCACCTGTTCCAGCGATAACAGAAACACGGTTATGTATGACGTCAACTGCAAATTTTATGGTTTCTTTTCTTTCTTCCAATGTCATTGTTGAAGATTCGCCAGTTGTTCCACAAACAATAATTGCATCAATTTTATTGGCTATTTGATCTTCTAGCATTTTTTCAAATTCTTTAAAATTTACACCATCGTTCGTAAATGGCGTAATAATGGCTGTTCCACAACCTTTAAAAATTATTTTTTTCATTTTAATCACCTTTTATTTTAAGGTTTTGGAAAATGTTAATTAACAACTTTCTGTTTTATTATATGCCAATTCTAAAAAAAAATCAATTAAAAATTGCAATAATTTTAAATTGATTTTTAAACTTTTAGTTAGTATTGGCTTTTTATTTAATTCTCCTCTTTCTTTTCCACTTTTGTTACAACGCCATCTATTTTTTTATAAACCCTCTTTTTATTGATTTCTACTTTATTCAAAAGTTCCTTTTCCAAATCAATCCCTAATATTTCAGAAAGGCCCAATAAATAAATTACAACATCTGCGATTTCTTCACCAACATTTCCTTTTTTCTTCCAATAAGCATCATAAGCTTCTCCGAAGTTCGCCATAAGTAAGGGCAAATTCCATGCTAACATCGGTTACGTTAAATTTTTTGTCTAATTTATTTTGATAAATTTGTTTTTGTAAGTTTTTTAAATCAATCATTATTTTCTCCTATTTACAATATTTTTTAATGACTCCAACAATTTCGTCATGCACTTTTCCATTACTAATAATGGCACCATTGATATCTTGGTCATATCTTTGTTCTTTTCCAAAAAGGTCTGTTACTCTTCCACCAGCCTCTTCCACAATGATTTTTGCGGCTGCAATGTCACAATTTTTATGCTTTGTTCCTGGAAAGATAGCCGATACAAATTCTCCACTTGCCACACAAACACTTGCCCTTACGATACTTCCAATACTCACAAAATAGGTCTTTTCACCCAATTCTTTTATTACATCATAGATATTATATTCTGCTTTTGCTTTTGGCCACATATCATATTGGTTCACTGCTCTTTTATCTTCCAATTCAATAGCATTAACGGAAATTTTTTCCTCGTCTTTGTATGCCCCTTTTCCTTTTTGAGCAGAATATAAATGGTTTAAAAAGGGATCATAAATTACACCAATTTCTGGGATTCCGTCAATTACTAAAGCCAGCGAAAAAGTGGCTACTGGGATGTTTCTTGCATACATAGCCGTTCCGTCAATTGGGTCACACACCCAAACGTATTTGCTTTTTCCAAAGGAATTTTCTTCGCCATCAACAGAATGTTCAGGGAATCTTTCTTTTACTTTTTCAATCAAATATTTATTTATTTCTTTATCTGCTAATGTAACAATCGTTTTGTCACATTTATAAGTTGCTCCATTGTCTGTTTCAAAATATTTTAGCATAATTTCGCCTGCCTTGTATGCTATTTGTTTGGCAAATTTTAGGTATTCGTTGTTCATTTTTTCTCCTTATATATTTTCATTCCAATTTTTCAATCCATAACTATCATTTATCAATAACACAATATTTTCTATTAAAACAGGAGCCAAATAAAACTCTCCTTGCAAAATAGGAATACCCCATAATAAAATTAAAATAACATCATTTCCAATATAAAATAGAAAACTATACTTATTTCTTCTTGCAATTAGGTAAGTAGCAATCAAACTTGTAATCATGGATAAACTTGAAATGATTAATTGATTTGTATTAAAATATTTTAATATGTAATAAAGTAATCCAAAACCAATTATACTTGCCAAAAATAACATCATCCATTCTCTTTTAGAAATTTTGTTTGCTTCAACCGTATTGTTTTTTTCATTTTTATGTGTCATCCAAGAAAATACACCATAAACATACATTGGAAATACAATCACCAAATCAATAATGACTTCTCCATAATAGTGGTTTTGATAGGATAGGATAGGATAGAATATAACATCACTTCTGTAATTCCAATGAATTGGCTATATACTTTTCCCTTCGCTTGCGATAAAGAACAGATAACACCAACTAAAGAAGTTAAAATTGCCAATATTTCACTTTTGCAAATCATCGAAGAAAATAAAATCGCAATCGTACCTAATATTAACAATCCAATTTCAAAAGCATTCCAATCTTTTAATAGTTTTTTCATAAATTTCTCCTTAAATTTTGATTTTGACTTTTAATTCGCTTATAATTTTTTCATAATCTGCATATTCTTTGGTTACTTTGTCATCCTCTCCACTTGAAAAATTTCTTAAAAATATACTTTTAAATTCCATAATTTCGCTAATACTTTCAAAATACTTTTGAATCTCTTCGGCAACTTCTTTATTTTCTTTCTCACTTATTTGACCAACTGTAATAATATATATTATTTTTCCCTTTAAAATTTCAGTATGCGAACTATATGGATTCCATCTATCAATTACATTTTTCAAAATACCAGTAATATGATTCATATAAATTGGAGTTGCAATAATGATTTTATCTGCATTAATCAGATAGGAATATAATTCTTGCATATCATCATCAATCACACAAAAATTCTCCAAGTAATTAGCACATGCACTACATCCTAAACAGTAATTAATACTTTTATCTGACAAAGAAAATAAAATATCTTCCTTTTCTTTCAAATCACTCAAAATTTGATAACAATTTTCATTACGATTACTCCCATTTATGTATAAATTCATATAAATTTCCTCCTATTCCAATTTATAAAATTATATCCTATTTTCTGTCACGATGCAAGTAAAAACTATATTTTCTCACGAAACTTTCCAAATGCTCCTGGAATTGCATATTCTTCCAAAAGTTCCTCTTTCTTTACCCAAATAAATTCTTCATTCATCGTTTCTACCGCAATCTTATAACCAATCATCTCCCATTCTACATGTGAAAAAATATGATGATGTATTCCTATTTCTTCTATGTTACTTGCCTCTAAATTCCACTTTTTCAACACATCGCTTATCGCTTTCTTTGTTAGTTTTTCATCCACATTGGGAAACTCATACAAATTCGCAAGCAATCCTTTACTTTCTCTTTTTCGAATGGCTATTTTCCCTTTATATTCTAATAAAAAAACGGTTTTCTGCTCTTTTCTTCGTTTCGTTTTTATCTTTCGTACTGGAATGGAATCTGTTAAATTTTCTTTTTTCGCCAAGCAAAATTCTTGCAATGGACATTCTTCGCAATTTGGTTTACCATTTGGCAAACAAATTCGCTCGCCGAGTTCCATCAATCCTTCATTAAAATCTCCCGCTTGTTTTGGCATAATTTTTTGCAATTTTTCTGTAAATTTTTTTTTTGTTTTACCTTCTAAAACATCTTTTTTACTTGCCACCACACGACTAATCACACGCAATACATTTCCATCGACTGCTGGGACTTTTTCATCATATGCAATAGAAGCTATAGCACCTGCTGTATATTCACCAATTCCCGGCAATTCCAATAATTCTTGATAACTTTTAGGCATGCTTCCCTGATATTTTTCCTGCACAATTTGCGCTGCTTTTTTCAAATTTCTCGCACGATTATAATACCCTAAACCTTCCCATAATTTTAACAATTTTTCTTCGTCTACTTTTGCTAAATCTTGCATGGTTGGTAAACTTTTTAGGAAACGTTCATAATAGCCCATCACTGCTTCAATTCTCGTTTGTTGCAACATGATTTCGGAAATCCAAATATGATATGGATTTTTTCCTTTTCGCCAAGGCAATTCTCTTTTGTTTTCTTGGTACCATTTTATGATTGGTTCTGTTATTTTTTTCATCAATTCTATTTCTTGCATTTTTAAAACTCCTATTAAATCAATTGTACCATAAAAAAATAAAAAGTGCTAATCCTTTTTTATTAGCACTATATGTTTCTTATTTTAATATATCTACTAGACAAGCACACATCTTAACAAATTTTGCTCGTTTGTCTTTTGGTACTTCCTTAAAAACTTCCATAAGCTCTGTATCAGCATTTTGCTCGTCAACACCTCTTACTAGATTATCTAAACTGGATTCTAACACGATAGCTATATTGGTCATCACACGCAAACTACACTTATTATCGCCTCGTTCGATTTGTCCAAAATGGGATGCGCCAATTCCAACCTTTTCAGATACTTTATCTTGCGTCAATCCCTTTGCTTTTCTCCTTTCACAAATTCTTTTTCCGATTTCTTCACAATTTAATTCATACATCTCTTGCTCCTCCTTAAAATATATTTTATCTTGCTAAAATTGTTTTGAGGAGTATCCACAAACGTTATTTATTGCTTTGTACTGTTGTTTTCTAGTTTCCCTTAAAATTTTCTAATTCCAAACTACTTAAAAACTTAACACTTTTGTTTTTTTCGCATATCTTATTCTAGGTGATTTTTATGATTCAATTAAAGAAAAAAATTTTGAAAAATGAATTAACTTACAAAGGAAAAGTTATTGTAAAATACGAAATCGAGTATCCCCAAATTATTTCGAACTGTTATGCAACAAAAGCATTCAATCATTTGAATTTAACAAAAGCTTTGGAACTCGAAAAATATGCGCAAGAAACTTTATTTTCTGAAAGTAAAACTCAATATGATTACAATTCCCAAAATGGCTTTCCTATTATGGTTTATGAATTGGTTCTTCATACAGAAATTACTTACCAGCAACCACCGATTTTAAGTCTTTATCAAGACCAATATACTTTTACTGGTGGTGCACATGGTTCTACTATTCGTACATCACAAAATTGGAATTTAGCTTGCCAGCAACAATTTACTTTAGATACTATTTATGCACATAAACCAAATTATCTTCTTTCTATTTTGAAACAAATTAATCAGCAAATCCAAGAAAAAGGCGCTGATTTATTTTTTGACAATTCTTGTTCTCTCGTTTTAGAAACTTTTCAGCCCAACCAATTTTACTTAATTCCCCATGCCATTGTCTTTTATTTTCAACAATATGACATTGCTCCTTATTCAACTGGAATTCCAACCTTTGAAATTGCTCTTTAAAAAGAAAAAAACAGTAGTTACTTTCCATCTACTGTTTTTTTTACTATTTTATATTAATTTTTTGACTGTCTTCCTGCCTATTTTCTTCCAATGGTATAAAATAAAGAATACGGAATTACCTTTTCTTTGGCTTTCTTTTCGCCACAAAAAAATGTTTCTGATTTTATTTCTGAAAAGCCCACATTTTTTAATAAATCTTGCATAACTTGATGTTCAAATCCATTGTGTCCTTCAAAGTTTTCTTCATTGGCACGAAAACTACCATCTTCCTTGTCTAATTCAACCACACATAAAATTCCATTTTCCTTTAGTAAGTCATAAAACTTTTGAATCATATTTTCTGTATCCACTATGTGATGCAATGCCATAGAAGTATAAATCACATCAAACTTTTCTTCGTTATAATTTTCCTTTGTCAAATCCTTTAAAATCGGTATAATATTATTAACTTGAAAAGCTTCCATTTTTTCTTTCACTACATCAAGCATTTCTTTTTCCGAATCCATTAAAATTAATTTTTGATATTTATCACTCAATTCAAATCCAATTAACCCTGTTGCACAACCATAATCTAGAATAGAAATTTGTTTTTGTGTACCAATTAGTTCACTTATTTTATCTGCAATCACCATGCTTCGTTTTATCATCGCCTCGCTATCCCATTTTTTACTCTTCCTTTAAAATTCACTCTAATCTCCTCCTTGAATACCATTATTTTATCATATGTATTGCTATCTTTTCAATATTTTGCTATAATTTTACTAAGAAAATAATATGGAGGTTTTCATAAAGAATTAGCAATACGTAACTTGTCTGACTGAAAAAAATATGTAAAATTAGAAAGGATTTTAATCGTGTTAGAATTACCAAATAATTTCAAAATAAAAATCATCAATCGATATGGTGAAACAGGAAAAAAATGGCTAGAAAACATCAATATTGTGATAGAAAAATATCAAAAACAATTTAATTTAGAAACGATAGAATTAATCGAAGATTTAAGTATAAATCTTATTCTATTTGCAAAATGTGATTTATATGGCGATGTGGTTTTGAAAATTGGAGCCCCTAGTCCTTCTCATGAAATTGAGATTATGCAACAATATTCTCCCAATTATGTTGCCAAAACTTATTATGCTTCTAGCTCTGACAAAGTCCAATTATTGGAAAGAATTCTTCCAGGCTATCCTTTAAATAATTTAGAAAATATGGAAGAAAGAGTAAAAATTTTTGCAAAATTAGCGAATGCTCTTTTCATTCCAGCAACTGGTAAAGAATCGTTTGAAACTTTTGAAAATATTTTAAATAAAAGATTTCACTATGTCGCTGAAAACAAAATTCATTTTTCCGATATTTTATGGATGATTCATACTTCAAACGAACTTTATCATAAAATACAAGCCATGCATTTACCTAAATATATTTTACACGATGATTTACACCACAAAAATATTCTAAAAACAGAAACTGGTTGGAAAGCAATTGATCCACATGGAATCATTGGGGAAAAAATTTTTGAATGTACACAATTTATAAGGTCTGAAATAGAAAATGGAATATTAGAAAAAAGTAGAATTATCAAAATTATTGATTTGGTTTCACAACATTTCAACGAAGACCAAACGTTTATTTTAGAAGCTTTGTATGTTTACACCATCGATAAAATAATATTTTATACCAAAAATAACTACTCTAAGAAAAGAATTTCCTATAATATAAATGTTGCAAAAGAGATACTAAACTTGATTGATTCACAAAATTAATTATAGAAAACAGTTATTTTCAGCAATTTTATATGCATCAAACACAGTTTTTTATTTGGCGCTAAAGAATAATTCATACTTTATTCAAATTGATTAGCCAATTGGTCAATCGTAATTCCTCCTTTTCCCTCCCAGTCAATTGTAATATTATCAAATTCTTGCGCTCTAAATAAATTTAAGCTCTGATAATCTTTCTGTTCCATTTCAAAATCTAATGAATTTATATTTTCATGTATTCTACTACTATTCGTTGTTTTTATCAATACATTCAACTTCTTTTCTTTTAGCAACCAATTCAATATAATTTGATTTTGCGTTTTACTATATTTCTCTGATAACGCAACTAATAATGGATAATTTCTGTTAGCCGTCCTATTTCTTCTTAATGGTTGATAAGCGCAAAATAAAATATGATTATCTCTACAATAATCGATTAATCCAATATCTTCATTTAATTTACACTCTAAATTATAAACACCTTCATATATACTAATTGGATATTGCTCATCTATTTCTTTTAATTGTTCCAAATTTGCATTAGATAATCCCAACGTTCTTGCCTTTCCCAATTCCACCATTCTATTCATTTCTTTATACGTTTGCGTTAATGACAACTTTGTAAAAATAACAGAATGTAACATTAGACAATCCACATAGTCAATCTTCATAACTTCCAAATATTGATTTAGTTGTTCTTCAATATCTGTTATTTTTTCAACGGTTGGTTCAATCTTAGTTGTTATAAAAAGCTTTTCTCTGCCTACTTTTTCAACAAATTCTCTTATAAACTCCATTACCTTACCATTTTCATATAAATAACTTGTATCAATATAATTCTGTCCCAATTCAAAAGACTTCATTAAAGCATTCATACTCTCTTCTTTTTCCATTAAATCAATTCGAAATGTTCCTATTCCTAATGGGTATATTTCTTTTAAATCTACCCTACTTTCCATATTTCATCTTTTTCTCATTTTCTTCTTATCAAATTTTTACAAACTATGACAAAATCTTATCTACCATATTCATAAAGTTCTTTTTTTGTTTTACCTTGTAAAATATTGGAAAGCATACTTCCTTCTGTATAATCTGCAATACAGCAAAAATCAACTATTCCTTCGGTATTTAGTGTTTGATAAATTCTATTATTATAATGATAAAATTTATCATTTTCCGTTGGCTGATGAACAAAAATCGCCATTCCACCATTATTATGTACAAATCTCATTGCTGTTGCATCACTATAACCATCTCCTATGTAATTTACATTATGACAATTATTTCTTGTTCTACAGTTTTTTCTTAATATATCTTGAATTGCTAATATTTTTTTATCATCTGTCATTACTTCACCAATTCCAGAAATTAAACCTGTTCCATTATGTTTTATTTCTGTTCCATAAATTCCATCAAAATATTTCGCTACCTCCAGATTTTGCAAAAATTCTCTTAAACCTCCTGAAACAATATAATTTTTTGTAGCTGTATTTTTAATAAATTCAATTACACCTGGATTGTATTGAATAAATTGCTCACCTTCCATAAGTTCTTGATGAGTAAGCGTTTCATTATTATTGACAAGTAAGTCATTGAAAAAAGCAAAAAAAGTTTCAAGTTCATTTGCTGAATGTAATTTTCTATATTCAGTAAGTGCCTTTTCCAATTCATCATTCCTTTGTATTCCATTATATCCAAACTTCTTAACCCATACCCAAAACTTTGGCCATGTTTCGGTTGTTAAAGTTCCATCAAAGTCAAAAATATTAATTCGTTTAATTTTTTCATTTTCCATGAGTGTTTCCTCGATTATTTCTATATTTGCAACTCGCCACAAAATTATCATATTTTCCTTCTTTTGCTCTCTTGATAACAAAAGAACTTCCAAAAGCCTTTCTATCTTGACTTCTAGAGTTCTCTTCTCTCTTTGGCTCCTCCT
>OFHM01000993.1_pt1 | contig 20381 bp, 36 predicted proteins | sample 1521311 | NCBI WGS metagenome assembly OFHM01 (sample SAMEA3504083, study PRJEB24116) | mouse gut metagenome | biome: mouse gut; feature: mouse-associated habitat; material: faeces | place: Denmark | collected 2011 | reverse complement strand
CAGGGGGAGCGGGACCAGCGGAAGAATACGGCGGGGGCTCCGTCCTGGAATCGCTGGGCATCCCGCTCCGCTTGGACCATCCATTCGGACAGCCGCAGGGCCTCCGCCCGCTTGCACTCGATATGCACCCCGGGGAGGCCGGTCACGTCCGGCACATCCCCGTAGCTCCGGGCGCGGCCAGCCTCCACCGGGTACCCGTGGCCCTGGAGGATACGGGACAGCTCCAGCTCGGCGGCGCGGCCCTTGCGCTGGCTTGATCTACCGCCCATGCTCCACCTCCCATTTCCGGGTAAAGGCATGTGCTGCCTCGCTGTCAGCGGCAATGCAGAGAATAACATACCCAGGCTCCTCTCCCTGGACTACCGCCTGCCGGTTTGCCTCCAGGACCCGGTCCAGGGTATCGATGTGGAACGCATTCTGCTTCAGCGAATACTCGCAAACCCAGATCATCGTTCCACCTCCCAATCGAACTTCCGGTATGGCGATCCGCCCGCCTGATAAAACCGCCGGGTCACCGGGTCAAAATCAAGCTGGATCGTTCCACGGTCACCATACCGGCGATTCTTCAAAATGCGGATCCCCGCCGAGCAGCCCATTTCCGCCACCTTTTCGTCCGGGACCCGGCCCACCCGGAAAACGTTGTCGGCACGGTTCGTCAGGTCGGCGGTACCAGCTACATCGTCAGAATCGAAATTGCCGTCCCGGGTCTTCCGGGGATGGGCGACCAAGTGGACGTGAACATCAAACCGCTTTGCGAAAGCTACCAGCCGGGAAGCGAACACGGACTGCGCCCGCCACTGGCCCAACTTGCCCTCGTCCTTCAGCGCGGCAGTCATGACGTTGTCCACAACGAACGAGCTGCAGTGCCAACGCCGCTGGGCGTACTCGAACAGGCTGAGGATGTTGTCCTCGTCGTGGGCGTTGGACGTCCGGATATCTGTAATGAACACCCGCCGGTCAAGCCATTTGTCGATCCGCTCCCGGGCTGTGACGCTGACAGCGTGCAGCTCCTTCCCGGTGACCGTGTCTGTCTGCCGGTAAATATTGCCGCTCCCGGCGATCTGCTGGTACAGGATGGACTTAAAGCTGGCGGCGGGCATTTCTCCGGAGTAGACGCACACCCGCTTTCCTCTTGCTATGGCCTCGGGAATAAATTGGCTGAGAAGGGTGCTTTTGCCCTCGCCCCGTTTTCCGGTCCATACCGACAGCTCCCCGCCGGAGAAGCCGCCTACGGCCCGGTCCAGCGCAGGCAGTCCGGAGAAGGTCCGGTTTTTGCTTACCGCTTCGTCCGGCTGCACGTCGGAGATATTCAAGAGCCCGTTGACCGGTAGCTCCCGGCATCCCAGCAGAAGCCGCTCCACGGCCCTGATCCCGCCCTTGTCCCGCAGCTCCTGGACCGTGGCGCAGCCATGCCACGCGTCATCGGCGGGCAGACAGACGAACGCGCCAAACCGGGCCAGTAGCTCGTCCGCGATCTCCCGCTGGGCGTTTCCGGGCGGGACCGCGACCAGGATGAACGGAAACTGTCCCACGAACTCCCGGCACAGCCCCACGTCCTCCCAGGTGGACGACATGGCCTTACAGACGGCATTGACCTGTACGGCCTCCACGCCGTCATAATCCAGGCACCACCACAGGCCGGTGTTCAGGGCGGGGTCCAGGAATCGCTCCTGGAAGAGTAGAACATCAGAAATATCCATCAAACTTATCCCCTCCGCTCTTCTGCTGCTGGGAGAGCCCCCAGCCGTCACGGTGACACCGGCGGATCACCAGGTTCCAGTCCCGCCACCTGTTCTTGTTGCCGGTAGCCTGGGCGCTTTCGTCTATGTATGCGATGCACCGCTCGACCTCGGCCTGGCCCAGATCGTTTAACAGGCGGCTATAATCGCTGTCGGTCAGCTTCACCCAGCCATACTGGCCGTGTTTCTTTCGAGTGGGAGCGGGCGGCTTGTCCGCCCCATTCTCCCCTATACTAACCTTACCTAACCTAACCTGGGTATCCATTTCGGATACACTCTGTATACAGCCTGTATCCATTATGGAACCATCGGCTAATTTGACAAGGATTTCTTTGTAAATACTGGGGTGGTATCGGTCTTTCTGAATATAGTTATTTCGGCTCCAGTCTGTTATGTAGGTCACAAGATCATCATTGAGGACATTGACAAATCCTTTCGATGCTAGAACCCGCAAATCATCTTCCGTGGCCCCGGTAGTCCGCATGACGGAAAACGCCTCGACAACGCCGTCATCGTCAGCCTGCATTCCCAGGTCATAGTACAACAGACGGGAAGTGGACGGCATCCGCAGGAACCGGGCGGAACCTATCACCGATTTCGCAAACATTCTTCTTTCTGCCACGCTTACACCTCCGCCTGTTCGATTGCCGCTGCTGTCTCCATGATCTCCCCAGCTCGGCGGCGGAGGCTCCGGACGCAACGGTCACGCTCCGCCGAATCCCCCGGGAGGAAATAGCCGCGGATATTGTCCGACAGGATCGGGGTTCCCTTCCGCCTCTCCGCCTCGATCATCTGCCGCAGCTCCCGGTCGGACAGGCCGGTCAGGGCTATCAGGTCCCGCCGAGGAATGGCATTTCCCGCGCCGGGGTGGAGCAGGTCAGCGATCCGGAAAGGTTGATTCTCGGCGGGGGATGTGGTATGCTCTGAGGTGGGAGACTGGACCGTTTTGCACACGCGCCCGTTTTCCACTGCCCCTGTCAGCGTTGCCGCGCTGGTGGGGGCCTTTTTCTTTTCGCTCATTGGGCCACCGCCTTTGTCTGCCGCTCGATCCACTCTTGCAACCCGGCCACGCTGACCAGGACCCAGTTGCCCACCCGGAAGCTTGGGAAATCTTCTCGGTTCAAGAGCTGGTACAGTGTGGGCCTCGACACGCCCAATAGCCGTGCGGCCTCGGCGGCGGAGACGGCCAGAGGGGAAAGCTTGTCCGACATTAGCCCACCTCCTCCTGCCCTGTTTCCACCTGGGCTTTCATTGCTGCTCGCTTCTCCCAATAGCGGCGGTTGTTCTCCCGGACTTTGTCCTTGTTTTTAGACCGCCATTGCCGGAAGTATTCCCGGCGTTCCTCTCTGGCGCGTTCCTCTAAGGTCATTTCTGCCATTTGATGGTCCTCCTTTGTTTTTATTTTTCTCTTGCCTTTCTCTGGTTGTTGTGCTACAATCTGATTATAACAAACGAAAAGAGAAAAATCAATAAACGGAGAAATTTATCTTCTAATATGTACAATACGAGATTTATCAGGAGGTTTTTGCTAATGAGTAGAGCAAAAAAGGCTGCTCCCGTTCGCTTTCCAGAGTTTCAGACCGCATTTAATGAGCTTATGGGTGACATGACCATAAAGGAATTTGCAGAAAAACTTGATATGTCGCGGGCAACAGTTGGATTTTATTCGGCAGGACAGAGAATCCCGGACGCTTTAGGAATAAAAGTAATAGCGGAAAAATGCGGGGTTTCTGCTGACTGGTTACTTGGACTATCCCACGAAAAGGAAATGAACGGCGATATTAGGCAAATCTGCAACTACACAGGTTTGAGTGCAGAAGCCGTCCAATTTTTATCGGACCTAAAGGATTCTCCTTCTAGCTATATGTCTACAGTAGCGGACTATATCCTTTGTTCCGATGGTGGATTTTACGACATGATAGAATATCTTTCCGCCTCTGTATGGGGTTCAGTTGGAGTAAAAATTATAGGCGAATGTGCTCCAAATAGGAAGGATTGGGAAAATTATAAAGAAAAAGTAAGATCGTCCAAAAATCTATTTTTGATGTCACTATATAAACCTATGCCGCATAGCATACTTTCACCAAGCGAAACTGAGCACGAATCGTTCATGTTCGCAAAAATCATTAAAGATTTACCTCGACTTTATGACGATTTTAAGAAGGACTACTCTAATAATGAAGAATTTATCAATGCAGTTATATGCGATTATGTGAATCAATATAAGCAAAACTTAGAAGATGATGTCGAAAAATAAAAACCGCCCCCGGCGCTCTCAACACCGGGGACGGCAATAGGGCAGAAGTCTTGGCGGACGCTCTGCCCTCCTATCATACCAGAAACAAGGAGGAATTGCAATGGCAAGAAAAAGCACCAGAGCCGCCCAGGGCGGCGGCACGATCCGGCAGCGTCCGGATGGACGCTGGGAAGCCCGTTTCACCGTAGGCCGGGACCCCGGCACCGGCAAACAGATCCAGCGCAGCGTCTACGGCTCCACCCAGAAGGAGGTCCGGCAGAAGCTGGCACAGGCCGTGGCCGATCTGGACAGCGGCATCTATCAGGCCCCGAACAAGATCAAGGTTTCAGAGTGGATGCAGGAATGGCTCGCTACCTTCTGTGAGGGCAAGGTAAAGCTCCTGACAATGCAAACCTACTCCGGCCTGATCAGGAACCACATCAACCCCGCCATTGGCGCTATGGAGCTGCAGGTGGTCAAGGGTACTCATATCCAGAAACTGTATAACTCCATGATAAAGGCCGGCCTCTCCGGGAAGCTGGTGCAGAATGTCTCCGCAGTCTTACATAAAGCGTTCAGCGTGGCTATCAAGCAGGGTATCATCCGGACAAACCCCTGTGACGGTGCAGAGCGGCCCAAAGTGGAGCGGCGGGAGATTAAGCCGCTGTCAGACAGTGAGATTCCCTTATTCCTCGCCGCTATAGAGGACTCCCCCATGCGCAACGCTTACGCCCTCTGCTTGTTTGCCGGACTGCGGGAAGGGGAATGCCTGGGCCTTTCGTGGAAACAAGTGGATTTCCAGCGAGGGAGGATCACCATCAGCCAACAGCTCCAGCAGAAGAAGACAGGCGGCTGTGAATACTTCCTTTCCCCTACCACCAAGAGCGGCAAGCCCCGAACCATCGAGCCGCCGACGATTGCGTTTGAATATCTGAGGGCGGAAAAGCGGAAGCAGACGGAGAACCGGCTGAAAGCTGGCCCGGCCTGGAGCAACCAAGACGACCTGGTTTTTACGAATGAACTGGGACGGCACTACGTGATCCTGACGTTTTACAAGAATTTCAAGAAGATTGCCGCCAGCATCGGCAGGCCGGACGCAAGGCCCCATGACCTCAGGCACACTGCGGCCACAGTTGCCATTGCCAGCGGCGCGGACATTAAGAGCGTCCAGGACCTTCTCGGTCATGCCACGGCCAGCTTCACCCTCAACGTCTACGCCCATACCTCCGAACAGATGATGAAGGACACGGCAGCGCGGATGCAGAGCTACTATGACAACCTCGCCGCTAAAGGGTAAAACGCCTGTAAAGGGTAAAATAAAGGGTAAATGCCATGATCCAGACGGAAAAAAAGCCTTGCACCCATTGAGGCGCAAGGCTTTTACTGTGGCGGAGATGGAGAGATTCGAACTCTCGATACCCTTTTGAGGTATACACGATTTCCAATCGTGCGCGCTCGACCAGCTACGCGACATCTCCATGCTCTGCATTATACCTGACTTTTTTATAAAAGTCAAGAGGAACTTTGGCAGGGGAAGCGTCCCCGAAAACAGAGGTTAAAATACCTTCCATGCCATACCCATATCTTAAATGCTTTGTAAAATAAAGTGTTCCAAAAAGCTAATGCGCAACAAATCCGGCGCATATTTTCTCCTTAATGTTCTTATTTCTCGACGCTTGAAAATGAAAGGCCTCTTGCGCAAACCTGTTGTCTGCGCAAGAGGCCTTTCTGGTTTTGCAGGAAATACCGACTTCGGGATATATCCTGCCGCTATACGCCGATGCTGCTTCGCCAAAGTAATAGCAGCGGTCAAATCTACACTTATTGATTTAAATCTTTGTAAATCGGCTTTCTCAAACGTGAAAGGCTTATGACGATTCCAAGGATTCCTACGCTAAAGAACATAACAGCCGCTCCTGATCCGTTTCCCGAACCAAAAAAATGAGAAAGGATCTTTTGCATAGGCGAATCTGACGTCATAAACGGTTCTATGACATGGTCCGCCAATATACCGCCGAAAAATAACCCTAATGGAATTGTGCAGTTTTGCAATGTATCCTTTGCGGAAAAGACACGTCCCTGCATCTCAAGCGGGATGTGTTCGCGCAGGATTGCTGTTAAATTAGCGTTCATTATGACTGCGGGGATATATGACGCAAAGGCGGCAATACACCAAACCAAGGGGGAAAAGGATAGGCTTTGTACTACGTTGCCCGCAAAAACGAAAGCGGTGGTTACGAAAACGACCTTTGGCTTGTTCTTCGCAGGCTTCATCATAGTAACAAGGAGGCTTCCTGTAAGCAATCCTAATGCCACAGCGCTTTGAACCATGCCAAGCGCTTGCTGGCTGTTATTGGTTCTACCCAAAACAAAGGGGGCAATCATTCCATCATTGCCCAGTTTGGCAAGAAAATTGATGATGGCAATGAAAAGAGTAATCCGTAATAGGACTGAGCGCTCCCACAGGTAATGTATTCCTTCCAGGCAGCTTTTTAGAAACGGCGCATGGGCGCTCTCCTCCGGATGTTTTATTTCTGGAATCTTAATGAAGAACAGCAGCGTAAAAAACGCGGCGGAGAAACTTACCAGGTCACACACCAGAACTGCCGTCATACCTCCAAAGGCTAACAGACAGCTGCCCAATGCCGGAGCCAGAATGGAAATAGCCGAACCGGAAAGGCTCTGCAGTCCGCCAACTCTGGTATAATATTTTTTCGGCGCCAACAAACTGGTCGCGACAAAAGAAGCCGGATTTTGAAAGGCATTCATAAAACTAAGCAAAACGTTGATAACATATAAATGCCATGCCATAAGGGCTGAAAAGGAAAACAGCGTAAGGACGGCTACCGTCCCGAAAGCGGCTATCAAATCAGCGCACAGCATAATACGCTTTTTATTCCAACGATCCGCCAAAGCCCCTGCTATAAAGCGAAAGAAAATTGTCGGCAAAAAGGAACAGATTGTTAAAAGCGTTATACTGGACGCCGTCCCCTCCTGCTCATAAGTCCAGATGATTAGCGCATAGCTGGTCATAGCCGTACCTAATTCGGAGACGGCCTGCGAACCCCATAAAAGTAAAAAACTGCGTAATTCTTTTATAAATATTAAATTTTTCATGGCTTTGCTCCTTACACAATAATGATTGCAGTTACATGGAACGCAAAGCCTAATGCGGACGATCAATTTACATTAAAATGGAGAAAATGCTCCGTGCAGGGATCGTCCTATATTAGACCTTGCACGGAGCATAGACATCTGCGGAAAAAGGAAATAAGCGCGTCATTTCGCAACACCTCCTTGTCAGAGCCGATTTTATCATGGGGAAAGGAAGAAATCAATGGTGACTGCCAAGTCCCTGCGATTGATACATGCACGCGGAATACACGCAATCCCTATATAACAACTCCCGGAAAGCCAGCAGCTATGCGGCTTTCCGGGAGTTTTCTATCTATTCCCACTCGTTGCTGGGTATCATATTCTAACGGATTTTGCTTTAGAAATATGATGCCCTGTTCTTTTGATTATTTGATATATCCATATTATCCAGCCTATACGATGGGCTGTTATCAAATTGTTATCAGCGGTGATAATGGAGAGTGAGTTTATAAAGGATTTGCCCAAGTAGTTTGTATATACACTATACCATAAAAAGGGAGAAAATACAATTACATTTATCCAACAGTCGAATATTGTATAGTCAAGCAAAATATGTTATATGATAGAAACATCTTTAGCTGCCACCCTCTTCTAAACGCCGTTATTTCAATAGTTTGAGCAGTAGACAGAAGTGGATAAAAGTGTTGAAATGTAGATAACTCATATATTGTTCCTGTATTATTCCTATACAGCTACTCCTACATTCTCGAACGGAGGATTTGCTATGCAAGAAACCTTATATTTATGCGATGGCAATGTCGAAACGTGCTCGAAAACCGGTTGCTACAAAAGAGGATTCGAGTGCCGACACACTACGGATGTCGCTCATGCGATAAACCCGGAGGGCAGTCGCAGGTTTGTGCCTGACGACCAAGGGAACCTTTGGGAGACTGACGCCTAAAAAGCGTCTTGAAGCGGAAGGAAAAGCGAACCGCCCGGTACTGCGAATACCGAGCGGCTGCTGTGGAATTACTTTTGCCCACTGTAAAAAGTCGAGTATGGAATACGCTCTTTCTTGTGGATTGCGAGAGCGTGAAACCAAAAATCGGGCAACTCTCACTCTGTCTTTTGGCTTGTAAAAGCGGTCGTACGGAATGTACTGCTTCGATGCCACAATTCCACCTCCTTCCATTTCAAGATGCTTTTTAAGCTGTTCATCTCGGCAGAATTATAGCATTGGCTGTGGAACAGCGCAAGCCATACACGCTATTTTATTTTTTCGATTTCTGTTTTCAGCCACTCAAATTCTCGCTGGGTGTAAACTTTTTCAGTGATGTCCGAAATCTTGTGGCCGACCATATACTTGATGGCATACTCGTCAACGCCGGCCTTTTTAGCAGCCGTGACAAAATGCTTTCTGCCATCGTGCGGACGGTGCTCTGGATTTAGCTTCAGCTCGTCCCGAACCATGCCGAAACCTTTTTGGTATCGCTGGTACGTCATCATCGTGGGCTTACCGCTCCGGCCATCCGTACAGTTGAAGAGGTACTTGCTGCCGATAGACAGGGCCTCTTTATATTTTCGTTCAACGAGGGGACGTATCTTTGAATGGATGGGGACGACCCGGTCCATGCCGGCGTCAGTTTTCATACCACCTTGGAACGTCCAGTTTTCGAGGTCTACGTTCTCCAGTTCCAGCAGACCAAGTTCCTGAGGACGCCAGCCTGAGTAGCACTGGATCAGCATGACATCTACAAACCGTTTGTCGTCAACATGGGCCCAGAGTCGCCTCATCTCGTCTTCGCTGAATGGGATGTGCTCTTGCTTTACGGTCTGGATCTCTTTGATGGTCTCTTCGGTAAGGTTGAATGTGCGAGAATAGTTCCGGTCGACCAGTTCGTACTCAAGGGCATAGTCGAGCATGAGGTTAAACAGGGATTTGATTTTGTTCTTCATGGAGGCGCTGGGGTGCTGCTCTTTGCCTCTGACGGTGGCCGTCCCCTCTTCCATACAGCCCTTTATATGACGGGCACGAACATCCATAACCCGCATACCATAGACTGCGGAGCAGTAGGCCCAGGCCGATTCAACGCCACGAACACTGCCCTCTGCCTTCAAGGTCTTAAAATACTCCTCTGACCATTTGTCATAGAGCTCTTTCACTGTGATAGACGGCTCCAGGTCATATGGGTTCTTGTTATATTCTACGAGGGCCGCATACGCATCATTGTAAGTTGGAAAATACGACTCCGGCTTAAGGGGTTTGCAAATAGGCTTTCCATCTTGGGTCTTTCCGACCGTAACCATCGCCCGAAAGGGATTACGAAGGTTACGGTTTTTTATTTCGCTGATCTGACCGAAGCCGTTGGGGAGGCGTCTTCGTTTGTTGTTTTTCGCACGAGGCTTTCGTTTGACGGTTGGCTTCATAGGGTAACCGCAGTGTGGACAGGCTGGAGCCTTATCACTGACTTGCAGCTCGCACTCGGGGCATTTGATGAGCATGATCGACACCTCCGCAGAAATTGCAAACGGTATTATGGAGGAGGTAAACTTACTTTAGAAAGGACTTTATGAAAGGTGACTACGAAAGGCGATTTTACCTCTTCCTTTTTCTTTTTGGGACTTGCACTGCCCGTAATGATCATATATCATAGTGTAGGAGTTTGTCAAGCTATTCCTACACAAAATTTTTAATTTAGATTAGACACGCTCCTAACTTAGATTAGCGGAGGCCAAGATATGGTTAGCGTAGATGTGTCTGTTTGCCCTAAATGCGGTGGGGCTTTGAAGTATTACGGAATGGTGCCACGAATTGTACGGACGAAGAACCGGACTACTTCCTGGGTCAAGATACGACGGCTTCGATGCTCTGAGTGCGGTGCCTTTCACAGGGAGCTGCCCGAACTGGTATTCCCGCACAAGCAATACGAGGCCGAGGTTATCCTTGGCGTTCTGGAGGGATTTATCACCTGTGAGACGCTTGGGTTCGAGGACTACCCCTGTGAGCTAACGATGGAAAACTGGAAATCGCAGGAACCGCAACTCCTTTTATGGAGGAATCCATATTTGAAAGGAGAAACAGAACATGAAACTTATACCTGTGGAGGCCGTACCTAAGCGGCGGGGCAGGCATCACCTGCAAGATCTCATTGAGGAATTTGTGAAGAGTGACGACAAAGTCGTGAAAATCGACTTTAGCGATCATGACTACAAGTCTGCAAAGGTCTGCCGGTCGTGCCTGGGCGTCGCCGCGAAGCAATCCGGCCACCCCATCAAGGTGTCGCTTCGTGAAGGCATTGTTTACCTGAGCAAAATGTGATTCATGAGGACGGAGCCCTGAAACAGGGGCTCTTTCCTTTTTGACCGAGTTCTTTTTAACAAAAAGTGGCTGCTAACTTAGAATAGCCGTCGAAAGGAGGTAAGCGCCAATGAGTGAAGAAAACTTCCCCTCTGGTTCAGTTCCGGTTGCTGTTGCGGCCCGTGTGTACGGCAAAGACGCCTCGTGGGTTCGGGCAGGAATTGTGTCTGGATGGCTTCCGATTGGCAAGGCCACTCGCGGCGGAAAACTGGTGACCAGCATTGAAGAGATGGATTCGAGGTTGGGGCGTATCAACTTCTACATCTCTCCCAAGAAACTCTACGAAGAGACAGGATATTTGTGGAAAGGAGAAAGACGGTAATGGGAACTGCGATACGCCCTGAAATCTCAGGCAAGAACAAATACTGGATCGAACGCCACCGGTATTACGAACTCAAGCATTTCTGTCTCCAATACCCCATCTGGAAACAGGCTCATGCGGCATTGGACAGTTTGAGCAAACGTCCGGCCGATCTGGCGATCTTTGTTCGCAGCGGTCAGATCCACGGCGACCCGACTGCCAGGTGTGCGGAGTCGAGACTGTTCTTCAGCGACCGCATGAAGTTGGTAGAGCAGGCAGCCATCGGCGCCGACCCTGAAATCTACACTTATATTTTGCGGGCCGTAACGGAGGGGCTTTCCTACGACACCCTGAAAATGCAGCATGGTATCCCCTGCTGTCGGGATGTCTACTACGACCGGTACAGACGCTTTTTCTGGCTGCTGGATAAGACGAGGGATTAAACAGATTATGGACGGAGGCCTGTAGCAGGGCCTCTTTCCTTTTATATTTTCCAGCACGCAGGTGACCAGAAAACATGCTACATTGGTATCTGAAAAATTCCCTGGGTTGAAAAATCTGAAAATCATTTTGGAGGTATGATTATGGAACTCGCTATTGGTATTGTCATCGGTGTTCTCCTCGGTATCGTGCTGTCCCGCCGGCGGTCTTTGGGCAATCTTCGCGTGGATCGCTCCGACCCCACCAGTGAGCCGCTGCTGTTTTTGGAGCTGGGTACGGACGTCCGTACCATCATGCGTAAAAAGCAGGTCGTGTTCAAAGTTCGGGTCGAAGACTTCCTCCCGCACGAATAGCAGTGGCTATTATGGAGCCAACTCAAAACTGAAAGGAGAAATGCAAAATGGCAGAAATCAAGAGTTTGCTGGACGAGGTAATCGAAGCGGAGATCGCTTACGTAGGTTCCCTCTCGCCCGAAGACGAAAAGAAGTCAAAGGCAATCCAACATCTCGCAGACCTGCACAAGCTCCGTATCGACGAGATCAAGGCCAAGACCGATGCTGACGAGAAGCGTCTTCGTCGGGCTATGGACAGCAAGCAGCATCGCGCTGAGCTCACTCTGAAAGAGCGTCAGGCCGATGGCGATGAGGCTGCCCGTGCCAACGAAGAGCAGTTCAAGCAGCATCAGCTCAACGACCAGGTTCTCGACCGGTACGTGAAGATTGGTGTAGCGACTGCGGAACTGGTGTTGCCGCTGGTGTTCTACGGCGTCTGGATGAAGAGGGGCCTCAAGTTTGAGGAAACCGGAACGTTTACGTCCCAGACATTCAAGAATCTGTTCAACCGTTTTAAGCCTACGCGGAAGAGTTAAGGCTACACAAGCGTTGAGGTCGTGTGAAAAACACGGTCTCTTCGCTTTTTTCGTCGATTTTGCAGGGCACTTTATGGAAAGGAGATGACAAAGAGCTCTTTATATCTCTCGACTTAATGCCGGAAGTGCTGTATAATACATACGGTTGCTTCCAGATTAACAGGAGGTAATGAAAGTGCGCAGAAAGGAAAATAGGGTTATCAAACCGGCAGGTAGCGAATTGATGGACTACTTGAACAAAGGATACGCAATCTGCAATAAGTGCGGAGCGGTCATGGATCGCAAAGAAGATCCCGAAGGCGGATGTGATATTTACACCTGCCCGTCCTGCGGATGGGAAATTGATGAGATGGACTATGAGTACGAGGATGGAGATGAAATGGAACTCGTACTTGACGAAAGAGGTAAGGACTGCCTGATCTTCAAGAACGACATGCCACCCGCTGGATGCAGAGCGTGCGGAGGCCCGTATCCCTACTGCAAAACATCTTGCAAGATGTTCGACGACTGAAGCATTATCAACGCGGAGGAAGAGTCCCAACCGGGGCTTTTCCTCTTTTTTTGTTTGGAGGCCGCCATGCGATACCACTACGAAAAGCCAGAAATTTATCTGTCGATGTACGGAAAACGTTATATTTGCAATCATCCGGTGTATGACAGTTGCACCTTGTTCCAGATTGGCGAAGAGGGTTTGGCTGTGATACAGCAACGATATGACCCGGATACGAAAAGTACATTTTGGACAGAGGTGGATGCCTGGCTGACCGATGACTTATATTTGCATCCTCGATTTAAGGAATTTTTTGATAGGCGGGCTGGAGCTTGTACGAACGGGCTCTGGCCCACTGTTACAATCAGGCAGATTATGTGGGCGCTGAAGATGAAGCCACTTCCAAAGGAGCGCTGGGAAACGGTGTTTGACAGACGTGAGATTTAGCGCCAAATCCGCAGCCCCTATTATGGATACCAATACCTATTGAAAGGGGTTTAAGGAGTATGGACGAGATGAAAATTGAATCGAAATTCATGACTGGAATTGCATCGAGGTTCATCAAGAAAGCTGTGTGTAACAAGCTGGGCTGTGATATGGATATTCAGCTCAACGGGTTTCGCACGACGGTTCTGGATGACAAGACGCACGTTCACTTGGACATCGATTTGGAACTCACCAAGGACGGACTCAACAAACTAATGAAGAGCATTGGTCTCTGAGGGCAAGGCCGCATAACAGCGGCTTTTGCTCTTTTCGCAGATTTTGCAAACCGTATTATGGAGAGACAGTTAGCTCAGTGGTAGAGCGCCTCATGCCAGAGGAAGTCATCGGTTCGAGTCCGATACTGCTTCTCTAACTTTTTGAGCCAATTCGACGGCTCTTGAATTTTTACAGAAAGGAGAAGCCATGGATATCGAGACTTTTAATATGATCTTGGATGACGCATTCGTTATGGATATTTGGCTCCCGTCACCTCGGTCAAAGGAGTTTCAAAGACTTAGTCTTGACAAATGGGCATTCAATGAAATAAAAGAATACGTTTCGATGGGTCTATACCCATATAATGGTGGCATAGTGAAAGAGTATTGCGCGATTGTCAACAATTTCATGTTAAAAATGTCGCGATATTCCGAAAAAGAATCAAACGTAAGAGCCTGTCAAATATTTACAACTGCCTACAAAGCGGCCGCAAACGTTTTAGACTTGCTTCATGGCATGATGTAAAAATGAAAGGAGAACGCGCAATGAAACCCAAGTTAAGTCAAACGGTTGGACGAACTTTGAAAAAGGCTTCGCCGACCATCTTGACGTGCATAGGAGCCGTCGGTGTTGTAGCAACCGCGGTCTTGGCCGTCAAGGCAACCCCCAAAGCCCTTGAGATGGTGAGGGCTGACAGCAGGAAGAACCATGACGGAGATCCGTACGCCGCGACCAAAGTGGAGGTGGTCAAGTCGTGTTGGAAATGCTACGTTCCCGCCGTGGCCACCGGTGCCGCCACCGTCATCTGCATCTTTGGGGCCAACACGTTGAACCGGAGGCAACAGGCATCCCTTGCCAGCGCCTATGCCCTTGTCAGCCGGCAGTACAACGACTACAAACGAAAGCTCAAAGAGCTATACGGCGAAGAGGCACACAAGAAGGTCACGGAGGCTCTGGCTGTGGAGCAGGTGGACAAGGACCACTTCATCTCAGCACCAGGACTCGTCGGAAGCCCCTCTCTCGATTTCGAGGATGCAAACGAAGAGGAACGGCTTTTCTACGATCCCATTTCCAAGAGATATTTCCAGTCGACCATCAGTAAGGTGCTTCAAGCAGAATACCATCTCAACCGCAACTTCGCCCTCGGAGGCGGCTTCATCACCCTAAATGACTTTTACACTTTCCTCGGTATCGAGAAAATTCCAGAGGGCGATGCCATTGGCCGGATGGTTTCGGACGGTCTCTACTGGGTCGACTTCAACCACAGCAAAGCCATGGTGGACGACGGTCTGAACGGGGAAATCGAGTGCTACATCATCGATGTCGATTTTCCCCCGGTGACCGAAGAGGAATACGACCCCTATCTGTAACCCATCCGCAGAAACAGCAAGCACCTTTATGGAAAGGAGGTTACGCTTTATGGAGCAGAAAACTTTGTTTAAGCTGATGTCCCTTGTTGGCCTGGCCCTTGGCGGACTTGGAACACTGTTGTCCACCTGGGCTGACAGCAAGGAGCAGGAAGCAATCATCGAGGAAAAAGTCAATGAAGCGCTCGCCGCCCGTGAAAGCGAGGAAGAAGTTGAGGAGCCCTGACAGGGGCTCTTCGCTTTTGGAGGAATGTTCGATGAATGATATTGTAATTCAGGCTCTCACCGAATACCTAATCGAAACTCCGGAACCGGATGCTTTTTGGTGGCCGGAGCACTGGTTCGTGGAGGTCTCGACTTCGAGGTGGATTGCCGGGGAGCTTATCAACGCAATTTTAGATCATCCCATGACTCCAGCCGAAGACACGATGGAAGAACTGGCCATTAAGATGACGGCTTATCACGCTGATTCGGACGGCACCAATGCGGAGCGGATATTCTCAATCGCCGAGAGGTGTTTATGGGAATGGCTCGAACTATTCAGAGAGGAGAACATATTTTCATGAAGAAAAGCGCAATCGTAAAATCTTTGGGGGTCGCCAAAGCGGCGTTGAAAAAGTACAGCCCCCAGCTTCTGACCGGCATCGGCATCGCCGGCATGATCGCCACCACTGTCACAGCCGTTCGGGCAACGCCCAAGGCGCTCCGGCTCATCGACGAGCGGGAAATCCAGGAGAACAAGCGCCTCACCACCGCTGAGGTCATCAAGACCACCTGGAAGTGCTACATCCCCGCCGCGGTGACCGGAACCTTGTCGGTGGCTTGTCTTATCGGCGCAAATTCTGTCAGCTTGAAGCGCCACGCTGCCCTCGCTACGGCCTACACCCTTTCGGAGACTGCTCTGAAAGAGTATCAGGAGAAGACTGTCGAGGTTGTCGGTGAGAAAAAGGAGCAGGCCATCCGGGACGCCGTCGCTAAGGACAAGCTGGTCAGCAACCCTGTTGACGACAAGCAAATCGTCATGACCGGCAGTGGGGAGACCCTCTGCTATGATGTGCTGTCCGGGCGTTACTTCAAGTCTGACATCGAGAAGATTCGGAAAGCCATCAATGACCTGAACCGGGACATGCTCTCCGAGCAGTATGTGTCCTTGAACGACCTGTATTACGCCATTGGTCTGCCCGACATCAAACTCGGCGAGGCCCTTGGCTGGAACATTGACAAGGGCTATATTGATGTGCAGTTCGGGACGCATCTGGCTGCCAACGGCACGCCCTGTCTTGTGCTCGCCTTTAATGTTGCACCTCAGTATGGCTATAACATCCTGAGCCTGTCCTGACCCGCAGATTTTGCATCTCCTATTATGGAGAACCATCCCGAAAAAATACATTTGAAAAGGAGAAATTCACTATGGAAGACAAGAACGTGAGAGCGAACGAGGTCGAGGAAATCGAGACCAGCACCGAGATCGAAGAGGTCGAGGACAGCTCCAACGCTGGCGCCCTGCTCATGGGGATCGTCGGAGGCTTCATTGCCTACGCCATTATCGGCGGGGCCAAGAAGCTCTGGGCGGTCGCCGAGGAGAAGTACGTCGCGAAGAAGCTGGCCCAGGCCAACACGAAGCCGATGCCGGCCGAGACGACTGCGCCCCAGGAGGCTCAGGACAAGGATTCCGGTGAGGAGCCCGAAGAGTAAATCACGGGGTTCACCAAGGGGGAGTACCTGTAACAGGGTGCTTCCCCTTTTTCCTTTATCAAAAAGTTTGGAGGTACGACAATGCCCGAATATCCTGATAATTCCCATAGTGGGCGAGAGGCGGCCAGTCCCCCTGAGAAAAAGGTGGGTAAGGTCGTCACTGGAACGGCAAAAACCCGCAAAAAGAGCGGGGCGCAAAAGTTTGCCGGAGCCTTTCTTCCCGAAGACGTCACCAGTGTCAAGAGCTACATCTTGAGAGATGTGGTCGTCCCCGGCATCAAGAACGCCATTGCCGATGTCGTGAGCATCATGCTCTTTGGCGAGACTGGGCGTATCGGCGGCCGAAAGACTAACGGCTCTAAGGTTTCCTACAACCGATACTACGACGACAAGCGGGATGACCGCCGTGAGTACGGACGTCCCAGAGCCCCTGGCGGTTTCGACTATGACGACATCGTCTTTGAAACCCGTGGAGATGCCGAGCGAGTCCTGGATCAGCTTGAGTCTGTTATCAATATCTACGGGCTCGCAAGCGTCCTTGATCTGTATGATCTGTCCGGCATCACTCCGCCGCGTGGTTACGCCAGTGACAAGTACGGCTGGACTGATATTCGGTCTGCTAAAGTGGCCCGTGCCCGTGACGGGTATATCTTAGAGCTTCCGAGAGCAGTTCAAATCAGTTAAGGAGGCGCACTATGTACGGATACCCTACCTCGTTTGGGTACAGAGGCCTGGTCAACGGCGAGTGGATGCTGTTCTCGACCGAGGCCGAGTATTCCGAGTACATGAGAGAACTCGCGGACTGAACGTCCGCCCAATCCAACTATTCTAAAAAGGAGATATTTGACCATGAAAAAGAACGAAATCATGAAGTCCGTGAGCGGAACCGTCCATAAGGTCGGCTTCCAGCTCCAGCGGAAGAGCCCCGAGCTCCTTGTGGGCTTGGGCATCATCGGCGCCATCACGAGCGCTGTTCTGGCCTGCAAGGCCACGACCAAGGCCGGCAAGATCATCGAGGAGGCCAACGATGCGATCAGCACCATCCACCAGGCGAACGAGAACGGCGTGACCAACGCCGGGGAGACCTACTCCGAGCAGGACTGCAAGAAGGATCTGACCGTTGCCTACGTTCAGACCGGCGTCAAGTTCGCCAAGTTGTATGCCCCCTCTGTCCTGCTGGGCGCGGCGTCCATCACCAGCATCCTGGCCAGCCACAACATCATGAAGAAGCGCAATGTCGCCCTGGCGGCAGCCTATGCGGCTGTGGACAAGTCCTTTAAGGACTACCGTGGCCGGGTTCTGGAGCGCTTCGGCGAGCAGGTGGAGAAGGAGCTCCGCTACAACATCAAGGCCCAGGAAATCGAGGAGACTGTTACGGACGGCAAGGGCAAGGAGAAGACGGTCAAGAAGACCGCCGATGTCGCCGAGGCCGGCTGGGACCCGTCCAAGTATAGCCCCTACGCCAAGATCTTCGACGAGAGTCATCCCGACTGGCGGAAAGACGCCGAGCAGAACCTCTACTACCTGAAGGCGCTCCAGGCGCAGGCTACAGATAAGCTCCGCTCCCAGGGGCATCTCTTTCTCAACGAGGTCTACGACATGCTGGGCTTCAAGCGCACCAAGGCCGGCTCCGCCGTGGGCTGGATCTATGACCCGCGGCATCCCATCGGCGATGACTTTGTCGACTTCGGCATGTTCGAGGTTCGGCGGCCTGCCGCGGTTGACTTCGTAAACGGCTATGAGCGCTCTTTCATCCTGGACTTCAACGTCGTGGGCGACATCACCTCCCTGCTGGCTGACCATCAGGATGAGTCCCTGGTGTGAGGTCATTGCCGTGAAAAAATACGTGCTGTTCTTTCTGATGGCGGTGCTCTCTTTGATTACTCTCTCTCGGGCGTTCTTTACCCCGATTGAAGCCCAGGAGACACCGCCTGTCTCAAGTGTCGAACCGCTGGTTCTGAAGACGAAGTATATCTCTGTCAGCGTCCCCGAAGTTACGGCCACCCCTGTGTCAATCGGGGCGGAAAGCGTAGTGTCGGATGCGGACATAGAGCTCATAGCTCTTCTCACCATGGCAGAAGCCGAGGGAGAGTGCGAGGAGGGCCAGCGGCTGGTTATCGATACGGTTCTCAATCGAGTCGACAGCCCTCATTTCCCGGACAACATTTATGACGTTGTGTACCAAAAGAACCAATACTGCGGTATGCAGCCGCCCCGCATTGACCGTTGCTGGGTCAAAGACGAACTTGTCCAACTCGTTCGTGAGGAACTGGAGAATCGGACGGACTATGATGTGATATTCTTCCGGACTGAACGCTACAGCGACTATGGCGTCCCCATGTTCCAAATTGAGCACCATTACTTTTCAAGCTATGATTAAAAGGAGGAGTAATCATGAAAAAGTTTCTGCGGTCCCTGCTGTCCTATACCCTGGCGACTATGTCGGGCCTGTGCCTCGTCAGCGGCGTGGCCGTCCTGTCGTCCGGGAGGTGACAGACATGGAGGGCTTTGCTAACCTGGTCTCCATGATGGACTACGTCCTGGACACAAAACGGAAGCGCCATATCACCGGTGGGCTGCTGCTGAGTGCGGCTATGCTTTTCGGTGGTCTGGCCATCACCGTCATGAGCATCAAAGACGAGGAGGATACCTATGATGAGTAAATTTGCTGCGCCCGCAGCGTTCTTTGTCGGGCTGGCTGTCGGCGCCGGTACGGCGTGGTACTGCGCCAAGGAGAAGTATGCCCACATCGCCGAACAGGAGATCGCTTCTGTGAAAGCGGCCTACGCCCAGCGTGAGCAGAGGCAGGAACAGCCGGTCGAGACGCCGGCAACGAAGCTGGCCGCCGGGAAAGTTCCGGAGAAACCCAGCATCGTCGACTATGCCCAGCGGGTGCAGGAGGCCGGATACACCGATTACTCCCGCACCATCAAGGCTGATCCGAAGCCCGAACCCGGTGAGCGCCCCTATGTCATCTCCCCCGATGAATTTGGGGAGATCGAGGAGTACACCAAGGTCAGCCTGACGCACTTCGCTGACGGTGTTCTGGCGGATGAGTGCGGCGAGGTCGTCGATAACGTGGAGGAAATCGTCGGCGACGCTCTGGAGCACATCGGCGAGTACGAGGATGATTGCGTCCACGTCCGCAGCGACGCCAAGCGTTGTGACTACGAGATTCTGGAGGATCTTCGTACGTTCGACGAGTTCCAGAAGACCCTTCCTCCGAATCATTGATAAGGAGGCCTAACCCTTGACCAGAGACGAACTAATCGATCAATACTTTGATTGGATGTACCGGCTCGTGGTCGATGACCGATATTCTAATAAGTCCTATCGTAGGCTGTTTGCCAGGCTGTACGATACGGAATTTGTGTATACGATTCCGATGGACGGCAACCGGGCCGAAGACGGCATCGCGCTTAGGTATCGGTTCGGTCGCGAGTACGGCTACTGCGATGCAATGGTCGCCGATTTTCTGGACGACCGCTCGTGCAGCATTTTGGAAATGATGACCGCCCTTGCGATTCGCTGTGAGGAGCATCTGATGGACGACCCCGATGTTGGCAACCGGACCGGACAATGGTTCTGGAGTATGCTGACCAGTTTAGGGCTTGGATCCATGACGGATGCGAGGTTCAACCGAAGCTATGTGGACGCAGTCCTCGAACGCTTCTTGGACCACAACTACCAGCGGAACGGTGAGGGCGGTCTCTTCACCATCAACAACAGCCGATTTGATATGCGGTTCACGGAAATCTGGTATCAGATGAACTGCTATCTGAACGAAATCATTAGGGAGGGAGTTTAGCATGAAAAACATCACCCATCAGGTCCTTGTGACGGTCACGCCGTCCAAGGCATTTCTGGCCAAGCTCAACAAGCAGAGCCGGAGCAACAGGGCCTTTAAGGCCATCGCCGTGATTGCCGCCGGCTGTGCCATTTTGTCCGAGATCGAGCGCCGGAAACTGGAGGAGCAGGTCTACCAGCTCTCCATCCGGGTGAAGAAACTGGAGCGCAGCGAAGAGGAGTAAGTAATGTTAGACTTCTTGGTGATTTCGACGCGCAGCGGTAAGCGTGGTATCATCGAG
>OFHM01000991.1_pt1 | contig 20390 bp, 16 predicted proteins | sample 1521311 | NCBI WGS metagenome assembly OFHM01 (sample SAMEA3504083, study PRJEB24116) | mouse gut metagenome | biome: mouse gut; feature: mouse-associated habitat; material: faeces | place: Denmark | collected 2011 | reverse complement strand
AAGGTTTTTCAGGGACAGACAGTGTCCCTCCGTGAGAATCCGCTCATAAGCTGCCTGCACAAGCTTAAGACGCTCCTCCTTTTCTTCGCGCATGTAATCGCTCTGGGCTTTCATATCCGCGTATTTGACTTCAATAAGAAGCGGAAAAATATCCTCTCCCGCTTTCCTGACTGCCCGCCTCACATATTTTTGCCCCGGCAGTATGTCGCAGTCGTGATATCGCACCAGACGGGTCACTGTCTGGATGGTGTAGTTGTCGAACTTTAATCTGCGCAGAATCCCCCGGGCAATTTCCCCGGAAACCTCCTGATGTCCGTGAAAATGATAAACGCCTTCGGAGCTTACCGTCAGCGTCTTTGGTTTTCCCATATCATGGAACAGCATGGCAAGGCGCAGCGTTTTCTCCGGCCTTATCTCCTGCATGGATTTCAAAATATGCTCTCCCACGCTGTAACGGTGATGGGGATTTCTCTGCTCTGTCTCCATGCATTCGTCAAATTCAGGCATAATGATTCCGGTAATTCCCGTCTCCCAGGCAGTCCGCAGCTTTTCCGGGTGGGGGGATACCGCCAGCTTTACCAGTTCAACCTGAATCCGCTCGGCGCTGACAAGCCGCAGCCTCTGTGCCAGCTCTTTGATTGCCGCCGAGGTATTCTCTTCAATCTCATACCCGAGCTGCGCGGAAAAGCGCACCGCCCGCATCATGCGAAGGGCGTCCTCCGTAAAGCGCTCCCTCGCCTCGCCCACGCATCGGATTACTTTTTTCTCAATGTCCTCAAGGCCGCCAAATTCATCCACAAGCCCCGTCCGTTCATTGTAGGCCATGGCGTTAATCGTAAAATCACGCCTCTTTAAATCCTCCTTAAGGCTGGCGGTAAAGGTGACGCTCTCCGGATGCCTGCCGTCCTCGTACCTGCCGTCAACACGGTAAGTCGTCACCTCAAACCCCTCTCCTCCCAGCATCACCGTCACCGTTCCGTGAGCAATCCCGGTGTCGATGGTATGCCGGAAAAGTTCTTTTACCTGACAGGGCGATGCGGACGTGGTGATATCCCAATCGTCCGCCTCTCTCCCTAAAATGAAGTCGCGTACACAGCCGCTACGGCATATGCCTCCCAGCCGGCTTCCATAATCGTGTCGATGATGTATTTTACTTTGTCCGGTAATTGAATTTCGATTTTCATATTTTTATTATTTATTCCCTGTAGCTGCCGTTTTTAATATGCTCTGCCCCAGTAAACCATTTTCTTTGCGGGTTTTCCGCAGTAAACGCAGGTTTCGGACAGGCATTCCTGATGAAAGGGCATACAGCGGCTGGGAACGGCCATGTTTTCCTTGACGGCTTCCTCGCATGCCTGCTCTCCGCACCACATTGCTTTTACAAAGCCGGATTTTTCCGAAAAAATTCTTTCAAATTCTTCCCTGTTTACAGCCGTATAAGTGTGCTCCTCCAAATGCTCCTTTGCCCGCTTTAACATGTCGGACTGAATCTTTTCAAGCAGCGCGCCCACCGTTTCTTCCAGATTATCAAGAGACGCTTCTATCTTTTCTCTGGTGTCGCGGCGGCAGATAACGCACTTGCCCGCCTCAATATCCTTCGGGCCGATTTCCACACGGACAGGATATCCCCGCATCTCTGCCTCTGCAAATTTCCATCCCGGGCTCTTGTCCGTATCGTCCACCTTCACGCGGTAATGTCTGCTCAATACATCCCGAAGTTCATATGCCTTGTCCAGCACTCCTTCCTTTTTCTGCTGAACCGGTACAATACAGATCTGCACAGGCGCCACCCTGGGCGGAAGCACCAAACCTTCATTATCGCCGTGCACCATAATGATAGCTCCGATCAGCCGGGTAGTCATTCCCCAGGATGTCTGATGCACATATTTCAAAGTATTGTCTCTGTCCGTAAACTGTACGCCGAACGCTTTGGCAAATCCGTCGCCGAAATTATGGGAGGTTCCGGCCTGCAGCGCCTTGCCGTCGTGCATCAAGGCTTCGATGGCATAGGTAGCCACAGCTCCCGCGAATTTCTCCTTTTCCGTCTTCTGACCTCTGATTACCGGAATCGCCAATACTTCCTCACAAAAATCCGCATATAAATTCAGCATCTGAATCGTTCTGTCCTGGGCTTCCTCTTCGGTAGCATGGGCCGTATGTCCCTCCTGCCACAAGAATTCTCTGGAACGCAGGAATGGCCTGGTCTCCTTCTCCCAGCGTACCACGGAACACCACTGGTTATACACCTTCGGCAAATCCCGATAGGACTGAATATCATTTTTGTAAAAATCACAAAACAATGTCTCTGAGGTGGGTCTCACACAAAGCCGCTCCTGCAGAGGCGCAAGACCGCCGTGGGTCACCCATGCCACTTCCGGTGCAAAGCCTTCTACATGATCCTTCTCTTTCTGCAACAGGGACTCCGGAATAAACATAGGGAGATATACATTCTCCACGCCGGTCTCCTTGAATCTAGCGTCCAGCTGCTTCTGAATCAGCTCCCAGATCGCATAACCCGCGGGCTTGATCACCATACAACCCTTTACGGAGGTGTAGTCTATCAGCTCCGCCTTCTTTACCACGTCTGTGTACCATTGGGCAAAGTCCACATCCATGGATGTAATTTCCTCTACCATTTTCTTGTCTGCCATTGTTTTTCCTCCTATTTTAGTTCCGTCTCCGGGCGTCACATGCCCTTTAAGGGGGAGGAATTTCCGCTGCAAAGTGCGCATCTGAAATTTCTCCCGGGCATGTGACACCCGGAGACTGTTTTTCCAGTTCCGCAGAAAGCCTCCCCAGTACCAGTAAAGGCAGAGTATTTCCGGCCGCTAAGTGATGCGGCCATAAACCCTCTGGGCACTGGATCGGCTTTCTGCTGTTTTTTTGATCCGTCTCCGGGCGTCACATGCCCCAAGGTTTTCCCGTATAACAAAAGCCGGACTTCCATCCCCGAAGGGACCGGAAATCCGGCGGTACCACCCTGATTGACATCTGCATGTCCATCTCTCCTACCGTTAACGCCAGTCTGCGTTGTGCTTTTGTCCGTTTCCGCTGCCGCGCAAAGTACCTCACACAAGACTCCGAGGCAGGTTCCGAACCTTCCGCATAAGAACCTCTCAGCCGTATTCAGCCCCTTCCGGCAGCCAAAATACCACGTCCTCTCTCTGCATTGCTTCCCGATCCGTACTATTCCTCTTCTCAGTCATTTTCTCTATCTGTATGGGATTATAGTTCAGCCCAATCCGTTTGTCAAGCAAAATCCGTCACTCCAGCACATCAAAAGCTGTCCCGCAGGCCCACGGACTCCCCACGTCGCAGCGTCCATGATGATACTGACGGGAAATTACTCCTCCTTCCCCTTCCACCACTTCGATTTTAATCCTACTCTCTCCTGCCTCCATATGTCCGTCCAGAAATGCAATCAGAGCATCCTCCTCCGAATTTTCCTCCGGTTTCCTGTTCTCGCTCATCCTGTTACCTCCTATTCCAGTTCCGTAACAGGCCATTTCAGTACCAATAATGGCAGAAGAATTCCTGTCCCAAATGCAGGGCCAGTAATTCTTCTGGGCACTGAAATGGCCTGTTACTGTTTCCTGTTCCGTAACAGGCCATTTCAGTACCAATAATGGCAGAAGAATTCCTGCTCCAAATGCAGGGCCGGTAATTCTTCTGGGCACTGAAATGGCCTGTTACTGTTTCCTGTTCCGTAACCGCCCTCCACAGTACCCTTCCCGGCATAGGCCTTCCAGACGCTTAATTCATGCGTCTATAAGTCCTGTGGGCACTGCGGATGGCAGTTGCTGTTTTTTATTCCAGTTCCGCAACCGCTGCCGCCTCTATCGGATAACAAATCAATAAAGTACCTTTCTCTACGGAAATCCTGCTCCTTACGCCGATCAACTCATTGCTGACGCCGAGAGGATACGTATTCCGCATAACAGCTCCCTCCAGTCTGTATTTCAAACCCTCTAAAAATACCCCCACTGCCTCATCGGAATGAGAAAAAACCGAAATATAGCCCTTCACTCCCTCCGGAAAGGTCATCGTCCCATCTGTAAGCGCAGTCAGCACATAATCTCCGCCAAAGAGAAATCCCTGCCTTCCGTCCCGGGACAATTCCGCCAGAAGCTGTATATTGGCAATCGTGTGATCCATTCTTCCGCCGGTTCCGCAATATATATGAAAACTTGCATATCCCCTCCGGATTCCTTCCCAAATGGCAGACCGCATATCCGTATCATCCTTTTCCGCATTCAGCACAATCACATTGGGATGCTGCGGTATAAACTGCAGACTGTCAAAATCCCCTATGGCCATATCAATCGGAATACCTGCCTGCTCCAGATACTGATATCCCCCGTCCACCGCAATTACATAATCATCCTTACATGGTACAAAATCCAAACTAAAGTTTTGCCCTGCGCCTACAACATAGCAAATCCCCTGCTTTCCGCTTTTTTCACTCAACTTCGATGCTCCCCGCCCTTTTAAATGATGCTGAAAATCCTTTTCTGTTCTATTATACACGAGTGCATGGATTTTTTCAATTTTTCTGCTGATTTTATACCTCGAATGTATCGTAATAAATTCCTTTGACAGCGATTTCTTTCAGTTCTCCACCTCTCCCTGCACAGGAAGCACATAGGAGGGATCCGTCTTCTCCATACCGTAAACCGTCACACAGTCCTGCAGCTCCTCGGCCTTTGCCAATATGACATTCTCCGGCTCCATCCTCACCCGGAAGTGAAATACACCGTCCGCATTTGCCCGTCCGATGAGGTATCTGCAATTATCGGACTTGACATGGCGGTGCCAGCGTATTATAACAGCATGAACTACAATATGTCAGCGCGTTTCTTTACATCGCATTCAACTTTGGGAAGCAGCATTTGCTTCCTATTCATATGTCTTATTGAAAACAATCCCTTCACTTCCAGACTGTCCGCCGTCATCCCTCTTAATCAGCACCACCGCAACGTCATTCACATTGGTTCCGGTTGGCCCCGTTTTAATCAGCCCCCCTGCTTCCCCCAGTGCCATATAGGCATTGTTGTCCTGCAATACCTGATAAATATCGATCCCCCGGGACAGCAGGCGCGCTTTCGTCCCCCCGTCGCAATACCCCCCGTCGGCATCCGTGGGGCCGTCCGTCCCGTCGCTGCCGATGCTGAACACGGCAGTGTCCCTCAATCCGGAGATGCCCTCCGCCGCGGCCAGTGCCAGTTCCTGGTTCCGGCCTCCCTTCCCGGTTCCGGACAGATGCACGATGGTCTCGCCCCCTGCCAAGAATGCCAGGCTCTGCCGCGAATCCTGATGTGTCTTCGCAACGGAGGCCAGAAAGCTTCCCGCCTCCCTGGCCTCGCAGCACAGCTGATCCGTGAGAATCAGCGGATGATACCCCAGAGCCTCACAGGCCTGCGCGGCCCCAAGGCACAGGTTCCTGACGCTTCCCGTAACCACAGTCTCCACATTGTCCAGTTCTTTCGGCGTCTCCACCTCTAACAGCTCCATCGCCCGGGCGCTGAGTCGGAGCCGGTATTTCTCCGCAATGGCCAGTGCCTGCCCGCAGGTGCTGCTGTCGGGATATGCGGGACCGGAAGCAATCATGTCCAGAGGATCTCCCAGTATATCGCTGAGCACAATACTGTACACCTTCGCAGGGGCACAAATCTGCGCAAAGCGGCCCCCCTTGACGGCGGAGAGCCGCTTGCGTATGATGTTCATCTCCCTGATGTCCGCTCCGCAGGCGAGAAGCTGCGCCGTTATGTCAGCAAGCTCGCCCCCGTCCGTGAGAGGCTTTTCAAAAAGCGCCGAGCCTCCCCCTGACAGCAGGAAAATGACCGTATCCTCCCGTCCTAAACCGCTGACCAGCTCCAAAGCCGCCCGGGTGCCCCTGAAGGAATTCTCGTCCGGCACAGGATGCCCTGCCTCATAACATCGGACTTTCGGGATAGCACCCTTCACATGCCCGTACTTCGTGACGCATACCCCTGCCTGCAGCCTGTCCCCCAAAATGCGTGCCGCCGTGGCCGCCATCTGCCATGCCGCTTTTCCCGCAGCCACCAGATACACTCCGCCGCCGAAAGCTTTCCCCCGCAGTGCCTGCTCCACCGCCTCATCCGGCATCACCTTCTGTAACGCGGCCTTTATAATTCTGTCTGCATCCTTCCTCAAATCCATGGCACTCCCCCCGGACAGCTGCGTAAAATCAATGACTGCCATTTGGTCACACCCTTTCCATTCCCAGTGAAAAATCACCCTTAATGGTATTCATACCAATATCTATTGTTCAACTCCATTTTAACCTCTGATTTATCGGTTTGTAACGCTTCATGACGCACTGGCTGTACACAAAACAGGCTGGAACACCCCATTTTGGCGCATGCATTCCCACCGCCACCGCCCCCTATTCCAGATAAAACACCGGCCCCTTCGCCGGAAAAGGCAGGCTCCTCCCCCGGGGCACCAGGAAGGCGTGGTCCCTGCCGAAGAGATTCAGCCTGTCGCACTGGCAGTCCGTAATAATCAGCAGCGGCGCCTCCTTTGGAAAATCCTCCGCCTGTTCCAGAAGCTCTACCCCGGGCTGAAGCACCGTGCCTCCCCGTCCCCGTACCCGGACGCTGCCCGCGATATCCGCCGCCTCCATGTATCCCTGGTCATAGGGAGCGGCATCGCAGAACACCACCCGTACCCGGTTCACGTCCCGGGCGGCGCTGTAACTGGCGATGGCTCCAAGCGCCGCGGCAAGAAGCCCCCGGTCCATAGAGCCGGAAGTGTCCAGCAGCACCCCGAAAGTCCGTCCTGCCCGCGCTGCCTCCTCATACCGGTAGGAAGGCCTGGGGATGTCCGGCGTGGCCGACTGTCTCCGGCTGAGCCTGGCGTAGGTCCGGCGCTTTTCCAGGGGCTCGAACCGCTCGTCGAACCACCGGGCCAGTTTCACGTCCTAGGGAATGGGCGGCTGAGACAGCGCCCTTATCTCCTCCACCAGTCCCGCAGGGAGATATCCCCTGTCATGGGCCTGGTGAAAATCCAGTCCCCTCTGGATGGCGGATCTGCACCAGGCATCCAGATCCACAAAATCTTTGGAACCCTGCCAGTCGGTTGGCCCGAAAAGGATATCGTGCCGTGCCATCCGCCGGTATTTCCGCAGGTTTGCCGCCAGAAGGTCATAGACGCTCTCCGCGGACAGCCCCGCAAGCTCCGGGTCATAGAGCAGGCCCTCGGGCATGGTTCCCACCTCCATATCCCGCAGCCACTGGTTAATCACATAATCGCAGGCCGTGTTCCACAGCTCCGGATCCCTCTTTCCCAGACGCGCCTCATGGCAGAGCGCGGCATGAAGGTACTCATGGGCCAGGACAAAACGCCACTCCTGCTCGGTGAGGCGGGCGGCGGGATTCACGTAAATCTCCTGCATCTGAACGGAAATCGCCGCTATGGAAATATCCATCCGCTGCGCTGCCAGAGGATCCTCCACCAGTTGAAAGCCCGCAGCCACGCCTCCAAGCAGCGGGTAACTGGACAGAAACCACTCCCTGGCACGTTGTACGGGGCCCATCTTCCTGTATTCGCCGGGCTTTGTATCGACACCCCCGGCATAGTCAACCGCTGTCCGCAGCGCATCCCGCAGGCTCTCGGCGAAGAGCTGCCGCCAGTCTGTTGCCCCGCTCCACCAGTGCCACGGCTTTCCCTCCCCCTGCCAGGACATGTCCGCCCGGCCGCCGCTCATGGTGGAGTACCGGAAATACGCAGGCCCCCTGTGCTCCTTCAGCCAGAAATAAAGCTTCTCCTCCTCTCTGGCGCCGGCGGGCAGCGGAAACGCAAACTCCGCCGGAACCGTGCCGATGTGGAGGTCCGCCAGGTACCTGAACACCACACAGTCGCAGGCAGCATTCCAGAGCGCATCCTTCTCCCTGTCCTCCCGGATATGGCCCAGCCCTAAGTGGAGCAGGCAGTGCGCCAACACATAGGCCCACTCCCCTGCAGATGCCCGCCGGTGGCTGTTGGCGTAGATATGCCCCTGGGATGTGACCCATGCCCAGTCCTCCTTTGCCATGGGATAATCGTCCTCAAAGTGGGGATAGGCCCGCTCTATCAGGGGGCCCAGTATGGCATTTTGTTTCACCAGTCCGTAGCCGGCCTGGAAGGCTTCCGCCGCCGGATTGATTTTTTTCGCTTTCCCGCTCATTTTTGCTTTCCCACTCATTTTGCTTTCCCGCTCATCCGTTTCGTTTGTCGGCCAGGCGCGGCAGATCCCGGAAGAGTTCCACCACAAACCAGTCCGGCAGCTCCTTTCCGTCCTCCGGCGTCACAGCCATCCGGGCAATCTCCAGGCTTAAATTCGCCAGTTCGGTGATGCGGTCCTTGGCCTGCAAAACCAGTGCCCTGCTGTCCGCACTAAGCCTCCCCCGCTCCGCAGGCAGTTCCTTCACCAGGCGGGCTCTGAGGGACTGGGCCAGGAAATAGAGCACATCCCGCTCCTCCGGTTTCTCCGGCCAGGGCTGTTCCCCGGACAGAATCTTGTCTAGGACGTACTGGCTGCGAATCTGGCGGATGTAGGCCAGGAACTGGGTGGCGTGGCGGGCGCTCAGGCACCCCGTAGCCAGAATCCGCAGGGCCTCCTCCCCGATGTCCGGGCCGTAGCTGTGGATGGCGTCGCTGAGCATGTGCCAGGAGCGGGGCGTGGAGAAGGGCTCCTCGCTCTTGGGGGGTTTTGCCCACAGATGGTCCGGGCGGCTGGTGATGTAGTCATAGATGTAGGGATGGATGCCGTTTGCGGCGGCCCATTCCAGCCAGAGCCTGGGGCTGGCGGTGAGCTCCACATGGAACATCCGGTTCACCAGGGCGGAGGACATGGGCCGGGTGATGGCGTTGTCCTGGGCCCGGTTGCCCGCGCCCACCACGATGGAGCCCTCCGGCAGGCAGTATTCCCCGATCCGCCGCTCATGGATGAGGGAATAGAATGCTTTCTGCACCTCCGAGGTGCAGGCGTTCAGCTCGTCCAGGAAGAGGACGTAGGGCTCCTGCCTGGCGATGGTCCGGGGCGGGCAGAAGACGCTGTATCCGTCCCTGATCTGAGGGACGCCGATGATGTCCTCCGGGGCCAGCTGGCTGCCCAAAAGGGAGACACAGGGCAGCCCCAGGCTGTCCGCGAAGTCCTGGACGATGGCGGACTTGCCGATGCCCGGCGCGCCCCAGATGAACACCGGGCGGATCAGTCCTACGTTCAGTAGGACGTCCAGCAATTGTTTATGGTTTACGGTTATGGTCAGGTTCATGAAATATGATTACTCCTTTGTATTCTTATCTTGTACATACAGGCCGGCAAGGACCATCTCATGGAATCCATCGCCAGCCTTACCGCCGCCTCGGAGGAGTTCAAGCGGCTCCGCGGAACAGGGAAAGCATATGTAGGTATCCGGCACCACCACAGAGGGGCTCTGATAGCGGAGTGCCTGAGCCAGAAATAGCTCACCAGAGGGCTTTGCTGCCAGGCCCCTTTGGATGTCCGCCAGGTAAAAAAACATGCCTTACGGGCATATGATATACTTCCCTTTCGCCCGGGCCTGGGCATCTCTCAGAATCTCCTCCAGCTTTTCCAGCCCATACGTCCCGTAAACCATGCTGCTCACGTCCAGACGGCCTGTGTCGATCAAATCCAGCGCCCGCTTCTGCGTATAAGGGTTGATATAGGACGCTTTCAGTTCCAGCTCCTTTTTGAATATCTCAAAGGGCTTCACCGCAATGGTCTCGTCCGGCTTCGTCAGGCCGAACATCATCACCACCGCCTTGTTCCCGGCGATGTCGATGGCCTGTTCGATGGTGGCGGGACGGCCCACGCATTCGATGACCGTGTTCACCCAGGTGAAACCGGCCTTATGCAGCTGTTCTTTCACATCCTCCTGTAAGGGATCGATGCATACATCCGCTCCCAGCTTCGCCGCCACGAGACGCTTCTCCTCCACCGGCTCCAGCAGCGCCACCTTTGCCGCGCCCTCCAGTTTCGCCAGCTGCAGCATCAGCAGGCCTATCATGCCGCCACCGATGACCACCGCCTGGGAACCCGGCTGAATCCTGCACATATCAATCCCGTGGAGACAACATGCCACCGGCTCCGCCATGGCACCCTGTTCAAAGGAAGTCCTCTCCCCCAGCCGGTATACCTGTCTGACGTTCACGGCGCAGTATTCCGCAAATCCGCCATTCACAGTCGTTCCATATCCAATCATATGCTCACAGTAATGGGCCGCGCCGTTCCTACAGGGCGTACAGGCTCCGCAATAACAGTTCGGATCCACGCAGACTCTGTCGCCAGGCCGATAATCCGTGACCGCTTCGCCGACTTCCTCCACGATGCCGGAGAACTCATGCCCCAGTATGGTGGGCGGGGTGACCTCCGCCGCGCCCTTGTCCCCCTCATAGATGTGCACGTCCGTGCCGCAGACGCCGCAGGCTTTCACCCGAATCAGCACGTCCTTTGGCCCAACGGCCGGCATCTCGTGCTCCTGAATCCTTATGTCATGTTTTCCGTAAAATACCGCGCTCTTCATCTTCTATCCGCCCCTTCCTTTCTCCGGTCCCCTCTTCCGCCGATGCTTATCCTTGCGGCTCATCCCTCAGGGTGCATTCCGCAATAAGCTTCCGCTGCCTTAAATCCTATGACAGTATTTGACTTCTATTGTAAACCCATACGCCGCTTCTTTCAATACCCCCTTCCCATATATCCCCTGCCCTGTCAGTTATTTCCGGAACTTGCCGCTTATACTACATAACGCCAGTATTTACCGTACTGCACTGGTCAAACGCATATGGCCGGCATCATGCAGCCGGGTCCTGTCACTTCCTCTTCCGGAAGGTCAGCGCGATCACCTCATGGGCGAACAGCGGAGCCGCCGCCAGGATGCTCAGCCGCATCCATTCTTTCCCAGACAGGGGCGAGGTGCCGAAGGCCTGAATCAGGAAGGGAATCTCCGTCACGGCGAACTGCAGCAGGAACCCGGCGGCGCAGGCCAGAATCATGAGCCTGTTCTCCAGATGGTTCATCCGGAATATCGAGCGCTGGGTGTCCCGCATGCCCACCGCGTGGAAGAGCTGGGACATGCCCAGCACCGTGAAGGCGTAGGTTTGGGCCTTGGACAGCACGGAGCCGTTCTGCAGGATCTGGGTCAGGTTCTCCAAAGTCACGGCCAGGCCGTTCGTCCGAAGCAGCGCCCAGGGGAGCATCAGAAAGGCCGTCAGGCTCACCGCGGCGATCAGCAGGCCGTAAAAACAGGTGCACAGAAGGCCTCCCCTGGCGAACAGGCTCTCGCCCGCCTTTCTGGGCTGCTGTTTCATCAGGCTGTCCCCATCGTTTTTATCGATTCCCAGGGCCAGCGCCGGCAGGGAGTCGGTAATCAGGTTGATCCAAAGGATGTGGCTGGACTTCAGGGGGGAGGCCATGCCGCATATCACCGCGAAGAACATGGTGACGATCTCCCCCAGGTTGGAGGACAGTAGGAAAATCACCGACTTGCGGATGTTCTCGTAGACCCCTCTCCCCTCCTCGATGGCACGGCGGATGGTGGCGAAATTGTCGTCCGTCAGTATCATGTCCGAGGCCTGCCTGGCCACGTCCGTCCCGTTCTTTCCCATGGCGATGCCGATGTCCGCCCTTTTCAGGGAAGGGGCATCGTTCACGCCGTCGCCGGTCATGGCCACGATTTCCCCTCTCCGGCGAAATCCGTCCACGATGCGCACTTTCTGGGCAGGGGACACGCGGGCGAAGACTCTTATGTCTTCGATTCGGTCTGTCAGTTCCTCCTCCGACAGATGCCCCAGGGCCTCCCCCGTCATGCACTGTTCGGGGCGCTTGGCGATGCCCAGCTGTCTGCCGATGGCGAACGCCGTGTCCACATGGTCTCCTGTAATCATGACGGTCTTCACCCCCGCCTCCCGGAAGTCGGCCACCGCCCTGGCGGCCTCCGGCCTGGCCGGGTCGCGCATGCCTACCAGCCCCAGGAAGATCAGGTTCTCCTCAGCGGCTTTCGCCAGGCCTGTCTGCATGGCCACCGCCAGGGTGCGCAATGCCTCCCCGGACATCTCCTCCACGGCCCCCAGAATCTGTCTGCGATGGCGCTCGGTGAGCCGGGCAAAACCGCTTTCCGTGTAAATCCGGGTGCAGCGCTTCAGCACTTCATCGGGCGCTCCCTTGGTGTAGGAGACTGTGTGCGCCATTCCGCCGAAATTCTGCAGGCTCCCAATGCCAGCAGGCTCCACAATCCCTCCAGACTTCTGTCGAATTCCGCCGCCAGGAATCTCCGCCGCCCGCAATTCTCCTCTTCCGCTTCCGGAATATCGGTTTTCCGACATATTATCTTTTCTATGTAGTGTGGTCATCATTTTCCTGTCAGAGTCGAAGGAAAGCTCATCCACTCTGGGCATCCGGCTTTCCAGTCGGTCTTTCTCTATCCCGAAGGTTTCCGCCAGGTCCAGCAGCGCCAGCTCCGTGGGGTCGCCTGTGCGATTATTTTTATCCGCAATGGCGTCATTGCACAGCACCATCCCGTAATAGAAATCCGGACAGGCGGCGGGATCGCAGTCCCGGGCTTTCTGCATCCGGCCCTCCAGCCAGCACTTTTCCACGGTCATGCGGTTCTGTGTCAGTGTACCCGTCTTGTCCGAGCAGACTACGCTGACGGCCCCCAGGGTCTCCACGGAGGGGAGGCGGCGCACAATGGTGTTCACCTTCACCATGCGGGTGACGCTCAGGGCCAGGCAGATGGTCACCACGGCGGGCAGCCCCTCGGGAACCGCCGCCACTGCCAGGGAGATGGCCGTAATCAGCATTTCCGCCACGTTCCGGCGCTGGAACACGGCGATGCCGAACAGGGCGGCGCAGAGCAGCAGGCTCAGGAGGCTCAGCACCTTCCCCAACTCTCCCAGCCTCTTCTGCAGCGGGGTCATCTCTTCCTTGCTCTCTGTGATCATGGTAGCAATCTGTCCCAGCTCCGTGTCCATGCCGGTGGCCGTCACCAGCCCCTGCCCTCTGCCGTAGGTGACGATGGTGGACATGTAGGCCATGTTGCGCCTGTCCCCCAGGGGCAGACGTTCTCCCTGGGACGCGCTTCTTTCCTGGAATCCCTCATTTCCATGGAATCCATTGTTTTCCTGAAACGCGCCTTTTCTATCGGACACATCGCTTTCCTGGAATCCTTCATTTCCACGGAATCCATCGTTTTCCTGAAACGCGCCTTTCCTATATGAGGCATTTCTTCCCTGAATCCCTACGAATCCCGCGTCCTTCTCTATAGGAAGGGACTCCCCGGTCAAGGCGGATTCCTCTATCTTCAGATTTGAAGATTCTGTCAGCCGCAGATCCGCAGGCACCTGGCATCCCGCCTCCAGCCAGACCAGGTCGCCCCGCACCAGCTCCGCCGCGGGAATCTCCATGCGTCTGCCCTCCCGGATGACGAAGGCCTTAGGGCTGGTGAGCTTCTTCAGGGATTCCAGGGCCTTCTTCGCCTTGCCCTCCTGGAGCATGCCCACCGCCGCGTTCAACAGCACCACCACGCCGATGATGACGGCGTCGCTGACCTCCCCCAGCAGCACGGAGACCACCGCCGCCACGATCAGCACATAGATCAGCGGGTCGTTCAGCTGCTCCAGGAACGACTCTATCACTGTCTTCTTCCGCGGGGCGCGCATCTCGTTTCGGCCCTCCCTCTGCAGCCGCTCCTGCGCCTCCCGCAGGCTTAAGCCCCTCTGCACATCGCTCTTCAATTCCTCTGCCGTCTCCCCAATGCCCCACTGTTCAAACACGTCTATCCCTCCTGAAGCTTGTTTCTTTTGAAAGTCTATGCCTGGGGGCGGGAAAGTATGTCCTCCTTTTCCGTGGATGTCAGGCCTTTCCCTACAGGCCCTTCAGCAGATCCTGCAGCAGCATGATGTGGTATTCCTCGTCCGCGATGATTCTGGCCAGCGTGGCATTCACACAGGAATCGTCTATCATGCCGATATGCTTCCTGTACTGGCTGACGGCGGCCTTTTCGGCCTCGATGTCGGCCCGCAGCATCTCTTTGGCATTCCCCGGGATGTCCAGGTAGGCCGGCGTCCACATCTTCCCTTTCCCGCCCGGGTGCCTGGCCGTGAAGTCCACCTCCCCGCCCAACAGGTATATCAGCTCGCCCAGCTTCTGAAGGTGCATCATCTCTGCCATGGCTATCCCTAAAATCATCCTGGCCAGGGCACAGTGTTCGCTGGAAAGGCGGTTCTCGTTGTTGATATACTGGGTGATGGCGCTCAGCTCCGACACCCCGCCGCAGTAGTCCACGCTCAGCAGATCCGCATAGTCCTGATTCCGGCGCATTACCTGGATGGGCGGATAGGGCAGGGGCGTCATGGCCGGTCTGATGCCTGACATGTCGCAATTGTTGACCATTATAGTCAATTCATTTCTTTCCAATGGAATTCCTTTTCTGCAATCCTGTTTCACCGCCGGGCTTCCCTGGATTGCATGACGCTTTTGATTACTATATTACACTCTCCCGCTCTTTGTGCAGCTTTGGCTTTCTTTATGCATCTTTTTTGCATCATTTTTCCGGATGCGACAAAATGATGCAAAAATGTTGAAATTTTGATGCACCTTATGTGCATTGCCGTTTTATCCTCAATACATGCATGTAGTGAAATCTTACGCAAAACCGAATAGACGGCATGACGGACTGTGTTTGACGACCGAAAAAACGGAATGCCGTTCATACAAAAAACGGAGGTATGTTACCATGAAGAAACTGAAAAAAGGCTTATGCCTGCTGCTCGTTGTACTGTTGGCTCTCACGGTCTGCCCATTCAGGGCCTCCGCCGAAGAAGGTTCCGGGGATGGCACGGAGGACGAAGAGGAGACGCTTCTGGCTCCGTATTTCATCATCCAGGGTGAGGACGGCGAAACCTCAGTGGACCATTTTCCCCTGAAATCCACAGAGGTGACCACCAATATCAACGGCGTCATCGCCGAGACTTACGTGGTACAGACCTATAGGAACGAAGGGGACAAGCCCATTAACGCGCGGTACGTGTTCCCCACGTCTTCCACGGTAACGATGCATGGCATGAAGATGGAAATCGGTAATCACGTTGTTACCGCACAGATAAAGGAAAAGGAAGAGGCCAAGGAGGAATACGAGGAGGCCAAAAGTGAAGGAAAGAGCGCATCCCTGCTGGAACAGAAGCGGCCCAATGTGTTCACCATGGATGTGGCGAACATCATGCCCGGGGATACTGCCTGCATCGAGCTGCATTATACTGAAATGATCACTTCCGTGGAGGGCATCTATGAGTTCGTCTTCCCCACTGTGGTAGGCCCCCGCTATGTCGCTGGCGAGCCCTCCGCGCCCGTGGATGATAATGATGTCATTTCCAAAGTCGTAGACATGCAGGACGCCGTCTCTGACGAGGACGCAGTCGAAGACAGAGACGGCTCCTCTTCCGGCGAGGACGGCAGTTCCAAGGACACTTCCGCTTCTGGCGAGGACGGCGACTCCGATGACAGAAACACAACCGACAGGAAAAACAGCTCCGAGAGCAGCAGCGAAACCGGCGAGGACAGCGATTCCAACGACATCTCCGCTTCCGGCGAGACGGACTGCAGCGCCGACGAGGCAGACAATAACAGCGCCTCTGGCAGCGGGCACAAAGACAGCTGGACTTCCAGCCCCTACCTCCCGAACGGCGCGGTGCCGGACAGCGAATACCACATTACCGTCAACCTCTCCACAGGCGTGCCCATCGCCGATGTGAGCTGCAAGTCCCACGAGATAAACGTGGCGAAGAACGGGGATTCCCAGGCCACCATCACCCTGGCCAATCCGGAAGATTACGCTGGCAACCGGGACTTCATCCTGAAATACAAACTCACCAACGAAACTGTCCAAAGCGGCCTCATGCTCACCAGCTCAGGGGACGAAAACTATTTTCTGCTCACCGTCCAGCCGCCGGAGCGTTTCACTCCAGATGACATCCCGCCCCGGGAATACATCTTCGTCCTCGACATATCCGGCTCCATGTACGGATATCCCCTGGACACCGCCAAGGCGCTGATCCGGAACCTGGTCGCGAACCTGAAAGAGACGGACAAGTTCAACCTGGTTCTGTTCGAGAATGACACCTACCTGCTGTCAGCCAAGTCCCTCCCTGCCAACTCGAAGAACGTGGCCATGGCCATGAAGCTCATCGATGACCAGGAAGGCGGCGGCGGAACCTCCCTGCTGCCCGCGCTGAACGAAGCCATCTCCATCCCTATGGACAAGGATTTCGCCCGGAGCGTCGTCATCATCACGGACGGCTATATCTCCAACGAAAGCGAGATCTATGACCTGATCAACGAGAACATGGGCACAGCCAGCTTCTTCTCTTTCGGCATAGGCTGCTCCGTGAACGATTACCTGATCAAAGGAATCGCCCAGTGCGGTTTCGGCGAGGCTTTCACCGTGACGGATTCCGCGGACGCGGAGGAATACGCGGAACGTTTCCGCACTTATATAGAATCCCCTCTTCTGACCGGAATCACGATAGATTATGGCGGGTTCGACGTATATGATGTAGCCACCGCCGCGCCCTCCATCCTGTATGCCCAGAAGCCGCTGGTCCTGTTCGGCAAATGGCGCGGAGAGCCATCCGGCACCATCACTGTATCCGGCCAGACAGGAAGCGAAAGCTATGTACAGGAGATTCCGGTAAGCGATGTGGCCGTGGACACAGAGAATGAAGCCGTCCGCTACCTCTGGGCCCGGACGAAGCTGGATCAATTGGCAGGCTTCGGGAGCATCCGAAATGACGACTCTGTGAAAGAGGACATCACCCAGCTGGGCCTGGAATACAACATGACCACGCCCTACACCTCCTTCATCGCCGTGGTGGAGGAAGTCCGGAACCCGGAAGGGGACAGCGAGGACGTGAACCAGGCGCTGCCGCTGCCCCTCCAGGTGTCCAATCTGGCCGTAGGCGGCGGATATACCGCATACTCGGAGCCGGGCGGCATCATCCTCGGAGTGATTCTGACAATCGTGTCGTTTTTCGGCATCCTGGGGCGGAACAGGAAGAAAAAAAGACACTAATGCTAACCGCAGAGCGATGCGGACTGTAGAATATGGCATACAGACAGCATCATTTAGAGCACGGCAGTGTCAAACGGATTATGAAAAAGCCCCCCTTTCCGTTGGCTTAGCCCATTATATTTTGTTTACGGAATCCCCGTCAAGGCTGAAATAAACGGGCTTTCAGCCCGGCCTTGACTGGGCTCCCGAAGCAAAATGTGGGTTTGGGGCATATAAAGTTGACACTGCCTGGAGCACATTGGGAGCATGGAAAATGAACACTCAGAAAATAACCGGATTCCTCCGACAGAACCTGCTTTTTTATACCCTGGGATTCTTTATCCTCTTTGGAATGAAATATTATTACAGCCAGGCAGATGCCGAGAACCTGAGATGGATTCTCGGCCCCACTGCCAGGTGGGTGGAGTCCCTGAGCGGCATCCCTTTCGTGTATGCGCCGGGGATGGGCTACGCGAACCACAGTCTGCGCTTCCTGATCGCGCCCTCCTGCTCCGGCGTCCAGTTCCTGATCATCACTGCCGCCATGCTTATTTTCTCCTTCGTACATGCGGCGGCTGACTTTCGTTTTCCGGGCCATTCCAGTCTGAAAAGGAGCTCCCTTCCTATCCGTTGTGGACACCATGGACAAGACCTGGCCGAGACCGCGGGAACCGCCAGTGATGCGGATACCGCAACCTCCACCCAAGCCGCAGACCCCGAAAAAACCCTTCCAGCCACAGGAAAGCCCCCTCAAGGAAGCGCCCTGGCAAGGACTGGCAAAGGCCTCTGCTGGATTCTGGTTAGCCTCTTGCTCTCCTACCTGTTCACCGTCTTCGTAAACGGGCTGCGCATCATCGCTGCAATCTATCTACCGTTATTCTTTGAACGGTTTCACGTATTCCGCGGATTCCTGACTGCAGACAGGCTCCACACCATGATAGGGGCCGTGGTGTATTTCGCCGCTTTGCTGACGATTCACCAGTTCGTGGGGCTGCTGTTCGCGCAAGCCCATGGGACAGATAAGAGACAGGCACCGGCGCTGCTTCTCCGCAAATGTCTGTCTCCCGTCTTCTGGTACTTCTCTATCGTGCTGGGAATCCCTTTCCTCAACAGGGCCTATCAGAAAAGCGGCGCAGGCTTTACGGACTTCTGTCTCCTGGTCACCCTCTGCTGCGGATCTGTCCTGCTCCTGTATGGGCTGGTTTTCCTGATATGCAGACGGCTGAAGGGGCGCAATTGAAATCTGCGCCCCGAAACCATGCTACTGCTTTCTATGAATCTCGTAAGTCACGTCCCCGCATCCGTTCAGATAGATCACATCATCCGTAACCTCTTTCACAGACCAGTACCATCCGCCGTCCGATGGGAACGCGCATCCATCCGCCACGAAGCATTCCTCCATGGGCTTATACTCCTGCAACGTCTGCAGATTGTCCTCTATCATCCTGCATTCCATATGCCGGATGCAGGTAGTGGACCGCATGGCCCATCCTTTTTCACAGTAGCCGTTCTGGCCCACGCGGCAGTAAAGGAACAGCTCGTCTTTCAGGGAGATTTCAAAATGGATAGAATATCTCTGCGTCCCAATGTCCGCCCCCAGGTACCCGTCATCATATGCAAACCATTGACCCACGTTCCATAAAGCCATGCGCTGGGCCACCGTCAGGGCAGAATCCACCGGTGTCTTCTTTCCAAAGTCCTCCATGTGGATTTCCTCCGCCAGCACCAGCGGGTACTCCGTTCCATCATACATCCGATATGTCATACTGCCGTCCTCGCCCAGGGAACAGGAATCCTCGGAATGCTTCTCCAGATGTTCCTGTCCGACCGCTTCGTTATAGGACAGTTTCCCTGTTTCCGGATGCTTTATGCAGCACACTGCCCTGGCATCAAAATCAATCCCCAGCCCGTAGACTACGCCTACCGTTCCATAGAGGCGATGCTTCAGGATACTTGCAATCATATCCTTTCTGATTCGAAGGAACGCTATGCTGAAATCCTCCACTATCGTTACCGTTGCATCTTTCCCGCACCAAATACCAAACATCCTGTACTACCTCCTTCATTTTTTCATCTATGAACAGAATATTCACACCCAAAAAGTATGCCGGGGCAAAGCAGCGCCCTTAGTATATATAGCCACCTGGCTGTTTTCTGCCGCACATAAGGTCATTTTACCTCAGCGCATGGCTCAGGCTGTTCGGCACCCCTCTGGGGCCGCGCACGGCATAAATCCCATACTCTTCTTTCAGCTTACTGAAGGGAAACTGTTCCGGATTGTACCTGTGCAGAAGCTTTATCTTCATCATCGTGGTGATGGTCAGGTTCTCATCCTGATAATGATATGGGATGTCCACCTCCACTGCCTTGCATTGATAGAGGATGGCAGAAACCGGGGCAGCCACATACAGGTAAACTGTGTCCCCCGCTTTGACGGCACTGCTCTGCTTCCACTCGATAATCTCCGTCTGGTCAAAGGCATGCTGGATATCATAGAACTTGGGGTTCGCCGGGACGATCCACTCCCTGGCCGGGCGCATTTTGGTCTTCTTTTTCTTCGACGCGGTGGCAACGAAGCTTAAGTCAATCAGGTTGCAGACCTGGTCTTCCTCCACCGTGCCGTCCAGCAGCACCGTGACCCAATGCTCCTTGTTCATATGGTAGGCCGGCAGAATGCCCTTATTCTGCATCAGCACATCCTTGAACCCCATATCGTCAATCTTCAGATTGACCACATCCACCGATCCGTCCCCGGCCAGTCCCAGCTTTCCCCGGCCCACGCGCATCACCAGCGCGAACCACTTCCTGTTGTCGCTGTGGCGTAAGACAGCGCCGTCACTCTCTCCCCAGGGGTATTCCGGGGTGGTTTTAAACTTCTTTTTGATATATGCGAAAATTTCTTCTTTCATGGCTTTCATGAATCATTCTCCTCAACTTTTGCACGACCCTTATCTGAACAATTCCTCATTTCCCGAAAGGAAGCAGAAACAGGAACACCGCTATGGCAAAATAGACGACCCGGAACACCATATCCCCCACATAGGCATCCCCGTCAGCGTCATCCGTTCTGAACACCACGGAATCGTGCCGGAATCTGCTGCACTGCAGCCCTTCCACATACCAGTCCCAGCCGGATACATCCGAATAGAGCTTCACCTCCGGCGATTTCAGGTAAAGATGCACGGGAACGCTGTAGGCGCCGGTTCTTATCTCTGTGCCGTAGGCAAAGCCCTCCTCCATCTTTTCAATGATCAGATAGTACCTTTTCCGGTAATGGATGCGTCCATGGCGGCCGGTGAAGGGGACAGTCTCCGATTCGAC
>OFHM01000989.1_pt1 | contig 20410 bp, 18 predicted proteins | sample 1521311 | NCBI WGS metagenome assembly OFHM01 (sample SAMEA3504083, study PRJEB24116) | mouse gut metagenome | biome: mouse gut; feature: mouse-associated habitat; material: faeces | place: Denmark | collected 2011 | reverse complement strand
AATCCACCAGATCCCAGCCGGCGGGCTTTTCCCCCACCCCCATCTTCACCCGGATAAAGCTGTCATGTCCCAGATTGGCAATGATATTCTTCAGCCCGTTGTGGCCGCCTGCACTGCCCTTTTTGCGGATGCGGATCTGGCCCGGCTCCAGGCTCACGTCATCGGAGATCACGATCAACTGAGACTTCTCGTCCGCCTTATAGAAATTCACAAGCTCCCGTATACTCTCGCCGCTTAAGTTCATATAGGTCTGCGGCCTGGCCAGAATGCATTTTTCTCCCGCGATTATGCCCTTTCCGATGATCGCTTTATGCCTTTTCTCCAAAACGGCGATATTTTCTTTTGCCGCCAGCTTCTCTATCACGCAAAAACCCACATTATGCCTTGTATTTTCATATTCTCTTCCCGGGTTTCCCAGTCCTGCAATAATATACATATTTACACCCCCTGCCCCGCTTTAGCGGGCAGCAATTCAATAGTTTGAAAGGAACTTTCAAACTTACACCCCCATGCCCGCCTCTGGCGGGCACTGATTTCAATATTTGCCTTTGATATTTCCAACCTCACTGCCCTTTGGCTTACCAAGAAAACAAAACCTCTTTCCTACTCCAATCTACAATCAATCCAGCCGTGTGTCAAGAAAAAAATGCCATGACATTTACTGTCATGGCATTTGGGGGATTCTAATGTCAATACCAATGCTGTCACGTCCTATTCCCCGTCCGGCTCCGAAAGAGCCTTCTCGTAGCTTTCCAGAATCACCTTCTGGATCGCATCTCTGGCAGAGGAATTGATGGGATGGGCAATATCCTTGTATTCCCCATCAGCCGTCCTCTTGCTGGGCATTGCGATGAATAAACCCTTGTCTCCTTCGATCACCTTAATATCATGTACCACAAACTCATCATCAAGCGTGATCGATACAACAGCCTTCATCCTGCCTTCCTTCGCAATTTTGCGTACGCGTACATCTGTAACCTGCATCTGCAAAACCCCCTTATCCAGGAACCTAAGACCGCCCCGTGTTACATTGTATATCTTTCATTCCGCTCCAGAACAATGCGGATATGACCGTCTTCACCCACATAGTGGGAATTCGCCCGAATGGTGCTGTGACTCTCTACGATACAGTTTTCAATGTATGTATTGTCACCGATATACACGTCATTCAGTATAATGGAATTTTTTAGACAACAGTTATTTCCTATATAGCTTTTTTTAAAAATCACGGAATTCTCCGCCACACCGTTTATGATACAACCGCTGGAGACCAGACTGTTATGTACGGCAGCCCCCGCATTATATTTCGCGGGCGCCAGATCATCCACCTTGGAATAAATATCCGGATATTGCTTGAAGAAGTAATTCCTCACCTCCGGCTTCAGAAAGTCCATATTGGTTGCGTAATAGTCCTCCACCGAAGCAATATTCCTCCAGTAATCTCTTATTTTATAGCCGTATATCCTCCTTACATCCTTATAGCGGATCAATATATCCCGCACCAGATCATATCGGTCTTCCTCCACACACTTTTCCACCATCTCTATAAGCTGACGGCGGCGCATGATATAGATACCGCAGGAGATCACCCTGGATTTGGCCTGCAGGGGCTTCTCCTCAAACTCCTCAATACGGCTCTCCTCGTTCATGCGGACAGTACCGAAACGCTCTACATTTGCTCCTTCCTCCATCTCACGGCACACCACCGTGATATCCGCTTTTCTCTCAATATGATATTCCAGGACTTTATTAAAATCCAGTTTATATACCCCGTCTCCGGAGGCAATCACCACATAAGGCTCATGGCTGCTCCTTAGAAACGACAGATTCTGAAAGATCGCATCCGCCGTACCTCTGTACCAATTGCTGTTTTGCGCCGTGACGACGGGAGTAAAGGTAAAAAGCCCTCCCTGCTTGCGCCCAAAATCCCACCATTTGGAAGAACTCAGATGTTCATTCAGGCTGCTGGCATTGTACTGTGTCAGTACAGCCACCTTCTGAATGTGGGAATTCGACATATTGCTCAGGGTAAAGTCAATACTGCGGTAGCTTCCGGCGATGGGCATTGCACAGACAGCCCGCTTCCGCGACAGCTCCCCCATCCTGCGGTTATTCCCGCCTGCCAGGATAATTCCGATCGCTCTCATTCCTGCTCACCTGCCTTAATCAAAGTTTTCCCGCCCGGAAGATATGCATCCTCATAGTCAGCCCCTGTGGTCACACCGAAAACCACGGAATTCTTCCCCACTGTAATCCCGTTGGGAATCACGCTCCTCTCTCCCACGGTGACGATTCCATGATTATAAATATGCGGTGCAGTGTCATTTCCGGTCTCCTCACCGATCCCCAGCCGCACCTGATTCCCCAGCCGCACTTCTTCCGCTACGATTGCCTTATACAGTTCGCAATTCTCTCCGATCAAAGTATGATTCATGATGATGGAATCTCTCACCACCGTCCCCCGGCCAATGGTGACGCCACAGCCGATAACCGAATTGTATCCCCTGCCGTACACATCCGTGCCTTCTCCGATAATACTGCGCTCCACCACAGAGTCCTGAGAAAAATACTGGGGCGGCTGAATCTCGCTCTTGGTGTAGATCTTCCAATATTCCTCATACAAATTGAATTCCGGCACGATGTCGATCAGTTCCATATTGGCTTCCCAGTAGGATTGCAGCGTCCCCACATCCTTCCAATAACCGGTGAACTCATAAGCATACATGGGAGTCCCCTTTCTCTGGAAATAGGGAATCACATGTTTCCCAAAATCAAGTGCCGGCTGTCCCGCCATGGCAAGCAACGCCTTCTTCAATGTTTTCCAGTTAAAAATATAAATGCCCATACTGGCCAGATTGCTCTGAGGATGTCTGGGTTTCTCCTCGAATTTAACGATCCTGCCCCGATCGTCTGCAGTCATAATACCGAAACGACCGGCCTCCTCCATGGGGACGGGCATCACAGCGATGGTCACCTCCGCCCCGTGCTCCTTATGGAAATCCAGCATGATCTGATAATCCATCTTGTAGATATGGTCCCCTGAGAGAATCAGCACATATTCCGGGTGATAACTCTCCATGTATTCCAGGTTCTGATATATCGCATTGGCCGTACCCGTATACCATTCGCTGCTGGACATTCTCTCATAGGGCGGCAGCACGGTCACGCCGCCGATATTGCGGTCCAGATCCCATGGGATGCCGATCCCTATATGGCTGTTCAGGCGCAGTGGCTGATATTGGGTCAATACACCCACCGTGTCCACTCCCGAATTAATACAATTGGAAAGCGGGAAGTCAATAATACGGTATTTCCCTCCAAATGCCACAGCAGGCTTCGCTATCCTGGATGTCAGCACACCCAGCCGGCTGCCCTGCCCGCCTGCCAACAACATGGCAATCATTTCTTTCCTGATCATGTCATCACCCCCGACCGGTTCTGTCCCTCCCGCTGCCCGTTGACACATTGTCCTTTTGTGTCAACATTATACCTCATTCTCTCATGCGCAACGGCGCATATGGAATCAGAAGTTGACACATTGTCCTTTTGTGTCAACATTATACCACACTCTTTTATAAAAGGGAATATTTAATTGTCGAAAAATTTGATTTTCCATCCGTAAAATATATTAGAATTTTATATTTTTTTAATATATTTAGCGAAATATTTGTGTATTTCTGCTAAATTTTGTTTTCCCGGGATGATGCTTCCGCAAACCAAAATTCTTCTCCCGGAAAATCCTTCACGGCATATTTACTTTTCTTCGGAATAGTTTATAATAAAGTAAGATAACAGTCAATTATATGTTTAAGGAGTATAATATTATGTATAAAATCGACTTCTCACATCCCGCCTCCATATACTTTGTAGGTATCGGAGGCGTCAGCATGTCCTGTCTGGCAGAGCTGCTGGCAGATGCGGGTTTTACTGTCTCCGGTTCCGACCGCGCCCGCAGTCCCCTGACAGATACCCTGGAGGAGAAGGGTATCCGGGTATTTTACGGACAGCGCAGGGAAAATATAACCGACTCCATAGACTGCGTCATATTTACCGGCGCCATTCTTCCTGATAATCCGGAATATATCGCCGTCCATGAAAAGAACATTCCCTGTCTTACCAGAGGAGAGCTGATGGGACAGATCATGAAAAATTACGACATGCCCATCGCCGTCAGCGGCACCCACGGCAAAACCACCACTACCTCCATGGTCAGCGAGATCCTGCTCCGCGCAGACCTGGACCCCACCTTATCCATCGGCGGGGTGCTGCGGGATATCGGCGGCAATATGCGCATCGGCAGATCAGAGTATTTTGTGACGGAAGCCTGCGAATACACCAACAGTTTTCTGAGCTTTTTCCCGAAGATCGGTATTATTCTGAACATCGGGGAAGACCACCTGGACTTTTTCAAGGATCTGGCAGACATCCGGCATTCCTTTTGCCGCTTTGCCCGGCTCCTCCCCGAAGACGGCTGTCTGATCATCAACGGACAGATCGAGAACCTGGAAGAGATAACGGGCGGCCTGTGCTGCAAGGTTATCACTTTCGGCGCAGACAGCTCCTGCGACTACTATCCCACGGATATCCAGTATGATACCGTGGGGAATCCCGCCTTTATCCTCCATGGCCCGGACGGCTCCGGGCGCTCTTTCCAGCTTAAGGTTCCCGGAGAACACAATGTCTATAATGCCATGGCCGCCATCGCCCTGGCCGACTGTCTTTCCGTTACGGAAGAGATTACGAGGAAAGCTTTGGGCGCCTACCAGGGTACGGAACGACGTTTCGAATACAAGGGAAGCATCGGCGGCGTCACCGTCATTGACGATTATGCCCATCATCCGGCAGAGATTACCGCCACGCTGAAAGCGGCAGCCAACTATCCTCACAAAAGGATCTGGTGCGTTTTCCAGCCTCACACCTACACCCGGACCAAAGCCTTCCTGAATGAGTTTGCAGAGGCGCTTTCGCTGGCAGACCGGATAGTTCTGGCAGACATCTATCCCGCCAGAGAGAAATTCGATCCTTCCATCAGCTCCGAAATGCTGCAGGAAAAAGTCCGTTGCCTGGGAAAAGAATGTGATTACTTCCCTACCTTCGACGAGATCGAAAACTTTTTACTGGAAAATTGCATAAACGGCGACCTGTTGATAACCATGGGGGCGGGAGATATAGTAAAAGTCGGGGAATGTCTGCTTGGAAAATAATTATCCACACTATCCACAGAAAGGATCGGGTCATCCCACGTTCCTTCCTGTGGATAGCAGGAATCCCAGAATCTGGCAAATATTGGCATTTCCCATTTTTATCCACATTTTCCACACTTTCCACAATTTCCACATCCTGCAGCCTGTCCGAAAGTTCGGGCAAATTGACTATTTCCTTTTTAAAAACCTTGTGCTATACTTTTTTTACATTATAGGAAATCCGTTGCCGGACGGACATGGAATCAGCAGGGTGCCGAGGGCACTTTTTACTTTACAGAATACGGCTATCGGGAGAGGGAGTGTGAAGCGGATGCCTCATTTAACTATTTACAGCGAACATGATACGGATTCCACGGCAGTGTCTAATCTTTTTATCGACGAATACATGAAAGATGCCAACGATGCCCAGCTGAAGGTTTACTTTTATCTCCTCCGCATGATGAGCGCCCGTCAGGCTACCAGCGTACCCGATATTGCGGACAGGTTTAATCATACGGAAAAAGATGTCATACGTGCGCTCAAATACTGGCAGAAACGCAACCTCCTGGATCTGGATTACGATGAAGAAAAAAATCTCGTCGGCATCCATATTCATGACCTGGTCTCCCGTCCCAGGGAGAATATCAGCCGCAATCTCCGCACGGTATCCACCTTTGTACCCGCGCCTGTGTCGGAGGAAGACTCCGCCGCACCCGTTTCCATGGAACCGCCGGCCCCGAAAGCAATCCGGTCCGAGCCTTCCGCAGAACCTTCCCCTTTTCAAAAGCCGGCGTATTCCGCGGATCAGCTGAAGGAATTTAAGAGCCATGACAAAACGGCACAGCTTCTCTTCATCGCAGAATCCTATATCGGGAGGCCGCTGACACCTGCAGATATGAAGACGATCCTGTATTTTATCGATGTTCTTCATTTTTCCGATGATCTCATCGATTATCTGATTCAGTACTGTGTAGACAGAGGGAAAAAGGATTTTAAATACATAGAAAAAGTCGCCGTGAACTGGGCGGAAAACGGCATTACCACGCCGGAGCAGGCACAAAAAACCTCCTGCCGCTATGACCGAAATATTTATGCGATTATGAATGGCCTGGGCAAGGATGGCTCCCCTACCAACCGGGAGATGGACTATATCAGCCGCTGGCTGAATGAGTATGGTTTTTCGACAGATATTATCATTGAAGCCTGTGAACGCACCGTTCTGGCTACGGACAGGCATCGCTTCGAATATGCAGACGGCATACTGAATAGTTGGAAGCGGCAGAACGTTCACCACAAATCAGATATATCCAAAATAGACGATGCCCACCGACAGAAGAAGAAAAATCCGGCGCCGTCCAAAACAACAAACCGTTTTAACCAGTTCACCCAGAATCATTACGACTTTGAAATGCTGGAGCAGGAACTGTTGAGCAATTAAACACAGCAGATGACAGATTTTTCAAGCAAAGGAGAACGCCGTGGCACTGGACAATTCACAATACAAAGCAATTATCAGAGGATATGAACAAACCAGAGATGCCAACCGCGCCCTCTTAGTGTCCAGAACCGAAAAGGTCTATGATACCATTCCCGGTTTCCGCGAACTGGCCGACTCTGTCAGCGTCCGCTCTGTGGACAGTGCCCGGCGGATGCTTGACGGCGAAGAAAATGTCATGGAATCTCTGCATAGAGAGTTGGCCCGGATCGCCTCCCGTCAGAAAGAGATGCTGACCCAATACGGCTTCCCTTCGGACTATCTGGAACCTGTATATACCTGTCCCGATTGTCAGGATACAGGTTATGTCACTGCATCCGACGATTCCTCCGGCATTTTCAAGAAAAAATGTCATTGTTTCCGCCAGCAGGAAATCCGCATTCTGTATGCTCAGTCCAACATACAGGACATGATCTCCAGAGAGAATTTCTCCACTCTGTCTTACGATTATTATCAGGGCGACGATCTCGGCCGTTTTGAGGCGGCAGTGAGTCTATGCCGAAAATTCATAGAGAATTTCAACAACAGCTGCCAGAATCTGTTTCTGTACGGTACCGTAGGAACAGGCAAAAGCTTTCTCTCCGGATGTATTGCGAAGGAACTTTTGCAGGAGGGGCATTCTGTCATCTACTTCAGCTCCTCCGGTCTGTTTGAAACTTTGGCCCGCTATTCTTTTGATTTTAAGTCAAAAGAAGCCCTGGCGGATTTTTATGAAGATTTTTACAGTTGTGATTTACTGATTATCGACGATCTTGGCACGGAGATCACAAATAACTTTGTAACTTCCCAATTATTTTCCTGCCTGAATGAACGGTATCTGCGCAGGAAAGCAACCCTTATTTCTACAAATATCAGTCTGGCAGAGTTACGGGATCGCTATTCTGACCGGATTTTTTCCAGAATTACCAGTCATTTTACCCTATGTAAACTTACCGGACCGGATATTCGTATCTTAAAAAAAAGATTGGCAAAAACATCTGTCACAATGTAAAAGGAACTCCCCCGTCAGGGAGAAGAAAGGAAAACCGTATGGGCAACCGCGAAGAAAAACGAAACCTGGAAACCATTCCTGCAGGTGCTTTGGGCATCATAGCGCTGGAAAGCTGCCGGCCTCTCGGCGAAAAAATTGACCGCTACCTGGTAAAATGGCGGGCGGAACGCCAAAGTGAGCACAAGGCAACCCTGGCGTTCCTGGGCTATCAGAGACCCTCCTATCTGTTGGATACCAAAATCCCCCGCTTCGGTACCGGGGAGGCCAAGGGCGTGATCCTGGAATCTGTCCGGGGGCATGACCTCTACCTTTTGGTGGATGTCTGCAATTATTCCCTGACTTATTCCGTGTGCGGTCAGGAAAACCACATGTCTCCCGATGATCACTACCAGGATCTGAAGCGAATTATCGCCGCCGTAGGAGGAAAGGCACGCCGTATCACGGTCATCATGCCCTTCCTGTATGAAAGCCGCCAGCACAAGAGGACTTCCAGGGAGTCTCTGGACTGTGCACTGGCTCTGCAGGAACTGGTTCAGATGGGGGTGGACAATATCATCACTTTCGACGCCCACGACCCCAGAGTTCAAAACGCAATTCCTCTCCATGGTTTCGAAACCGTACAGCCGGCCTACCAGTTTATCAAGGGACTGCTGCGTAATGTAAAAAATCTAAAGCTGGATTCTGACCACATGATGGTCATCAGTCCTGATGAAGGCGGCATGAGCCGTGCAATTTATATTGCCAATGTACTGGGCCTGGATGTCGGTATGTTCTATAAAAGGCGTGACTACACCACGATTGTAAACGGACGCAACCCCATCATCGCCCATGAATTTCTGGGAACCAGTGTGGAAGACAAGGACATGATCATTATAGACGACATGATTTCTTCCGGCGACAGTATTCTGGAAGTGGCCGCCGCCTTGAAAGGAAGGAAAGCCCGCAAGATCTTCGTATTCTCTACCTTCGGACTGTTTACAGGGGGATTGGACAGATTTGACGAAGCTTACAGGCAGGGGGTGATCGATAAAATCCTCACCACCAATCTGATCTACCAGACACCGGAGCTGCTGAAACGGGAATGGTATATCAATTGTGATATGAGCAAATATATTGCCTATATTATCGATACGTTGAATCACGACTCTTCCATCAGTGACCTGCTGAATCCAAATGAGAGAATCCAGAATGTAGTTGCGAAATATAAGAAAGGAAAATTATAAAACCGCAGGACTTTTACCGTAGGCAGATGCTCTGGGCAGCTTTCCGGTAAAAGTCTTTTCTGTCAATAATTGTAAACTTATTTCATTTAGTGGTTGACAATCCTCCTTTTTCCTATATACTATTATTGTGACCTATTTTTTCACAAGGTTAACATTTCACAAAGAGAGGTAAATCCTATGCGTAACAAAACCACTGCAACTCCCAAAATGCAGATCAGCCTGCGCCATATCACGCTGACCGGCCTGATGACAGCCGTCATCTGTATCCTTTCCCCCTTCTCTCTGCCCATTCCCCTCAGCCCCATTCCCCTCACGCTGGGTACCCTGGCAATCTATTTTGTAATTTCCGTATTGGGTATGAAGCTCGGCACGCTGAGTGTGCTTGTATACATCCTGTTAGGGCTTGCAGGGGTTCCTGTATTCTCAGGCTTCAGAGGCGGCCCCAGCACAGTATTCGGCCCCACCGGCGGCTATATCTGCGGTTACATTTTTTTGGCGCTGATCTGCGGTTTCTTTGTGGATAAATGGGGAGACAGAATTGTCCTGAAATTCCTGGGAATGGTACTCGGCACTGCTGTACTGTATCTGTTTGGGACGATATGGCTGGCCTGGCAGGCATCCTACACCTTTCCCCAGGCCCTGGCCGCAGGCGTCCTTCCTTATATTCCGCTGGATACCGTAAAGCTCATTATCGGCCTTATTGTCGGCAGCCAAATACGCAGCAGACTGCTGAAAGCCGGCCTGATTTGACAGCAAAAAAGTCAAAGTTGGTACTCCTGTTCAGATTCCGGTATATGTATCATAGAGCGTCACGATATTCTCCTGTGCATCGTACATAGTGATAGCTCCGCAGTCTACCGGAAGTACTACTGCAAAGGGCTCTTCCGGATCCACCGTAATCACTTTCTCAGAACCGCTGCTGTCCGCCACGATCTTACAGACACCATCCTGGTTAAGCGACAGCAGCGCGATTCCTTTATCCTCAAAAACCACTCCCTTGACGCTGTCCGCCATATAAGGATCAGAGCCTCCCTGCCTGTAAAAATAGCCGAAAGATACGCCTTCCCGGCTCAGATAAATAGAATAGGCACATTCTTCCTTTTCTTCGTCATAAAAAATCATCGCGCACATTTCTTCATTAACATCCTGAGCCATCTCCCAGTCACTCTCAATATCCTGATTCTCTCTTGCATCCTGTTCCAGCCTGCTGGCAGACACCCCCAGAATATCCGCCTGCCATACAATCAGAAAAGCCAGTAAAATAATCATTACAATACCCAAAAGTACAGGTACTTTCTCTGCCCTCACGTTTCCTACCTCCTGATTTGAGAATTGTGATTTGGTAAATTTTGCATCCTGTTGAGTCAACATTATAGCATATATTTTAAAATCCGTCCAGAGAGAAACGGCAATCTGACCCGTTTCCTATTATTTTCATGTGGTCATGCCGCTCTCACTGCTTCCTTCGATACGTGATAAACTGGTTCCCGTTTTGCTCAAACCACTCCCTGGAATCATTCAACCCCATTTTATAGATGGTTCCGGTCCGCGGATCCATGATCCCTGTATTGAACTCGTTGAAGCCTACCAGGAGCACGGCAGAACCGTCCTCCAGCAGCGCCAATACCGGAATATCCAGATTCACATAATACAATACGGCATCAAGATTGCACCCTGTCAAATCCAGAACAGTCGCATCCATCAGATTTTCCTCCAAAATCTGCAGCACAGTCTCCCCTCTGTCCAGAAGGAACTGGGTATTCCTGCTGATTCCCTCATAGGCCAGCACTTCGTCCAGGCACACCGCCACAGCCCCTCTTTCTTCCGTAGCCGCAGCCTCTTTGATGGCCATGATCTGGTTTTTGGCCGCCCGATTGCTCTTGCGCCACACACAGCGGCCGCTTCCGTCGATGACGGTACCGGAAAGATCCCAGGCCATCTTCACCGCAGCGGAAGGCTGCTGAAAGATACCTCCCACCCCGTAAGGACCATATACATAATATCCTTCGGCTTCCTCCGGCGCCGGTAGCTGAAGCCTCCTCCCGCCTTCATACACAACCTCCTTCGGCGTCAGAATCTTAATATTTTTCGCTTCGATATTCTTTCTCACCTGGATCTGGACATAGCGTTCATACCGTTCCGTGTCCGCCGTTACGACGACATTTTTTCCGGCAGGACTTTCCATATTATTTGTAATATGCTCCTGGTCTGTCTCCTGGTATTCCCCGGATTCCAGCCGCCGCACTCTCTCCAGCGTGATCTGGTTGCTCTCGATGCTGCATTCCGTCACATAAATCCCCTGTTGGGAATATTCTTTCAGCAATTCCCCGGAAGCATTGCAGATACAGATCTTATACATGGGATAAAATACTCTGCCGGAACTCTCCTGTACAATATCGTCCACCCGTGCCACGCCGTATATGATATCTTCATCCATGAAACCCAGCGGACGGATGGCCTCCCCTTCGGCCACAGATATCAGTTTGCGTGTATCGTTGCTGAAATTTCTGATTTCCATGGCGCTGCTGTGCCAGATATCCTCCCCCTCCGGCCAGACTGCAATTTTATGATCCCCCGAAACCTGCAGTCCCTCGTCCTGAATCACATCAAGCAGCCGGGAATAGGTCCTTCCGGTGAGATCAATGCTGTAAACCGCCTGATCCAGGACAAGATACAGCTTCTGCTCGGGATTCAGATACAAAAGCCGATCCAGCTGCGCAGCCAGCATCGCATAGGATTTATTATATGGAATATAGAGCAGCTCTTCTATTGTATTCTGTGAGCTGTTATGCGTATATAACTGGATCCCTACCTCTCCCTCATGTCTGCCTCTGTTCATATACCCGTAGACAGCGAATTGCACATTTCCACCCTCGTCCACCTTCAGGATCCGGATGCCATGCTGATCATAGAACGTCCGGGCATCCCCATGATTCTCATCATAAAAGCTGAAAATAACCGTCACCTTGTCAGTGGTCAGATTATAGGAAAACAGCCTGCCTGCCACCTCAAATATGACGACATTTCCATCTTCGCTTTCCATCATGTTCACATCGGTTCCCATAATACCCAATAATATCTTATCGTTTGCAAACATCCGCTCCTCGTCGGGAAGCTGTGTCATTGTTCTCTCATAATCCAGCAGGTACATCCGGTCCGTCGTATACCGGATGCGGTAATATTCCTGCACTTTGTAATAGTTGACAGCATTCCCCTCTGCCGTTGTCACCATATAATCCATCAGTACGGAAGCCGTCTGGCCTGCAATCTCTGTCAGCCGCACAACAGGCGCGCCAACCTGCCTTACCTCCAGATCTCCCCAGGTGATCTGGCGAAAGCTGCTGTGAATATTTACCTTATGAAAAGAGCTATTATCCTCCAGCCTGGAATTGGTCTCCAGATACTTTGTCAACTCTCTGGCGGCCTCTCTGTCGTATAACTTTTCATGAAAATCAATGCAGAAATTCAGTTTTTCCTGCACATTGAGGGAATCGCTCCAAATCACCCTGGTATAGTAGGAAGCCTTCTGCCCTTCATCCAGTTCCAGTATGACAGCCAAAACATACTCGATATCCTGCTCAATCAGATCCTTCAGGGCCAGCCGCCCGCTGATCTGCTCCTCTCCACGCTGCAATTCCCTGATCTGTGTAGACTCTATCAACCTGGATCCGTCTGCGCTGCGCACCTCCATGGTAAGATTCTTCACATTCCGGCCGAAGGTATCTATGACAAATTCCGTATCCCTGCTTTCTCCCAATACGGTCACGCAGTCTCTCTGAAAGGCCACATCCAGTTCCTGCGTATATCCGTGGAGCTCATTATATGCTATGCCGCCCGTACACATGGTTACGACAGGAAGCGTAGCCGGAGACATTTCCATCGTCAGATTATCATGTCCCCTGTTCATAAATTTGCTTACGGCAAATAATGTAATCAGAAAGACCGTCACAAAGACAGCCATTTTTATGACCGTTTTTCTCATAAAAGCTCCTTCAGTGCAGGGCTTACCTGCAGAAATTCCATAAGCTGATCAAGGGACCTGTCCTTTTGCACATTCCATACCGCTGCTGACGGCCTCATGCCGGAATGCTTCACCGCCCGGATCATCAGGTTCTTCGGCGTATGCTCCATGTCGATAAACTCCAGTATCTGTGTGTCGTAGCCGCTCTTTTCCAGCAGATTTGCGCGCAGTGCATCCGTAATCAAAGCTGCCATACGCTCTTTGATCAGACCATATTTCAAGACAGGCCCCAACATATCACAGCGAATCTGGCCGTTCAGCTCATGCTGGCAGCAGGGGACCGCCAGTATCACCCGGGCTCCCCATTTTACCGCCTTCTCCAGAGCATAATCCGTAGCCTTGTCGCATGCATGCAGCGAGACTACCATATCCACGCCGTCTCCTCCCTGAAAATGACTGATATCGCCCGCCTGAAAATGCAGCCGGCCGTACTGCAGCTTTTCGGCCAGTGCATTGCAACGGGCTATCACATCCGCCTTCAGATCCAGCCCGGTGACCTGTATATCCAGCCCCTTTATCTGCCGCAGATAGTAATACATGGCAAATGTCAGATAGGACTTTCCGCATCCGAAATCCACAATGCGGACCGTCCTGCCTGACGGAAGCTTATCCAAAATATCCCTTATAAATTCAAGATAACGGTTGATTTGGCGGAATTTGTCATATTTTGCCTTAACCACCCGTCCATCCGGAGTCTGGACCCCCAGCTCTACCAGAAAATCTGCCGGTTCTCCCTCCTGCAGGAGATATTGCTTCGTCCGATTATGATTAAGCGCTTCAACTTTCTGTATCTGCGATTCTTTCTTATTGTTTTTACGTTCCCTTATGGCCGCCTTCCCCTTTTTGCTGACCAATACGGTAGCCTCTCTCTCATGATTGCAAATCTGTGCCTGCCGGAAGCATCCCCGCATATATTCCAGCAGCCTCTCCTGCATCTCCTCTGCCGTATGGTTGGAATGAAATACCTGTTTTCCCCGGTAAAGTGTCTCCTGATACTGCAGCACGCCTTTGATCAGCACAGGGCGGATCTTCACCTTTGTTGCCCTGGTCTCATCCGTGGTATTGCTGAGTACCATCTGTATTAAATTCTGATTCAGCGTCTGCTGAAAGAGTTCTCTCAGTTCTTCCATATATACCGTCTCTGTTTTGACATCAAAAATAAATGTTTCCTCTGCGTCCTCCGTGCCTGCGCTTGTAAACTTCATTAAACAATAAAATCTGTATCATATTTTCTGCCGGCTGGCAGTCTTCTTCCTTTTCCAAAATTCTGCATATCGATTTCGTCAGGGCCAGCAAGCTGTATCGATCCGGATATTCGTCATAAATCATGCTGCCCTCATAATCCGCTTTGTCCAAAATATCCGCTATCCTTTTTTGATAGCGCTTTACATCATTGGGATACATCTGCTGGAGATATTCCAGATCCTGCAGCATCCCCTGTTCTCCCCCCGGACTCTGAAAACCGGGATAGCTCATATAAAAGGGAAGGGGCCCGTTCCAGCCCCTTACCCTGCTTTCCGGCAGCGGCTGCAACAACTTTGAATGAAATTCCATATGCTTTCCTCTTCGTTTTTTAACAGCATATGCGTGTTCTCATCTAATTGTTACCGTAAGCTGCCAAAAGGCTTCCAAATTCTATTTCAATACTTCTATCCGTGCTAATGCTCTCTGGAGAGCCGTCTCTGCCTTGGCAATATCCGTATTCGGCGCCTTGCCGCTGATTCGCTTTTCTGCTCTCTCCCTGGCAGATTTTGCACGTTCCCCGTTAATTTCCCCGGGCCATTCCACAACTTCCGCCAGAATCGTCACCCCTTCCGGCAGAATCTCCGCAAACCCGGAATGCAGGGCCGCCTTCTTTTCTCCCTCCGGCTCCGCGATAAACAGTACACCCGGCTTTACGATCACCGTCATCGGAATATGACCCGGCAGCACACCTATCTCACCCTCTGTGGTATTAAACTCCACCATATTCACCTGATTTTCATAAAAAACACGGTCAGGCGTAATGATGCGCAGAAGGAAACCGTTCTTGTCTGCCATAATGTTCCTCCTATTCCAGTTTTGCAGCTGCCGCACCGGTACCAATCTTCGGCCAGCTGCTGTTTTTTATTCCAGTTTTGCAGCTGCCGCACCGGTACAGTCTTCGGCATAGGATTGACAGCTGCTTTTTTCTTCTTAGAGTCTTGCCAGTACGTCGTCGATACTGCCTGCATTCAGGAAATAGCTTTCAGGAATATCATCATGCTTGCCTTCCAGGATCTCTTTGAAGCCGCGGATCGTTTCGTTGATCGGTACATACTTTCCTTCCAGACCGGTAAACTGGCCTGCAACGAAGAAAGGCTGAGACAGGAATCTCTGCACCTTACGGGCACGGGACACTACCAGCTTATCCGCCTCTGACAATTCGTCCATACCAAGAATTGCAATGATGTCCTGAAGTTCCTTATAACGCTGCAGAATCTCCTGCACACCGCGGGCCGTCTGGTAATGCTCATCGCCCACAATCCTGGGATCCAGGATACGGGATGAGGACTCCAGAGGGTCAACCGCAGGATAAATACCCAACTCAACAATAGAACGCGATAATGTGGTTGTCGCATCCAGATGAGCAAATGTCGTAGCCGGCGCCGGGTCCGTCAAGTCGTCCGCAGGTACATAAACAGCCTGAACGGAAGTGATGGAACCGTTTCTGGTGGAAGTGATCCTCTCCTGAAGAGCGCCCATCTCTGTCTGCAATGTGGGCTGATATCCCACTGCGGAAGGCATACGTCCCAGCAGCGCAGAAACCTCGCTTCCTGCCTGGGTGAATCGGAAAATATTATCGATGAACAGCAATACATCCTTGCCGCCCTTGTCACGGAAATACTCTGCCATGGTCAGTCCAGTAAGACCCACCCGCATTCTGGCTCCGGGGGGCTCATTCATCTGACCAAACACCATGGTGGTCTTGTCGATAACCCCTGATTCCTGCATTTCATGGTAAAGATCGTTTCCCTCACGGGTACGCTCGCCTACACCGGTAAACACGGAATATCCGCTGTGTTCTGTTGCAATATTACGGATCAGTTCCTGAATCAAAACGGTCTTGCCCACGCCCGCGCCGCCAAAGAGTCCGATCTTCCCGCCCTTTTGATAAGGACAAAGCAAATCCACTACCTTGATTCCGGTCTCCAGCAATTCCTTTTCTGTAGCCTGCTCCTCAAACTTCGGGGCTGGTCTGTGAATCGGCTCATAGGATACACCCTCCGGAGCCGGCTTATTGTCAATTGGCTGCCCTAAAACATTGAAGATCCGCCCCAGAGTCTTTTCCCCTACCGGAACGGAAATGGGGGCGCCGGTTGCAATCGCATCCATCCCTCTCACCAGACCATCGGTGCTTCCCATGGCAATGCATCTGACCGTATCGTCTCCCAGGTGCTGAGAAACCTCCACAGTCAGTTCACTGCCCTCTCCGGTAGGAATGCGAATTGCTTCGTTGATCTCGGGCAGATTTCCTTCATCGAAGCGGATATCCAGCACCGCACCGATGACCTGGGTAACCTTGCCCTTGTTTTCTCCTGCCATTTCTACCTCTTTCCTCCCGCTTACACGGGATAATTTCTTTATTACGTAGCTTTATTCATACTTCCCGTCGTGCTGCCTATCTGGCAGCTTAAAAAATCTTTTCACACTTAGCCCAGAGCCTCCGCACCTGCAATGATCTCTGTCAGCTCCTGTGTAATGGATCCCTGACGGGCCCTGTTGTATTTCAGTGTCAGATCGCTGATGATTTCTTCCGCATTGCTGGTAGCATTATCCATAGCCTGCATACGCGCACCGTTCTCGCTGGCGGCCGATTCTCTCAGCGCCCCGTAGATCAGACTTGTGACATATTTCGGAATCAGCATATCCAAGGCCTCTGAATCCTCCGGCTCGAAATTCATAACCGCAGCGGTCTCCTGCCCGGCTGCTTCGCCTTCTTCATCCGATGTCTCCACCGGAAGCAGACGAAGTAACGTAGGAATATGACTCACTGTATTTTTGAATGCGGTATATGCCAGATAAATCTCCCCGATCTCTCCTTCCGCATAAGATGCCAGCAATCTGTCGCACAATGCAGCTGTATCCTTATACAGCGGACTTTCCACAATATCGGGATCACATTCCTTCACACAATAGCCGCCCCTGGTAAAAGCGTCTCTGCCCTTGGTTCCCAGGCAGTAGATATCCAGCTGCTCTTTTCGCCACTGAGGATGTCTGGTCACCAGCTTGATCACATTGGAATTATAGCCGCCGGCCAATCCTCTGTTCGCAGTGATCACAATGACGGCTTTCCTGTCGGAAGCGCCGGAAGTCAGATATTTGTGGTCAATATGCCCCACTCGCTGCAGGATATTGTTCACGGTCTCGTACATACTGGTGAAATATCCTTTGGAGCGTTCTGCGCTTGCCCTGGCGCGCTGCAATTTCACAGTGGATACCAGCTTCATGGCTTTCGTGATCTGCTGGGTCCCCTGGATAGAGCTCTTGCGGCGCTTTATATCACGCATTGATGCCATATCTTATATCCTCTTTCTATTTAGACTTGTTATACACTACAATGACAAAATATTTCAATATGCGTGCATAAACTGCTTCTTGAACTCCTCGATCGCCTTCTGAAGCTCTTTTTCTGTCTCGTCGGAGATCACCTTCTCCGTGGCAATATTCGTCGGAACCTCAGGATACTTCGTATTCAGGAAATCAAAGAATTCCTTCTCAAATCTGGTTATATCCTCTGTCGGAATATCCAACAAATATTTATGTGTCACCGCATAAATTATGATTACCTGATATTGTACTGCCATAGGCGCATACTGGGGCTGCTTCAATACCTCGCGGATACGCTCGCCTTGGGCCAGCTTTTCTTTGGTATCGTTGTCCAACTCAGAGCCGAACTGCGCAAAGCTTGCCAGCTCTCTGAACTGAGCCAGTTCCGTACGGATGGGAGCCGCAATCTTCTTCATGGCCTTGATCTGTGCCGCGCCGCCTACACGGGATACAGAAAGCCCCGCATTGATAGCAGGACGGAAACCGGAATTGAACATCTCAGTCTCCAGGTAAATCTGGCCGTCAGTAATGGAGATTACATTGGTAGGAATATATGCGGACACGTCTCCTGCCTGTGTCTCAATAATGGGAAGTGCGGTAAGGGAACCTCCGCCGTACTCCTCATTCATCCTGGCCGCGCGCTCCAGCAGTCTGGAATGCAGATAGAATACGTCTCCGGGATATGCCTCACGGCCGGGCGGACGTCTCAGCAGCAAGGAAAGTGTACGGTATGCCGTAGCATGCTTACTCAAATCATCGTACACAACCAGCACATCCTCGCCCTTCTCCATCCATTCCTCGCCGATAGCGCAGCCTGAGTAAGGCGCAATATACTGCAGCGGCGCCAGGTCACTGGCTGTGGATACCACGACTGTAGTATATGCCATTGCGCCGTATTCCTCCAATGTCTTTACAATATTCGCGATTGTAGACGCCTTCTGGCCGATGGCCACATAGATACAGACCACCCCTTTTCCCTTCTGGTTTAAGATCGTATCTACGGCGATGGAAGTCTTGCCGGTCTGCCGGTCACCGATGATCAGCTCTCTTTGTCCCCTTCCAATGGGAAACATAGAGTCAATGGCAAGAATACCGGTTTCCAGCGGCGTATCCACAGAACTTCGGTCTGTGATGCCTGGTGCCGGCTCTTCCACAGGACGATAATCAAAGGACTCCACAGGACCTTTTCCATCCAAAGGCGCCCCAAGTGCGTCCACCACCCTGCCGATAAAGCCGTCTCCCACCGGAATGCCAGCCATACGTCCGGTACGGACAGCCTTGGTTCCTTCACAGATTTCATCTTCTTTTCCAAAGAGAATACAGCCGATCTCATCTCTTCGAATATCCTGCACCATTCCCTTCAAGCCATTCTCAAAGACCAGAATCTCTCCGTACATGGCGTGATCCACACCGTCAATGTAGGCGATGCCGTCTCCGACCCGTCGGACCGCACCGATTTCCTGGCTCTCAAGTGCCACGTCCTCTAAACTTCCGCGAAGGATACTGATGATCCCTTTTTCTGCAGTTATGGACGTCTTGCCTGTAATATCCAAAGCACTTAATTTTTCTTCCAGAAGCCGTCTGCGCCCCTCCTGGCTCCAGTCATACTCCTGGGTACCTGCCCGGAGGACAAAACCGCTTTCCAGGGACGGATTCTCTTTTTTCTGAATGGAAAGCACTCTTCCCGGATACTTTTTCTCCAAAAACTTCCGGATACCGGCGAACTGTTGTTCGTCCGGAGCCGTTACGTATTCCAATACACATTCCAGGGGCCCCCGTTCTGCTTCCGGTTTTTCCGTGTATTCCTGGATAATCGCTTCCAGCTGATCCAGCGCCCCGTCCTCTGCCAAAGTCAGCAGAAAAGACCTGGAATCCCTGGGAAAGATCTTCTGGATAATGCTTTCTTTTTTCTCCCGGGGGACAGAAGGGTTCTCAAGCTCCGCCTGAAGAGGCGGGACTTCCTTCAGGATGTCCAGAGCCGTTCGAAGGGCCTCCGGCTTTATTTCCATACGGGTAAGCTGTTCCATATATCTGTCATTCTGCATGCGTCTCACCTGCTTTTGTCAAAAATTGATCATAGAGTCCCTGATCGCCGCCGGAAGACTGCATGGATTTTACCGCTGCATCCATAATCACAGAACGGATCTCCTGTTCTGCTTTCCCAACGATCCGTGCTTTTTCAAGTTCCGCTTCTTTCCTGGATGCCTCCACGATCTGCTCTGCCTTATCCTTCGCTTCCGTCACGATCCGGTCATACTCTGTCCTGGCTTTCTTTTGTGCTTCTGTGACTGCAGCAGCTTTTTCCTGCTCGATCTGAACCTGGAATTTTGTACATTTTTCTTTCTCTGCCGCGGCTTCTTCCTGAAGCTTCTGTGCCTTTGCATACTGAGACGCAATCGCCTCTTCCCGCTTACTGATCACGTTGTTGATCGGTTTAAACAAAAACTTTCGGATCAGAAAAAACCAGATCAGAAGATTGGCTGCTGTAAAAAGCAGATTGATATCTAATCTTAACATACTGATATCCGCCTTTCCCTAATTACTCAGGCAAGAAGGATAATGATCAAAAGAGCCACAACAAAACCATAGATAGCTGTCGCCTCCGCCAGTGCCGCACCAAATACCAGCATCTTCATGATCTTTCCCTCAGCTTCCGGCTGCCTTGCCACTGCTTCCGCCGCTTTGGACGTGGCGATCCCAATGCCAATACCTGCTCCAATACCTGTGAATACTGCAATACCTGCTCCAATCGCAATCAATGTAGACATCTTTTTTCTCTCCTTATTTCTTTCCTTTTTATTCTACTGCTTCTTTGATAAATAACCCAGTCAGGAATACAAATACGTAAGCCTGAATCAGACCGTCAAACAGGTCAAAATACATACTGAACAATACCGGCAGACCCACCGGAAGAATGCTCTCGATCCG
>OFHM01000983.1_pt1 | contig 20515 bp, 16 predicted proteins | sample 1521311 | NCBI WGS metagenome assembly OFHM01 (sample SAMEA3504083, study PRJEB24116) | mouse gut metagenome | biome: mouse gut; feature: mouse-associated habitat; material: faeces | place: Denmark | collected 2011 | reverse complement strand
GTAGGCAGCCACCGCAAGCGGTGACTGATTAGTTCGCAATCTGACGATTGCTCACAAATATAGATTTTTTGGATAAGGAGAATTAATTATATATGGCAAACAAGAAAGGAATTAAAATTACAACAAAAATATTTCACGATAACAAGATATATCTTAAATTATCGGATGTAACCAAAGCATTAAATTACAAAACAAAACAATCATTTGTAGATGCACATGGAGATATGATTATAAAGATTAAAGGAATAGGTGATTGTATTCTTGAAACAGATTATAACAGTCTGCTTGTAAAAGATGATAATGCTCTTTCAAGGCAAAAACAAATCGAAATAACAAAGGTAGATACTCTTAGAAGCAAAATAGAAATGGTAACAAGTATGTATCCGTTAAAACTTGCATTTGGCAAAGGATATTTTGATTTAATGGCTAAAAAACACGGTTGTATTTCGGTTGAAGAATATATTTTAAAGTATGACTTACCACAAGAAGAGCAGAAATGCCTAAAAGAAATCCAGGAACACAGGGAAAGCCATACATATTATAAAGAGGAAGTAGCAGCGTTATATGATAAATCAAGGCTGGATATTGATAAATTAAGGCAATGTGGGCTTGATATACAGGTTATGACACAGGTTACCAGTAATGGCCATATGAATTTGATTTCTTATATTGTTGGGGAAGGAGTATTTATTGAATTTAGTTCCTATGATTATCATGAGTGGGACAAGATCAGCATTGATGAAAAAGGGAATATATTAGTTCCATATTTCAATTATGACGATCATCCTGAAGATGGAGAGCAGCTTATTAATCTTTCGGATGTAGGTATTGACAGGGATTTCCGTAACCATAGTATTGTGGAGAACCTTGCATGGTGCATCCAAAATTTAAAAGTGGAATCATTAGAAGATTATGAATACGATGTTTTTCATTACCGCAGTGATACGATTGATTTTGAGATAGGAATTGAATTATTAGTAAATATGATTAAACCGGATGCATCAAATACGGTATATGTAGATGGAATTGTGGGTTATGAAGAAGAAGTATATATAACGGATGTGGATGGACAAAAAGTGTTTGGAAGATAAGATAGGAGAGAAAATAATGGACAGAGAAACGGTTTTACAAAATATAATGAACAATTACGGAAAATATGGAATTACAGAAGATATGGTGAATGAGGTTATTGACGTAGGTCTGGAAGGCGGACTGACTTATGAATTCATTTATTATGACATGTGCAGAAAGATTTCTGAAATCACAGGTGAGGAATTTATCTGTACGTCTTCAGATATGGCGAAGGCTTTTAATATTAGTGATGATGAAATGCAGAAGATTATTGAGGAAGCAAGAGAGGAATTGATTGAATCTGGTGAAAATCCGGATGAATATTTTCGGGAAGTTCCGGTGCGAAGATTTATGATTTAGGGATAAAAATAATGGCCTGTCAGTCAGACAGGTAAAGAGGATTACAAGGATATTCCTTATCTCTGCCATTTTGATTTAGGAGCAGTTGGTTTAAACCAAGTGGTGAAAATATATAAAAAAGAGGTAAGAAATGGCAAGTGAAAGATTGAGCAAAATACAGAAATGGATATTAGAAACATGTTTCAGAATTACGGTATTACATAATAGAGAAGGTTTGAAACCATTGAAAATATGCTGTTATTATGACAAGGATAAATGTCCTGAATTTGCAATAAAAATACGAAATTGTTATAACAATATTATCTGCAAGTGTGAAAAAGAAGGGAGACCATATTATGCAAGCGATTATTGTAATATGTATGAAATGTACTTAGAAGACATATTGTTGAATTATTTTGGCATGGAATTTAGTTATGAGAAGGGTACTATATATCGTGTCGCACGGATAAAGATGGATCATAACACAAACAAGAATTATGCTACAGTAACAAGAACCATGAAAAATCTTGAAGAGAAGGATTTAGCATTCAGATATAAATATGGTGAGAAATCAACCGAAATTTGTTTGACTGATAAGGGAAGAATGAAAGCTATGGAATTATTGCATATAACAGAAGATGAGATAAGTGAGCCACCATTACTTTCCGATAATGAATGTAACGAAAAAAAGATAGAATTAGATGCAGAGATCAAAAGAATAGAAAGTGGAATATCTTAATGTTAAGAGTATGATGTGGGTTTGGTTATTATTAACTATAAGAAATTTCTTAAATTTCTAAAGGTTAAGAGTATGTCCAAATGGACACATTATTAACATTAAGAAATATGGAGGATTCAAACGATTAATAACACAAAAATTCAATACCTATCAGTAGCAGATTCAAAAATCTATAAAGTCACAAATATTGACTTTTGCAATTTGATGATAGGAGCAATCGAAACAGACTTGACAATGAATGATGTGCCAGAGAGTGAACTGTGGGATATTTCATATTTTGGGGATTTTAGGATTAGGCTGGTAAATTATGGTGGTGTGGCTGAGATTATTAATATGGCTGATTGGTTGGAGCAGCATAATAAAAAGAATTGATTTTGCCAATAAAATTGCTCTTTTATTCGAAAGGGAATACAAGATATAGAGCATAAAAAGAAAATAAATACTATATATTGTGTAGATGTATAGAGGGGATTAGAATTCCTAGGGATATTAAGAAATCTGATGGAATGGATGATTAATACACAATTAGGTAGACGCAATCTTCCACCTCAACAAAGAATTGCTGTTGTCAAAAAATTTGAGAAAAAGATTCAAGAACAGGCAAAAATCACTCAAGGTGCAAGAACTGATTTAACTTCTTCTCCAAATGGAGAAAAGGTTATTACTTCTACTCGTACTGATAAAGAACTAGCAAAATTAGCTGGTGTTGGAACTGGCACTGTCGCAAGGTTTAATAAAGTAATGAATTCTGATGATGATGAATTAAAGAAAAAAGTTCTTGCAAATGAAGTGAGTATCAATGCTGGATATGAAAAAGTTATTGAAACTAATATCCGTCAACGTGGCATAGGTAATCCCATTAAACTGGGAAGATGTATTAAAGAGTTGGAACAGACTTATGGAATTGAGTATGGAGGCGATAGAAAATCAAGTTCTAATAATTATAACTTGAAAACTCAGTCTGATATTGCAGAAATGATTGGTATTTCAGTAGATACACTTAATAATTATAAATAAACTCACAGAACTGGTTCCTGAGTTACAAGATTGGGTTGAAACAAAAATTTATAAAAATGTTTCTTATGAATTGAATTATACAGTGGTTATAAAGCCGTTATTTCGGCTGTATTTGGGTTTTTATATGCAGGTTAGGAGTTGTTGGGATGATGGATTTTGAGGGGAATTTGGCAGGATAATTGAGTGTGGTTATAAAAGATGGTTCCTGGATTGATGCAAGGACGTTGCATAAGGAATTGGGAGTTGTTGTATCTGGTGGTAATAAGGTTACTGTCAAGTGATAGGGGATTATTGTTGGATTTTGGTAAATTTTGGGACATTGATAATTGAATAGTGATGGTTGGTGTGGTATTATTTTATTAATTATATTAGATTGATTTTGTTTGGGAGAATATAAATGAAAGATATACTTCAAAATACAACTGAAATAGTAGTTGCATTTGAAAAGGTAATGGAAGGCAATGCTATAGGTGTATTTCAATTATTAGACAAAATTAGGAAATCAGTAAATTGTATAAGAGATGCGATGTTTTACGAAAAAATATCTGCGTTAATGAATGAACTTGACAGCCATCAAACTGATAAAAGGAAAATAGGAGAATTACTTGCTAAAAGTGATTATGGTAAAGACTATGGGTTTGCATTATTAAAATATATTGATGATTTTGAAAGTATAGATAAAGGGAGGTATTTAGCACATTTGTTAGATTCACTTTCAAAAGACTTTATTACTGCCCAAGAATGTTTTATTTATGCAAGACTGCTTAAAGATGTTTCTTTAAACGGCTTGCTATTTGTTAAAAACAATGTCTCCAGTCGAAGATTTGATAAAAATTTGATACTGAGAGAGTTATTTAGATACAATTTAATGTATGAGGCAAATGAAGGAGGTTATGCATTTGAAATAATAGCGTATTATCTTGATAAGTTTGCTTTGTCGTATTGTGTTGAAAAATATAAGTATAATGGAGAAGAAGATTATATTCCTTCTAAAGAGAAGTTTCCGAAGAGAGTCTCTAGTATAGTGATATCTCAGGGAAAACCATATTAAGAATCAGTTTACCAGCCATCAAAAATAAAACGGTGGCTGTTTTTTTACACTTGAAAATAGAACGTATATTCGATATAAAATGTAACACAGAACGCACATTCGAAATACGTTTATAACGATATTAAGCACAAAACACACAGATTCAAAGAAATTCATTAAACGGAAATAGCATATAGGAATGATTCATTGATTTAAGGCAGTTTCTTAATTGGGACTGCTTTAGGTGTTATTTTTTTACGGATTTTTTGGTTTTTTGAAGAAATATTTCAATTTTTTTGAATTTAATAGGTTTTTCGCAGTTTTGAGAAAAATGTGGGAATGGATGGAGAAGTAATAAGTATATGAATGATGATAAAGCAATCTGATTTTCCATAAAAGGATAATATCTCAGAATCCTAGAGGCGGAACCGAAACTTTCGGATGGGATATGGTTCCGACTGGCTGATCCTGATTATATGGATTATGCGTTATAGTGTGGGATTTTTGGTTGGGGAAAAAGAGAATAGATAAGTGTAAGCGTTGTTGTTGTGAATTTTAGGTTGTGGAGGATGAATTATTGAGTGGCATAGATAAAAGAAGTGGTATATTAGTGGATGATAACAAATTAGAAAATCTATATCAAATTTATATGAGAGTTCAATCTGGAGATAAAGCTGCTTTGAATGAATTATTTCAGACAGTGGACAACCACCAGATACATAGACTAGACGTAATGAATAAGGAGTATCAGATGTCCCATATGGATAATGTTTTAGATTCAGAATTCGTGCTGGATAATGAAAAGAATATACAGGAAAAAGAATGGATAGATTCTGCATATTCAAGCGTGAGTTTCCGGTTTTCGTGTTTGAATAAAATGCTTTATAAAAAGAAGAAAAAATTTTTATCTAATGCAAAAAATACGGGTTATGAGAATGGGAAGAAATTAAAGAATAGTGGCAATAGAAAATATTATGAAGGCGAATATGATATTTCTGATTTTAATGAACTAATGTATGAAACAACCATTGAGGTATTTAGTACAAAAACAGATGAAAATAATTGTCTGACTTTGGATGGCAAGAAAAATGTAGATACTCCAATAAGTAATGGTGTTTCACTGCTCAGAAATATTTCATATTTTACCTCAAGAAAAATAAATAAAAGAGCAAAGACCAGTTGTCTGGATATATATGATATGGAATGTTTGAGGAAAGAATCGGAGATTGGATTTTCAAATTTTGATAAATATGCATTCAGAAAATTTTTATATGCTGAAGGCGGCATGTCACGATTAACAATGTATACAGAATATTTAGATTGGTTAAGGAAATATGATGTATATAAACTTTTTAAAGCAACTTCCAGCAATATCAAGGCCATTATTGAAACTATTATGAATTGTGAGGATACTTTTTTAAAAGATGAATCCGGTGATATGGAAACGGGGTTTGGTATGCGTTTTGTGACACAGGAAACATTACATGAAATAATCAGGTTCAGACATCATATGAATATTGAGCAGGAAAACATATCAAAGGATATGGAGATTATAGAGCAGCGGTTGTTAGACCATTTATTCTATTCGTTAAATTACGAAATTGGGAAAGCAGAGAAAAGCGAAGGTGTTTATGAGAAAGAATCTGAACGTTTTTTATATGGGCTGGATAAAAAGGCATATATAAAAATGTTTGACAGGGCAAGTTATGAAATATATGGAAAAAGCATTGATTTTATTAATAGTGATATAAATGGAAATGATTTTGATAATTATTTCAACATAATGAAAAAGTATGAAGAAATGATTCTTGGCGTTATCTCTAAAGAAAAGGGAAAGAAGAAGTACGACATGGTTAATTTAATATCAGACAACGATTATGATTTAGTGGAAGATAAAAGAGAAGCGTTATTTAACATAGCAAACACAATGATAGCATGTTATCAAAAGAAAGAAGATGAATATAGAAGGAAATATTTTGGCGATTATCAAATAAGGGGGATTGTTGATTGGGAAAATGGATATTGGGAAGCTGAATTACGTGACGGAATTTTGAAAATCAAATTATTTTCAAGTAGGAAGGTAAAAAAACCAATTCAATATAATATTAATAAGGTAAAACTAATGGCGTATTATGGCTGTATCAATTATTATTTTTGCGATGAAGAAAAGAAAGTGTGTTACATATTTCCTAAAAACAGGCGCATTGTTAGCAAATCAAATAAAGACCATGAAATTTTTATGTATAAAGTAGGGTAAAAAGGTGCACTTACTTATATTAACAAGTACATATATACAGAGGGACAAGAAAGAAAAATTTGTTTCCTCAAAATGTTTTTTGTTTTGAATATCAGGCATAAGAGGGCGTATAAGGCTGTGGAGAGCCATATGTGCAATAAACCTTTTGTGCCAAACAAAAATTCATCCTTCAGATCGATGCAGGTTTCACCACCTGTATTGGTATTCACTCCGTATCCACAGCGGGGTATATGCGCTGAGTCCACTAGGCGCACACAACAACAATGTAAAATCCTGTAATATATAAAAACTCCACTATATGTTTACAGGTCATCCGGCGGAGGGCTCCACAACCTCTGCTGGATGTATATCATGTTTTTTTATATTTTTATGTGGGTTTTTATAAAGAAAATCAAAGTAAATAAACAGGATAAAGAAAGGAAAAATAGAATGGATTTAAAAGAAAGAGTAAAAATGTTTATGGAAGATACAGGCGCGAAGCTCAGTGTATTTTCCCGTAAAGTTCAAATGAGCGTTACATATTATTATGCATGGATGCGTAATGAGGTAGAACCCTCAGAAGAAATGTGTGAGCGTATCAAGGCATATCTTGATGAAGTGTATGCAAAATAGTACATACATAATTAAGCAACCAATAAACCAGGAACCCATTTCTCAGGAATCCGGATTCTGAAAATGAAAATATAATTTCTTGAAAATCAAAAACAATTGAATTTGAAAACAGTAAAAAATCCCAAAATTAAAAATAGAAATAAGCAAAAATTAAGCATTTTTTGAAAGAAATGTAAAAAAATCAACATGATACTATACAATGAAAATTTAATATAGAACTAATGATAACACAACAGTGGGATGGTGTAAAGTGGGAAAATATGTTCGTGTTTTGGATGGTGGAGAAAAATAGTGGGTAAAATGTGGAAAGAAAGCAAACATATGATTGCAGTAGAAAGGTACAGGTGATATAATGGAAACATAATATATAATAGAAGAAACAGTTATTGGGGGGTGTAGGGTAATGGGCAGAACAATTCTTTGTCCGCATTGCAAGTCGACGATAAATGAAGATATATTGAAGCAAAAAAACAGTGAAGATATATGTCTGGTTTGTGGTGGGAGATTGGATGATGGTGGTAGTGCAGATGCTAAGTCTGATTGGATCACATGGTATTATTATGGGTTAAAAGATAAAAAGGGCAATAAAACTGAAATAACATCTTTAATGGATAAGCCAATGGATTTAGAGAAGTTTGGGGATACTCATTATCTTATAAAAGAATTCCAGGCTCCACCAAGGGATATAAATGGAAAAAGTGATGCTGCAAAGAGGGAACTCAGGAAATATGTCCCAGATGCTTTCCAAGAAGCGAAAGCTGTACCAAAGGTGCAATGCCCATATTGTTTCAGTAAGGAATATACCATGATGAACCGTGGATTTTCTATCTGGACGGGCTTCTTAGGGAGTGGGAAAGCAAAAAGGGTATGCAACCGTTGTAAAAGGGAGTTCTGATTATGAGGTATAGTGTATGGTACTGTTGATTATAATTGGGTGCTTTGCAGTTGCATTCCTTGTTGAGCACATATATTATTCATATCTTGATACATTGCCAAAAGATAAAAGGGATGAATTGATTAAAAAGCAGTCAGGAATGAGTTGCAATGTTTGTAGTTGTAATGATTTTGAAGTTGTAGGGATGAAGCGTGGTAGATTGCTGTTTCAGTGCAAACGCTGCAAAAGGATATGCTAATTAAAAAGAATACTGTAAATTTTTAGGGAGATTATTTCATAGTCTCTCTTTTATTATGCTTAAAATTAAGGAGGAAACAGAAATATTGAATGAATTTGTAATTGAATTGTTGGCCTTGTTGGATCAGCAGAAGAGCAAAACACAGATTAATGCCCAGATTAAGGAACTGGAGAAAAGCATACGGAAATTAAGGCTTGTCGGGATTCTGGCGAAAGGCGACACAAAGAATGGAGTGAATCAGACCATCCGACAGATGGAAGGGAACCTCCGGCAGATAAAGATACAGGCGAAGATGGACAGCCGCCAGTTGAACAGGGAAATTAGCAATGCATTGAGGAATGTGTCAGCAAGGGATATTAACCTCAATCTGAACAGTACAGGCGATAGGTTAAACGCACAGGTAAGGCGTACTGTATCACAGGCGAGGGAGTTTGTGAGAAGGAACCCAATCAGCGTAAACATTGATTTGAAGAAAGAAAAACTGATGAACCAGCTTGCCGCATTTACCAATAAGCACACAAAGATAAATGAATCATCTTATTGGCTCCGTGAGGCTGAAAGATTACGCGGTGTAATTGGTTCTGTCACGAACAGGGATGAATTAAGGAATGCAACGGATCAGCTTCAGGTCTTTACCACAGGGGTAAGGGCTACCGGATATGCGGCAGTTTCAACGACAGACCGTATAAAGGGGATGCTTGGGAATGTCGTGAAAATTGGGAATTATTTTGCATTGTCAGCATTGGCTATAAATAAATTCCGCGCATCGCTTAACAACTTGAAAGAGATGGACACGATATACACTGAAATTAGCAAGACCAGTGATTTAAGTCTGCGAAAATTGAATGAACTTGCAGAGAGATCGTATTCCATAGCAAGCAGGTATGGAGTGCTTGCCAAGAATTTTTCGACAAGTTTACAGGAAATGAGCCGCGCAGGATTTGGTGAAAACCTGGCAGAGCTTGCAACGCTCGCGCAATCAGCCGGAGATTTAACGTCAGAACTTGCGAATGATTATTTAATCGCATCCTCGGCTGCTTACGGATATCAAGGAAATGTGGAAAAATTAAATGCGCTCCTTGATTCTCAGAACCAAGTGACGAACCGCAATGCAGTATCCCTCACAGAATTGGCAGATGCAACTAAAGTTGCCGCAAACCAGCTTGCAAATTCAAACATTTCTGAGGATCAAATGACTGCGCTGTTAGGGGCTGGCATTGCAACGACAAAAGAATCAGGGCAGGTCGTTGGCAGGGCTGTTAAGGCAATTGTGATGAACCTGCAGCAGGTGAAGAATACAGAGGAAGGGTTTGAAACAACGGAAGAAGACCTTGGAAAAGTGGAAAGCCGCTTAGATTCCCTTGGGATTAAAATGAAGGAGTTTGTGGATGGGACAACCCGCTTACGCAATCCAATATCCATTTTAAAAGAACTTGCGGAAACATACAATGCCCTCCCTAAAGACAGTGCAGAACGTGCAAATATCATTTCAGACATTGGTGGAAAATATAGGGGGAATGTTTTAAGCAGCATACTTTCTAACTGGTCTACATACACAAAAATGTTAGGCGATTATGAAAATGCGGAAGGTTCCGCTTTACAGGAAGCAGGGAAAAGTGCGGATTCCCTTGAAGGCCGCTTGAATGCTTTGCAGAATACATGGGACAGTTTTGTAGCATCCATTACCAACAAGGATGTGATAAAAGGCGGTGTGTCATTCCTTGACAATGCAATCCAGTCGTTTGAAAAGCTGGGTGACGCAATAGGGGCGATCCCGGTTATCCTCACCACGTTCCAGGCAGGGATGACAGCACTCAATAAGAATTATGGCATAACGCAATTATATAATAAGGATACCCATAAGATAGATTTGCAAGGAAACTTTATGGGGATCAATATTACTGAGTATAAGAAGCAGTTAAACCATTATAGAAATGCAGAAACGGCTATTAGTGGTTGGAATGATGAATTAATAGCAGGGACAGCAGATATAGATAATTTTAATGGAGCAGTTGGAGAAAGCAATGCACAATTAAGAGCATACCTCCAGACAACATCTGTAGAAGCCCCTGCATCATTAGCAGGATACCGCTCCTATCTGGCTTCCTGTGGTGTATCAACGGATTCATTAAGGATCAAAACAGTGCTTTTAAATTCCGCATTAACGTTAGGGTTAAGCCTTGGCATACAGGCAGTTGCAACAGCGGTTTCAAACTTCATCCGTGTGTCAGGCGACGTTGCGCAGAAAGCAGATGAAGTAAGCAACACTTTCAACAGCGCAAAATCCAACATAGACAGCTACAAATCAAAAGTGGAAGAGCTGCAAGCGGTGCTCAATGATTCCAGCTCCTCCATCTCCGATGTCACGGAAGCCCGCAAAAGCCTTATGTTAATCCAGGACGAATTAATTGACAAATACGGCAGTGAAAAAAGCGCAATCGACTTGATTACGGAAGCAGTCAACGGACAGTCACAGGCTTTTGATAAATTAGCGCAGAAACAGTGGCAGGAAGCAAAGAACGAATTCAACGATGGCGGATTTGCAAACAATGCCGCAAACTTTATCAATGGATACTCCGACAACATAGACCGCATGTTATCGGAATATGGCGATTATAAAGTGAAACTGGATTTATCCGTGGCCACAACCGGATTAAACCCGAAAGAGATAGAGGAATTCAAGAAATTATTCGAAGACAATGGCATGGAAATCACTTATGGAGCGAAAGGAACAGCCTCCAACAACCCGTTTGTGGAACTGTCCGGGAACGCAAGTGAGATGCATGAAAAACTTCTGGAATTACAGGAAATGTTTTCCGATGCAAACCCATTGTCCACAGATAATTTCAGGAATTACCTGACAGAACAGGCCAATGCCGCAAAAGAGGTATCCGAAAGCTATAAAGAGATGTACGACAGTTATATCCTTTATGATGAAATATCCAAAAATGCGGTTTATGACAGCGCATTCAATGATATTAATGGGGCCTACCAGAAATACCAGGATGCAGCAGTTTTGGGAGAGGAACAGGAGCTTGCAAAAGCGGCGGAGGATTATGCAAAAATAATCATGGATGCGTCCGCAAAAGCACTGGAAAGCGGGGACGCAGGGGTTGCGGATTATTTTAAGTCCATGTACCCGGAATTAAAATCTATGGTGGAACAGTGGGAATTCAAGACAAACATAATCCCTGATTTTGATATAAGCGGGTTACAGGGGAAAACAGAGAATGATGTTCTTGGGATGCTCCAGACAGAGGGCTCACAGGAAGGGGAAGCTGTTTTCAACTCAATTATTGACAAAGCGAAAGAATACGGGATTATTACAGGTGACAATGCCGACGGGATACAGGAAATTTTAGACCTGCTTGTGGAATGGGACATACTCCAACGGGATATTTCGGAAACAGAAACGTCAGAACCGCCATCCTACAAATCCTCCCTGGACGGTGTCCAGTCCCTGTCCGACAGCCTCAAAACCCTCATGGAAGTCTATGACGATGTACAGGACGGAGAGGAATTCGACTGGTCTTCCATCCTGAACAATGAAGATTTTGAGAAAACATTCAGCGGTGCAGGAAAAGCATATGATGATTTTATCAAAACAGTCACACAGAATCCCAAAGACATCCATGCCTGTCAGAAAGCCTTTGACGACCTTGCAACCTCTGTCATCGACAGCAGCGGGATCTGGGATAACCTGACCGCAGAAACAGAAGAAGCCACCATTGCCATGTTAGAAGAGAATGGCGTGGTAAATGCAGCAGAGTTAGTGACAGAAAGGCTTACAGTAAAAGAAGAATATCTTGCCCTTGCAAAGGACAGTGCAGCCCTTGCCGGAAGGAAACTTTCAGACGTGACATGGGAAGAGATTGCATCCTTACTTGGGGAAGGGGAAGCCTCTGACACAACATCCGATTACCTTACAGCCCTTGCCATCTCAAAGATGGACGTAAACAACATAAAAATCAATACCCAGGATGACGTAGACCAGATTATTGCCATTGCCAATGCAGCCGGAGCATCCACTTCCTACATTCAGAATCTTGCAAATGCCTTATTACACTTTAAGAACATGGAATTTGACAACAGTACGTTTCTGGGAAAAGCAGGGAATGCGGCAAAGAATATCATGACAGGAATTACGGAAGAAAAACTGAAACAGGAACTGAGCGCACAGCTGGAGGGCGCACAGCTTGACTCTTCACAGTTTTATGCAAAGTCCGGGGGTACGGGTTCCGGTTCCGGAGGAAGCAGTTCAGGCGGTTCCGGTTCCTCTTCTGCAAAAGAATCCATCGAGACCTTTGACTTTATTGAAACAGCCATCAAACGGATTGAAACAGCCATAGAACGTCTGAAAACAAGGGCGGAAGAAACCTTCCGCAGCTTCACTTCCAGAGGGCGGGAATATAAAAAGGCCATCTCCAATGTCACCAGAGAGATCAATATTCAGAAACAGGCTTATCAGGCTTACATGGCACGGGCAGGCAGCATCGGTCTGGAAGAATCCTGGGCAAAACAGGTCAGGGACGGAAGCATCAACATTGCAGATGTTTCGGACGACGGGCTGAAAGAACGGATCAAAAATTACAAAGAGTGGTGGAATCACGCCAACTTATTCAGCAATGGATAAGAAAAATTCTATCTAATTGTCTGGAAAACCCTTAGAGCCTTATCAACTACAACGAAGGAATGAAACACGTCCATACGTGAAAGTCTGAAAATGATAAGGATTGGGCAACCAGCAGCGAAGCCCCGAACAGGGGAACGTTCAACGACTAAAGGTTTGCATACCGCAGACGAGAGGATAACAAGCGATTGGTTATCCGTAATGGTAGATTGCCTGTTGAGTTAAAATTATATTATGAAATTTTAAACGAATAAGAATAAACAAATGTTCTCTCTACTCTCCTGTCGATTATTGTTATATAATGGAAATTATAAAACGAATGATAGGGGAAATTACTATGGAGACAGAAAAAAATTTCTTAACAGCATTTATAGATGAATCTGGAAGCATTACAAAAACGGACATTGAGCATCATAAATATTTTATAATTGCAATACTGTTCACCAGAAATTCAAAAAGAATAAAAAGGTATTTAAAAAAGGGAATAGCGTCATTGATGAAAAATGCCAATTACAAAGATAAAATGGATAAAAACGGTGAAATTAAAGGTTCGGAAGTAAGTGAAACTAAGAAAAATAAAATATACGACAGAATTGTAAGGAACTGCAAAGATGATTTTGAAATTGGAATTATCGTGTTAGACAATAATTATACTACGAAAGAATTCATTAAAAACCATGCCAGGACATTTAACTACATTACTCAGATGTTTTTTGACAATTCTTTCAGAAATTGCAGCAGATACAGAAACACTGTTACAGATATGCATTTAATTATTGATGAACAGAATATTGCCACTGATGCTGAATATACATTGGATGGATATTTAAATCAACATCTGACAGTTGTAAACCCTATATGCAACCATTTCGATGTAAGATATTCGGATTCAAAAAATCATGCGCTGATACAATTGATTGATTTCATATCCAATACATTTTACAGGAATATCGAAAAACATGACAATACTAGCATTCAGAATGTAAAATTGCTCCAGAATAATTTATGTGGTGGGAGATTCTTTGATTTTTCAACTAACCATGACACAAAATTATTATTGGATGAATAATATAAAATATACTTGACAACACTATTATGGTATGTTATATTTATTTTACCAAGTAATTTCCCTTATACGGTGCATGAGGATGTAAGGCGGCTGTAATGTCGTCCACCATAGGGTTTTGGTAGAAAGGCATTCCAGATATGGGATGTTTTTTCGCTTTACAAGTAAATATATTCATATTTTAAAGAGCAGGGAAATTAATATCCTGCTCTTTTCTTATGCCCAAATTTAAAAACAACACCCAACAGGTAAAAGATATAGTCTGTTCTCATGGGAAACCATGAGGGATTTTTATATCCGGCTGGCCTAGCGAACCAGCTAAACACAAAGATGAAAAAGCCCTTCAATGCCAGGAAAAATTAGAAGAGCTCAAAAAGACCCAGAAAGAATTAGCCCGTGAGAAGATTGAACTCCTCATCACAAAGTACGAAAAACTCCTTACAAAACTGGAGTCTGCAAACAAACGCATTCAGAATACCATGGATTTTAAGGAAACATGGGGATTCTCCACCAATACAAAAGACTATACAAAACTGAATAAAAATGTACAGTCACAGATAAAGAACATTATCAGCCAGAATAAAAAGCTGAAAGAACTCCGGAAGACCGTCACCAAAGGTTCTGAGGCATGGCACGAATACAATGAACGGATCAATGCAAACAACGAATCCATCCAGGAGCTTACAAAGACCATGGCAGAAAATGCCATTGCCTCCGCTTCCCTTGCGGGGCAGAGTGCGGAACGGAAAAACAGTGCAAAAGACACTGCTGATGAAAAGACAGACACCCGCCTTTCCACCGCTTCTTCCGCTTCCGGGAAGAACAGCCTGCTAAACAACAAAGCAAAGAACATTGACGCAAGGCAGAAGAACCTCCAGTCTGCTTATGAAAAGACCGCCAAAGACCGGGCATCCTACGGGAATAAAATCCGGAAGGCCAATAAGAAGGATGTATCCAAAAAGAACCGGAAATATTTCACACAGGCCATTGCAAAGGTAAAAGCCGGAAAGCTCATTTCCACTTCCACGATTAACGGGATTGTAAATGCCATGAAAACTGCAAAGGGGAAGGAATACAAAGAGCTGCAGACCCTGCTCTCCTACTGCAACAGTTACAATGCCAATAAGAATGCGGAAGAGGAAAACAGGCTGAACCTTGAAATGTACGCTCTCACTGCACAGGAAGAAAAGAAAAACCTCCGGCAGGAACAGTTAAGTAACACGCTTGACGCAAACCAGTCCAAAGCAGACCGTCATACCCTGTCCAATGCTGAGAGTACGGCGGCGAAAAATCAGAACATCGACACGCAGACGCGCCAGAGCAGTGCAGACGTAAACGCCTATACAAAAGCGCGGGAAGACGCACAGAAAGACCGTAAGACAGCAGCAGGCAAAGCAAAGTTTTATACAAAAAAGGCCTATAAGAACCTGAAAGACAAAAAGCTGAAGAAACGTCTGGAACAGGCAGCTGCCGCAATCAAAGCCGGGAAGAAAATCAGCAGCGATGCATTAAAGGCGGTAAAGGAATACTGCCAGAAATACCTGAAAAACGACCTGACTTATTATTACAACTGCGAAGCCTATAATGAAGCGGTGGAAAATGAACTGTCTGCAAAAGAGGCGGAAACCCTTGCAAAGGCCCAGGCATATGCACAGGCCCTACAGGCAAAACGGGAAAAAGCCGCAAATACGGTGGCAGGAAGGGATACGGAAAATGAACTTTATGCAGCCACTGCCAGAAACCAGACTTCCGCAGGGGCAAAGAACCGGTACGTGGACAGCCAGATTGCAAACCTTTCACAGAATGAAGCAACTTACCGGGCAGCCTACCATGATTCCGTGGCTGATTTTGGCACTTCGAAACATGCGGTAAACAGTGCTTCCGGAAGTGCTGTTGTCAGTGAAATCCAGTCCCTGTTTGTGTCCAGGAATCTCCTGATTCCGGCGGAATATCTGGAACAGGCATACGGGGTGTCTGACCGTTTCGGCCTTGCATGTTCCAGCTACAATGAGGCACTGGAAGCCATGCACACCGCAAAGGCAGTCTCCGACCTGTATGAGCAGACAGCAAAAACGGAGCGCGCCGCCCTTGCACTGGAAAAGATGGCCAATATTGAAACAGATTATTCCCATAAGGAAAGCGTTTACAGCCGGAGGGCATCACGTATCAATAACGCCATGGACATCACACAGGCAAAAGGCTACCAGACCAGTACAAAGTATTATGAACGCCTGATACAGAATGAGGAAGCCACGAATCAGGTGCTTGCACAGGAACGCACCGACCTGGTGCATTCACTGGAAGAATCCGTGAGTACAGGGGCGGTCACAAAGTTTTCAGACGAATGGTATGAAGCCTGCGGAAAGATTGATGATGTGACAGAAGCCATTGAGGAATCTGCGGTTTCCCTTGCGGAATTCCGGAATCAGATGCGGCAGATTGCATGGGACAGCTTTGACTATCTGGAAGGGCGCGTCAGCGACGTCATTTCCGAATATGAATTCATGATAAATGAACTGTCCAGGGAGAAAACTGCGGATGACAGTATCGGATGGATGACGGAGCGCGGAAAGTCTGCGGCATGGCTCCATGCAAACAGTTATGAGACATACCGGAAGCAGGCAGAGGATTATCAGGAGGCAGTTACAAAATTAAACCGGGAACTTGCCGGCGACCCTTATAACAAAACGCTTCTGGAACGGAGGAACGAACTGGTAAAATCCTACCAGGAGGCAGTAAAGGGTGCACAGGATGAAAAATATGCAGTCATTGACCTTTATACCAAAGGATATGAGGCCCTCTCCGGTAAACTGAAAAAACTGGTCAGCGAATACGAACGTCTGCTGGACGCACAGAAAGACGCATTCGACTATCAGAACACCATAGAGGATAAGACAAAGGAGATTTCCGCCCTGCGCAAGCAGATTGAAGCATATGCGGGAGACATATCCGAAGAAACAAAGGCGAAGGTTCAGTCTTTGAATGTCTCACTGGAAGAGGCGGAAAAAGACCTTGCGGAAACACAGTATGACAAATATATTTCCGACACAAAGGAAATGCTCTCGGAATTACAGGAAGACTTTGATGAGGCGGTTCAGGCAGTCATTGATACCCTGTCTGAGAATTTCGGGGAACTGACTGCCGATATGGAACAGACCGCAGGGGATTCCGTACAGACCATCACAGAACATATGACAGGCATCGGCTATATGCCGACAGAGGAATTCCGTGCAGTCCTGAATGAATCCGGAATTTCCGTTTCTGTCTCCGCCATGCTTGCAGAACTGAAAGACTTCCATGGGAAAATGACTGCTTATGTGGACAGGATTGCTTCCGGTGCGGATACGTCCGCTGCGGCAGACGGGACCGGAGCCGGTTCCGGAAATACAGGCGGAGGAACCGCAGGTACCGGGACACAGATACCCGGGCTTCCGGCGGGATGGCAGCCTCCTGTCGGCGGGAAACTCCCAACGACTGTTGTTGATGCGGGAACTGTCAATACAGGGACAGTATTAACACCGGGGAAAGACTCTTCCGCACAGGATGCGGCAATCACGGACAGTTCCGCTTCTGATTCTGCTGCGGTCATGCAGAAAACATCCGCACTCTCCTATCTGAATAAAAATCTGAAGAAAACCAGTGCAAAACGCAGTGACCTTTCCGACATCAACAAAAAGTTCTATGATAAATTCAGCAAAAAAGTCCTGACCACCGCACAGATGAAAGAACTGGCAAAACTTCTGGGTGTAAAATACGACAACCAGAAATCCTCCGGAACCCTGTATAAGAAACTGAAGGCAATCGGGATAAACGGATTTAAGGTCGGCGCATACAACATCCCTTATGACCAGCTCGCATTCCTGGGCGAGGGAGGGAATGAACTCCAGTTTGACAAAGACAAAGGAGTGCTCCGGGAAGTCGGAAAAGGCGACAGGATATTCACCAATGAGATGACACAGAGGCTGTGGGAGATCTCCCAGCTTCCCACAGACATAATACGAGAGAAGTTTGGAATCCCAGGCATCCCGGCACAGATCACAACGCCAGAGACGCTCCCGGCTTCCATCACGGAAAACAACCAGTATAATGGTGGGGATGTGACTGTAAACATGGGAGGAATCACCATGAACGGGGTAACTGACATGAAAGCGTTTGGTGAGGAAATCAACAGGCACCTTGCCACAGATATTAAAGCGGGGAAAATCATTGACCACCGTATCGGGGGACTGGGCAGGAATCATAATTCATTAGGCGCAAGGAGATTTTTATAAAAGCAGACCGGAAATAAAACAACAGGCAGAGGATATATGCAACCTGCATGAAAGGACATATATCCTCCTGCGTCTGTAAAAAGGAATGATTATTGCAGAAGAATATAATGATAAGCAGATTTACATGAAATTTTATGATCATCAGCAGAAAGAGGGGTTGTACAATGGCAAAAATCACCTTTGCACAGGAGAAAAAGAATATATCAGAAGGGATTTCCACTGATAAATTTGAGCGCAGCATTACACGGATTTCCAGAGAGATCAAACAGCAGAAAGACAGAAAACGTTTTCCTGTACGGAGATATGGGCCCGGAAGCGCGGAAGAAGAACTGAAAGGGATTACAATGCTGGACAGTATTTTATCGCCCTGTGAATTGCTTTCAAAACAAAAGCACGAATAAAATACCACTACCATACAAAAGTCCTGAAATATGGACTTTTATTTTTTTCTTAAAATATATAAAACAGGAGGAAGGCAAACATGTATCTGACTAAAAAAGACAGAAAAATCCGGACACAGCAGAAAACTATAGAAAGACTGGCAGAAGAAAATGAGTGCCTGAAAGAACAGCTGGAATCTTTCAGCCATGGAACAGTGGAAAACAGGATAAAACTTGCAGAGCAGGCATATCAGGAATATACAGAACGGATTACGGAACTGAATGGGCTGAAACAGGAATATGCGGAACTTATTAAGGAAATGAGAAGAGATAAGCTGGAATTGAAAAAGAAATGCAAGTAGATGTATAGGCAAAATTAGTAACAGGGAATCATATGGGACAGCATATGTCTGTCCCTGTATGGCATGATATTTTGTAGAAGAAACAGGAACAAACAGTAAGGGTAACATAGAAGACAGCACATATAACATTTATTATGAAGAGGGAATATTTGAAAAATATATACTTATATGCAGCGGGGGAATCCTGCTGCATTTACAATATAAAACGATACAGAGGTGACATAATATAGGAAATAATATGGAAATGGAAACCCTGCAATATGGGAAAAGCACAGAAATATTGCAGTTTATCATAAATAGTGGTATGCTTGACCTACACGATGTACAGGATAGCATGGAAGCTATGAAGAGAGAGGAAGTATTAAAGAAACATCAATATAAAATCTGGCAGGGCAAGGATGGAAAATGGTATACATATCTGCCGGATGATAGGAAAGGAAGGGTTCTGAAAAAGAAAAGTACAAGAGATAAAATTGAAGATTTGATAATTCAGTTTTATCGCCAGGAAAGGCAAAAGGAAGATAACAAAACATGTACATTTAATAATAGGTATTCTGTATGGGTTAAAAGACAAAAGGATTGTGGTGTTGTGGATAATACGATTTCAAAATATGAATCGGACTATAAACGGTTTTTTGAGGATGGTAATTTAGAAAATAGAAATATTCGTGACATAAACGATGATGACATAACGGCATATTTAATCGAGAGGATAAAAGAAAAGGAATTGAATTACCGTGCAGTCAAATCACTTTTTAGCATGTTAAATGGAATATTTGAAAAATCTGTAAAAGATAAAATCATCACAGTAAACCCATGCAAGTATGTAGATTTACCTGTAATGAAAAAATTTTGTAAAGAGGAAAGGCGTAAAAGCACCTCGGAACGAATTGTATCAGATGAACAAATGAAAAAGTTTTATGAACAATTTGAATATGACCATAAGGTAAAACCGCAATATATTCCAACCTATGCAGTGGAATTAGCAACATTAACGGGTATGCGATCTGGTGAATTATCAGGGCTTATGTGGGAAAATATAGACTTTAACAAAAAATGTATTATTGTTTGCAAATCGGAAAAATATAACAGAAAGAGCAAGGAATATTACATTGACACTACCAAAAATGGGAAAGAAAGAATAATTCCAATGACAGAAGAAATGGAAGTATTGTTAAAGAAAATTAAAAAGGTTGAAACTGTATATGGTTATTTGTCCAGGTATGTTTTCTCTAATGAAAATGGAAGAGTGCATGCAAGGACAATTTCAGATTGTGCAAGGAATAAGAGCATCCAAATTGGGATAGAGGTTAAAAGCATCCATGCAATGAGGAGGACTTTTAATTCCAAATTGAGAAGTGAAGGGGTATCAGCAGTTGTTGCATCTTCCATTTTAGGACATACAGAAAGGGTAAATAATAACAATTATACTTATGATGCTTCAGATATGGATTATAAGAATACAATAGTCTCAAATGTAAATAAGGAAACAGTAATGTTGCATACAGTTGCAAAATAAAAAGGTAATCAAAAGTAATCAAAACAATCAGCACATAAAAAATGCCAAACCCCTTATTTCCAAAGGAATTCAGCACCTGTAAGAACTGC
>OFHM01000982.1_pt1 | contig 20529 bp, 14 predicted proteins | sample 1521311 | NCBI WGS metagenome assembly OFHM01 (sample SAMEA3504083, study PRJEB24116) | mouse gut metagenome | biome: mouse gut; feature: mouse-associated habitat; material: faeces | place: Denmark | collected 2011 | reverse complement strand
GACATAATTTCCTTGGGGATTTTAATTACTATGTCATGCCAGAAGCAGTATACGAGAAAGTGAAAGCTGAGATCCCATATAAGGTAGGTGTGTATGTCCCGGAGAAAATGAATTATCGGGGTGCATGGTATGATTTGAAATCTGTTAAGAAAGCAAAGAGGGCAGACCGAGAGAGGCCGGTTTCGGAAATGTTGCTAATGATGTTCCGATCAGCGGCGAGAGAAAGGGTGGTAAAATAGTGAGAACATATGAGTTGAACAGAAAGATGTATGATAAGGTCAGGAAGATGGATCACGGCCAAATGAAATCATTCTGCCAGGGCCTGTATACGAGAGGGTTCGAGGCTGGCAAGCGGGAGGCAGAAGGGTTATCGGATGAAGAGGTTAAGCAGGCGCTTCTCATGGTAAAAGGTATAGGGGAGAAGAAAGCATGTGACATTGTTGCGGCTCTAACGAGAGCGAAAGAGGGAAGGGAAGTATTGACAGATGGATAGGAATAAAGTATATTTGGAAGTACCAAAATTTACAGGGGAGAATGTTCCGGTATCAGTAGCTGCCAGGGTGATGAAAAAGGACCAGCAGTTTATCCGTCAGGGAATTATTCTTGGGTTTTTGAAATTTGGAGTTGCTTTCAAGAAAGAGGGAAGTTCGCAGTACGATTATTACATATCGCCAATGAAATTTTGGGAAGAAACCGGTTACGTGTATGACGGAGAAGCCAAGTAGGATTGGGCAAATTTGCCGTGAGAAGTGCTGGCAAGTTAGAAAAATTTCTGAATAGGCAACACACAGGCAACAAAATGGTTGGCGCGCCTTGAAATTGCGGTGGTGGCTGTCTCCGTTGAGGAAGCTGCGAATGCTGGGAAGTTCTAATTGAGTTGAATTAAAAACCTAAAAAACAATATATAAATACAGATAAAACGCCATGATTCTTATGAATTGTGGCGTTTTTAGATACAATATCGGTGTGCTTTTGCCAAAAATTGGTGGTTGGTGCGACAGAGGCGTATTTTGCGCGCCCACCATGACGAAAAGGGAAAATAGCCTGAAACCGCGCGGGTTCTGAGGGCGTGTTTGTGGCGTTTAAGATAAATCGAGATAATTTGAGTTCGTAACAATCGGGTGGCAACCATATAGCAACCGGCTGTAGTAACCGATTTTCAAAATAATGACACAATTAAGAGAACAGGAAAGATTATGATAAAACAAGAAATTTAAAATATCTTGTCGTATAGAAATGTCCGTGTTATACTGTGAGAAAGGAAACAGTCGTGTTGCAGGGTGGTAGCCTCCCTAACTTGAAGAAGAAGGGAGGTGGTGCGGATGGAAATGTTTTCGTTTCAGGACTTGATTCTGTTTGCGACATTTTTAATTACACTGCTTGCCTACATAGATAGGAACAACAAGCGAAAATAAACAAGCCTACCTTGTCACTTGGCCGGTGAAGGTAGGCTTTACGTCAACTGGAGGCTAACCACTTTGTGGGCGGCTGCTTCCTTTTATGCATATAATATAGCATTTTTAGCGGGGAATTTCAAGTCAGTGATTAAATAAGTTGAGCTGAACCAAGATTTTCACATTTTATCTGGTGCCTTCCATCATATAGTCCAGAAGGATCTTCATATCTTCGGGTTCGGAAACGATCAGTTCCATTTCGTTGATAAAAGTGTTATCTGTGAAAAGCTGGCTGATCGCGATGTACTTGGTCAATTCTGATTTCAGATTCAACCGGTCGCCCTGTTTGGAGATCAGTTCTACATTTCCCCTGCACTGCTTGATCACATCAAGAAATTTCTCTGGATTTTCGATATTAAAAATTTTCATACGCATTCCTCCTTGCCGTGTCGTTGGCATTTCCTACAAACTCTTTTACTGTTTACGGGCATATTTTAGCAAGTTATTTTGGCGTCTACAATACCAGATATAAACAATTTAAAAGCGTTTTTCAGAAAAAATGTATATGAAATCCACAATTTGCCAGAGTGTTATCTGCGCTATTCCAATAAAGCATAATTCATTTCGTACAAAAGTTCATTGGTATCCGCGAGGGGCAGGCCGTGCTGCAGCCCGAAGAAAATAATGCTGTCCCGTTCAAGCCGGACATAAAGAGGCGCATAACCGGTCGTTTTGAGGAGCCTTTGGGTTTCATCAGCGGAAAGCGGTATGGCGAAGCAAAGTGCCAGGACTTTGTCGCGGGAAGGTTCTCTTTTTCCTGATAAAATATCGTATACATAGCTGCGGTCTAAGCCGGAGCGGCGGATCAGTTCACTTTTTTGCAGGGAGTGGCTGTCCAGGATTTGGTTTAGATATTTTGACAATGGTATCTGCCGGATTAGATCTTTGGAGGCGTTTTCCATAAAAGAAGATGGAACGGAAGTGCGTTTTAGCAGTTCCAATAGTTCACCGGTGGATTTTTTCATTACAATGGCCCTCGTTTGTGGTATATTTGAGATAGCAGACTGGTGCAGTCTGAACACTTATTTTATTATAGGTAATATGGGAGAATTGTCAATGCCGGAAAAAACAAGCAGAAAAATGCAGTATCTTGAGGAGAGTTTTGAAACGCTGGCCTGCCTTGGTGACGGGACCGATAAAGAGGTGTTCCTTGTGAAGAGAAAAGGCAGCGGTAAAATGTATGTGAAGAAGTATGTCAGTCCTGAGGCAGCGGAAGTGTGTGGCAGGCTGGAGGGTGTGGTCAACAAAAATATTGCCCGTATTCATGCCGTTGCGCAGGATGGGAAGAAGGGACTGGTGATCGAAGAGTTTATCAATGGGGTGACACTGGAGGAATACAGGGAAAGCAGGAGAGTTCTGACGGAAGAGCAGGTGTGCAGTATTGTCAGTGATCTTTGTGACGCCTTGTTTGAGATTCACAGCAGGGGAATCGTGCATAGAGATATTAAGCCTGAAAATATAATGCTTTCTAATGATGGTGTCGTGAAGCTGATCGACTTTGGAATCGCCAGAAGCATAAAAGAAGGGAAGCGGCAGGACACGGAGATCCTCGGAACAGCCGGTTATGCGGCGCCGGAACAGCTTGCCGGGGAATCCGTGGACGCCAGGACAGATATCTATGGCCTTGGGGCCACCATGTATCATCTGCTTACTGGCCGGGATCCCTGCAGGTTTCCCTGCGGGCAGTATTCTGTCCGCCGCTGGAACCCCAGACTGCCCCGGAAACTGGCCGGAATTGTCCGAAAATGTACCCGTTCCCGTCCAAAGGAGCGGTACAGTTCCTGCGAGGCGCTGCGGGAAGCGCTGGAGCGTATCTGAAAATCACCTGCAGCTATTTCCTGCGGACAGTCCGGAAGAATCCGGGAAGGGAACGACAGTTTTAAACATACAATGGAAATCTTTGCAAATAAGAGAAAGTTATGGTACAATAATCAGGTTAAAAACAGAACATGTGTATCAAAATTTTGAAATAAAGTAAGGAAGGAAAATAAAATGGCAGAGAATCAGGAATACGGTGCCGGGAATATTACCGTATTGGAGGGACTGGAAGCGGTAAGAAAAAGGCCGGGCATGTATATTGGAAGTGTGTCCCGCAAGGGCCTGAATCATTTGATTTACGAAATTGTAGACAATTCTGTGGATGAACATCTGGCAGGATTTTGCGATACCATATCTGTAACACTGGAGGCAGACGGCTCCTGTACCGTGGAGGACAATGGCCGGGGAATTCCCGTGGGAATGCATGAAAAAGGCATGTCTGCGGCGCGGCTGGTATTTACCACCCTCCATGCAGGAGGAAAATTTGACAATGACGCCTATAAGACCAGCGGCGGTCTTCACGGCGTGGGTTCCTCCGTGGTGAATGCATTGTCCACATATCTGGACCTGGAAGTATATCTGGGAGGAAAAATATATCATGACAGATATGAGAGGGGAAATCCGGTTCTGGAGCTGGATCAGGGGATGCTGCCGGTGACCGGAAAAACCAAAAAGACGGGAACCAGAATTAATTTCCTGCCGGATCCGGAAATTTTTGAAAAAACTCGTTTCAAGGAAGAAGATGTGAAAAGCCGCCTGCATGAGACGGCTTACCTGAATCCCAGGCTGACCATTATTTATGAGGACAGGCGGGGAGAGGTCACAGAACATCTGGAATTTCATGAGGAAGAGGGAATCAGCGGTTTTGTGAAAGACCTGAACCGAAAAGCGGAAGCTGTCCATGACGTGGTGTATTTTAAAGGGGAAAATGAAGGGATTACAGTGGAGGCTGCCTTTCAGTACATCAATGAATTCCATGAAAATGTGCTGGGGTTCTGCAATAATATTTACAATGCGGAGGGCGGCACCCATCTGACGGGATTCAAAACCATATTTACCACGGTCATCAACAATTATGCCAGAGAACTGGGAATTTTGAAGGAAAAAGATTCCAACTTTACCGGAGCGGACGTGCGCAATGGCCTGACAGCGGTGATTTCCATCAAACACCCCAATCCCCGGTTTGAGGGCCAGACCAAGACAAAACTGGACAACCAGGATGCGGCCCGGGTCACCGGAAAAATAACCGGAGAGGAAATACAGCTTTATTTTGACAAAAATCTGGAAAACCTGAAAAAAGTCATTGCCTGTGCGGAAAAAGCAGCCAAAATCCGAAAGACAGAGGAAAAGGCGAAAACAAACCTGCTGACCAGACAGAAATTTTCCTTTGATTCCAACGGAAAACTGGCCAACTGTGAAAGCCGGGATGCTTCCATCTGCGAGATTTTTATTGTGGAGGGAGATTCTGCCGGAGGTTCTGCCAAAACTGCCAGGGATCGGAATTACCAGGCAATCCTGCCCATTCGGGGCAAGATTCTGAATGTGGAAAAGGCCAGTATCGACAAAGTGCTGGCCAATGCGGAAATCAAAACCATGATAAATGCCTTTGGCTGCGGTTTTTCCGAAGGCTATGGCAATGATTTCGATATTTCCAGGCTGCGCTACGACAAGATTATTATTATGGCGGATGCGGACGTGGACGGAGCCCATATTTCCACCCTGCTGCTGACTTTGTTTTACCGGTTTATGCCGGAGCTGATTTTTGAGGGACATATCTACATTGCCATGCCTCCGCTGTACAAGGCCATCCCTTCCAGAGGAGAGGAAGAATATCTGTATGATGATATTGCGCTGGAAAAATACAGAAAACGCCATAAAGGCCCCTTCACCCTACAGCGGTATAAAGGTCTTGGAGAGATGGATGCAGACCAGCTTTGGGAAACCACCCTGAATCCGGAAACCAGGATTCTGAAACGGGTGGAAATCGAAGACGCCCGAATGGCCTCGGATGTAACGGAAATGCTGATGGGAACAGAAGTTCCGCCCCGGCGGGAGTTTATACATGAACATGCCCATGATGCGGAGCTTGATATATAGGCAGATGGAAAAATATTGTTTCTGAAACTGACAGTCTGCTCAGTTTGCTGAACATCTGCAGAAAGGAATTACCATGCAGGAAAAGGAACAGATTATCCGAACGGAATATTCGGAATTAATGCAGAAATCATACATTGATTATGCCATGAGCGTGATTATTGCAAGGGCATTGCCGGATGTGCGGGACGGTCTGAAACCGGTACAGCGCAGAACGCTTTACGATATGCACGAACTGGGCATCCGGTACGACAGGCCCTACCGGAAATGTGCCCGCATTGTGGGAGATACCATGGGTAAATACCATCCTCATGGAGACAGCTCCATCTATGAAGCCCTTGTGGTAATGGCACAGGAATTTAAGAAAGGACTGCCTCTGGTGGACGGACACGGAAATTTCGGTTCCATTGAGGGGGACGGGGCAGCGGCCATGCGTTATACGGAGGCCCGTCTGCAGAAAATCACTCAGGAAGCCTATCTTGCGGATCTGGATAAGGATGTGGTGGATTTTGTGCCCAACTTTGATGAAACAGAAAAGGAGCCTTCCGTTCTTCCGGTAAAGGTACCCAATCTTCTGATAAACGGAGCGGAGGGAATTGCAGTGGGTATGGCTACCAGTATTCCGCCCCACAATTTTTCCGAAGTGATTGAAGGAGTAAAAGCCTTTATGAAAAATCCGGACATCACCGCAGCAGAACTGATGGAACACATCAAAGGGCCGGATTTTCCCACCGGAGGCATTGTGGTAAATCAGTCAGATCTTCTTAAGATTTATGAGACAGGAACAGGAAAAATAAAAATCCGCGGGAAAGTGGAAATCGAGCAGGTAAAAGGGGGCAGGCAGCGGCTGGTGATTACGGAAATCCCCTACACCATGGTGGGGGCCAATATCGGAAAATTCCTGATGGATGTGTATAATCTGGCAGAGAGCCGGAAAACCAGTGATATCGTGGACATTTCCAACCAGTCCTCCAAAGAGGGTATCCGTATTGTACTGGAGCTGAAAAAGGGAGCGGATGTGGAAAATCTCTGCAACATGCTCTATAAAAAAACAAGGCTGGAAGATACCTTTGGCGTCAACATGCTGGCAGTGGCAGAGGGACGTCCGGAAACCATGGGACTTGTGCCGATTCTCCGCCATCATGTGAATTTCCAGTATGAGCTGGCCACCAGAAAATACAAAACCCTTCTGGCCAGGGAACTGGAGAAAAAAGAGGTGCAGGAAGGATTAATCAAAGCCTGCGACGTTATCGACCTGATTATTGAAATCCTCCGGGGTTCCAAAAATATAAAAGATGCCAGAGACTGTCTCATGAACGGAAATACGGAGAAAATAAAATTCCGTTACAAAGGCTCTGAAGCAGATGCCAGACAGCTTTGTTTTACCGAGCGTCAGGCCAATGCCATTCTGGAAATGCGGCTGTATAAGTTAATCGGTCTGGAAATTGAAGCATTGATGAAAGAGCATGAAACCACCCTTTCCAATATAGCAAAATATGAGGAAATTCTCGGCAGCCGAACCGCCATGGCCAAAGTGATTATCAAAGAATTAAACCGGTTCCAGAAGGAATACGGACAGGCCCGCAAAACTGCCGTTGAAAATGCCGGAGAAGCAGTTTATGAGGAAAAGAAAGCGGAAGAACTTCCGGTGGTGGTCCTGATGGACCGTTTCGGTTATGTGAAAACAGTGGATGTGTCCACTTATGAGCGGAACAAAGAAGCGGCAGATGGAGAAAACAAATACATTATTTCCTGTATGAACACAGACAGGCTCTGCATTTTTACCGATAAGGGACAGGTGCACACCGTAAAAGTTCTGGATCTGCCTCACGGGAAGTTCCGGGACAAGGGGACGCCGCTGGATAATGTAAGCAATTATAACAGCAATGAGGAAGCAATGCTGTTAGTCAGCAGCCTGAGCGGCCTTAAGGGGCGAAAACTTTTGTTTGCCAGCAGCGGCGGAATGCTCAAGCAGGTCAGCGGAGAAGAATTTGACATATCCAGGCGTACTGCGGCGGCCACTAAATTAAATGAAGGAGAAAAACTTCTTCTGGTACAGATCCTGGCAGAGGAAGAAGAGGAAACCATTGTCATGCAGACAGAAAAAAACATGTTTCTGCGTTTTCTGGCTTCCGATGTGCCGGAGAAGAAAAAAGGCGCTGTGGGCGTCCGGGGCATGAAAATTGACGAAAAGGACAGTCTGGCAGCAGTGTACCTGCTGGGACAGGAAGAAAGTACCATTACTGTGAAAGAAAAAGAAATTGCACTGCACAGGCTCAGGCTGGCCAACCGGGACGGGAAAGGCGTGAAGAAATAGAAGAAAGGAATAACACTGGAAATTTCCCGGCAGGTATGATAGAATTTTAACGTTGGTACGAATCAGGCGTCAGAAAATACGCAGGTTCGGAAAGTGAAAAGAAAAACACAGGTGGGGACATGGAAAAAGAAACAGATGTTATAATTGTGGGTACAGGAGCAGCGGGGCTGTTCTGCGCACTGCAGCTGCCGGAGGGAAAAGAGGTAACAGTCATCACCAAGGATGAAGTGGAAAACAGCGATTCCTTTCTGGCCCAGGGCGGAATCTGTGTTCTGCGGTCAGAGGATGATTTTGACGGATACTTTGAAGATACCATGAAGGCAGGACATTACAAAAACAACAGAGATTCCGTGGCAATGATGATTCGCAGTTCCGGTGAAATCATTGATTTGCTGCTGAAATACGGGGTGGAATTTGAGCGCAGGAACGGAGAACTGGTATACACCAGAGAAGGAGGCCACTCCAGGCCCAGAATCCTGTTTCATGAGGATATTACCGGTAAGGAAATTACCGGGAAACTTCTGGCCCAGGCGAAAAGCCGCGGAAATATTACGATTTACGAGCATACGGAAATGATAGACCTGCTCTGTAAAAATAATATTTGTTATGGAATAGCAGCAGTGGACAGCCAGGGAGAGATTCTGCCGGTCCGGGCAGAGCATACGGTGCTGGCCTGCGGCGGTATTGGCGGACTCTATCGCCATTCCACAAATTTTGCCCACCTGACCGGAGATGGGATTGCCCTTGCTCTGCGTCATAAAGTACAGCTTCAGGATGTGAATTTTGTACAGATACATCCCACCACTTTATATTCGGAAAAGCCAGGCAGGAGATTTCTTATTTCCGAGTCTGTCCGGGGAGAAGGAGCGGTTCTTTATAATGCAAAAATGGAGCGGTTTGTGGACGAGCTTCTGCCAAGAGACGTGGTGACAGCGGAGATTGAAAAACAGATGAAGGCAGATGGAAAACCTTATGTATGGCTGTCCATGGAGCATATTGCAAAAGAAGATATTCTAAGCCATTTTCCCAACATTTACCGGAGATGTCTGGAGGAAGGGTATGATGTGACAAAAGAGTGCATTCCGGTGGTACCGGGACAGCATTATTTTATGGGAGGCATTCAGTCGGATCTGGAAGGCAGAACATCCATGAAAGGTCTGTACGCAGTGGGTGAGACAAGCTGCAACGGTGTGCATGGAGCCAACCGGCTGGCCAGCAATTCCCTTCTGGAGAGTCTGGTATTCGCAAGACGGGCCGCTCTTGATATTGGTTTGGGGGAAATACCGGACGGTTCCGAAAACAGGGAAACAGGACATATGCTTAAAAAGGTTTCCGCAGCTCAGGAACCGGAAGAATGCCTGTTTCAACCGGAAAATTACAGGGACATGAAAAAGCTGCGGCAGGAAAACAGAGAACTGGTGCAGAAAGAAATAGAGAGGATGAGAAAAGAATATGAACAACAGCATAACCATGAAATTAAATGCGGATGAACTGATTTTACAGGCGCTGAGAGAGGACATTTCCAGTGAGGATGTAACCACCAATGCTGTGATGCGGGGACCTCAGAAAGGAGAAGCACAGTTAATCTGCAAGCAGGATGGAGTGCTTGCAGGACTGTTTGTATTTCGGCGTGTATTTGAACTGCTGGACGAAACAGTTTCTGTGGTATTCCATTTTACAGACGGTGACAGAGTGAAAAAGGGAGATTTGATTGGAACAGTAACAGGTGATATCAGGGCCATTCTGTCGGGCGAGCGGACAGCGTTGAACTTTCTGCAGCGTATGAGCGGAATTGCCACCTACACAAATTCCATTGCTTCTCTTCTGGAGGGAAGTAAGGTAAAACTGCTGGATACCAGAAAAACCACTCCAAACATGCGTATTTTTGAAAAATATTCCGTTAAAATCGGAGGCGGTTATAACCACCGTTATAATCTTTCTGACGGGGTTCTGTTAAAAGATAACCATATCGGAGCTGCGGGAGGCGTAAAAGAGGCAATTCAGATGGCAAAAGAGTACGCGCCTTTTGTACGCAAAATTGAGATTGAATGTGAGACTCTGGAAATGGTACAGGAAGCTGTGGAAGCAGGAGCAGATATTATTATGCTGGATAACATGACTGTGGAGGAAATGCAGAAAGCCATTGCTGCAATTGACAAAAGAGCAGAGATAGAATGTTCCGGAAATGTGACCAGAGAAAACATTGAGCATTATATCTCTCTCGGCGTAGATTATATTTCCAGCGGAGCGCTGACCCATTCCGCGCCTATTATGGATATTTCTCTGAAAAATCTTCATACGGTATAAACAGAGAGATAATCCGGAAAATTTTCATGGGATAAAAAGGAAAGAAAATGGAACAGGAGAGCAGATTATCGGACCGGATTGCAGACAGCGTTCTGTCCATGATTACAGTGGAAAAAAGGTTTTTGCCGGGAAGCAAACTGCCCAATGAGAACATACTTTCGGAGGAACTGGGCGTAAGCCGCACTACGCTGCGGGAAGCCATACGGATTCTGGCTACGGGAGGAGTTCTGGAAATCCGCCGCGGAAGAGGGACTTTTGTACGGGAAGACTTTAAAATCAACCGGCCGGAAGAACTGTCCTCTCTGAATCAGGCCAGAGTGAACGCCAGAGATTTGTATGAAATGCGTCTGATTTTTGAACCTGAGGCTGCCTACTATGCAGCTTTGCGGGCTACGGAAGAGGAAATTCAGCGGATTCTTGCGTTGGGAGCGGAAATTGAACAGCGCATACACCAGAAAAAAGACCGGACAGAAGTAGAACAGTCTTTCCACAAATCCATTGCGAAAGCAACCCACAACGAATTTATGAATCAGCTTATGCCGGTGATTTATGAGGGAATCAACAGGGGAGTGAGACTGTCAGAATCTCATGAAAAAGCAGTGCAGGCCACACTGGTGGACCACAAAATCCTGATGGATTTTCTGAAAGAACGAAATGGGGAAGGTGCAAGAAATGCCATGCGCATTCATATTCTACATGCCATGGAGCAGCTTCCCATGGAATAAAAATTAAGAAGTACAGCTGGCGGAAATGAAGTTTATTGCTCCATAATCCCCTTGCATACGTCAAAATGTGCAATCTCCTCAGGATTGAGGAAATTGCACATTTTGTTCTGTCAGGTTTTCAGTAAGGCTCTGTGGGCCTGCAGCGTTTTTGAAATGGTTTCAAGCAGCAGAGGAATGTCGATGGGCTTGGTGAGATGAGCATCCATGCCGCTTTCTCTGGACATCTGTTTGTCGCTTTCAAAAGCATCTGCGGACAGGGCAATAATGGGAATGCTGGACAGAGCCGGATCTTCCAGTCTGCGGATGGCTTTGGTGGCATCCCATCCGTTCATGCCGGGCATCTGAATATCCATCAGAACCAGGTCATAGTCGCCCGGAGAGGACTGTCCGACTTTTTCCACAGAAATACTTCCGTCCGTGACAGTTTCCACATGAAATCCCATTCCCTGAAGGATTTCCGATTCGATTTCCAGGTTGGCCATATTGTCGTCTACCAGCAGGATTTTTTTATTCAGCAGGTTGGCGAATCCTTCTTCCGAATCTTCGGCGGAAAGAGGATGAGCCTGTACCCGGAACCGGAGTGTGATGGTAAATGTACTTCCTTCTCCTGGAATACTGTCAATCTGAATGTGTCCGCCCATCATTTCCACAAGATTTTTTACGATGGCAAGGCCCAGCCCGGTGCCATGAATACCGCTGAAGGTGGTGTTTTTTTCACGCTCAAAGGGTTCAAAAATATGTTTCAGGAAATCCTTATGAATGCCAATGCCGTTGTCCCGAACCGTAAACTGATAGACTGCGTAACCATTTGGAAATTTTTCCAGTTCTGTTACAATCAGATCCACTTTGCCGCCGTCTTCCGTGTAGGTAATGGCGTTGTTGGTCAGATGCATGAGTATCTGTTTCAGTTTTTCCTGGTCGCTGTAAATATCGGAATGTTTTACATCTGTGGTGTACAGATTGAATGTGATGTTTTTATCTGCCGCCAGAGACAGCTGATGCTCATGGGTATCCTGTACAAGATCGCACAGATTGCATTCAGATTCTGAAACACGGGTATCGTTGGACTCAAACCATGAGATTTCCAGTACCTTTTCAATCAGGCTCAGAAGCTGTTTGCTGGAATGTTCAATTTTATTCAGATAATTTTCAGTAGCTTCCCGGCTGTCAATATGTTTGCGGGCAAGGGTAGTAAAGCCGAAAATTGCATTCAGAGGTGTCCGCATGTCATGGGACATGTTGGAGAGGAATGTATTTTTGGCAGTAATTGCAAGATTGGCATTTTCCAGTGCATGTTCGAACATTTTTTTCTGTTCAATTTCCCGCCGGATTTCTTCATCAATTCTCCGGTAGCCCATTACAATCTGGGAAATGTGGTCTCTGCTGCTGACATTTACAATGCGAAGCTGCAGATATTGTATTTCTTCCTCCCGAAGAATACGGTAATTTACATAATAAGTCTTGTTATTCACCAGTTTTTTACGAATATATTCCGGTGCGGTTACTTTGATAACATTGTCCCTGTCTTCCGGATAGACCCAGGTATTGATGTAATCTGCGGTATACCAGTCGAAATCTTTTACCTGAAACTTTTTCTCAAACTGCCGCTCTGTCCGGTCGCTCAGACGATAGGGCAGGATGCGGTTGGTATCCAGGTCAGCATAGAGAATAGATTCATAATTAACGCTGAGTCCTTCAATAACTTCCAGACGGCGCAGATGTTCCTGATTAATCAGTCTCCGTTCTTTGTCATATTCTTCTATCAGGGTCTGAAGTTTCTGCTCCCTCTGATTGGTTTCATTCAGTAAAATTGTCCGTTCCGTAATCTGCCGCTGTCTTTTTTCTGTGGCGTCTCCCAGAAAGACGTAGAAAATTCCTCCTATGGAATCAATATGTATGTAATGACCGTAATCTTCAATCCAGCGGATACTTCCGTCTTTGCGGGTAACCCGGTATTCCACATAGTCCAGGTCATACTGGCTGTCAGCAATCTGTTCCCGGATACTCTGTTCTACCATGTCCAGGTCTTCAGGATGTACGATACCCCGGAAAGAATTATCGGTCAGCTGTTTGAATTCTTTCAGTGTCTGGCACTGGAAAATCCGCAGCAGCGCCTTGTTGGCATAGATGATTTCTTCTCTGCCTTCTGCATGATAAATCAAAAATCCCCCAGGCATTTCATCCATAAAGTTTATTACTTCAAAAGCAGTTCGTGCGCTCTGGGAATCCAGTAAAGCAGGAAATTCTGTCTGTCGGCACTTTTCCATTAAATCTTCCATATCTATGTCGTGATTTTCCGGGATGCTCAGCAGATTCAGGATGTGTTCAATTAAGTTATGATTTATGTTCTGTTTGCTCATACTAACTCTCTCCCTGAATTTGTAATCCAAAATCATTCCATATTTTAGCATGTATTACAGGGAAAGTCAATGAAACGAAAGAAATGTTATACAACTGTATTGACAGCAGACAACTATGAAGGTATAATAAGCATAATGATCTTACCGGAATGTCATATATTTTAGTATTTTGCAGCAGGAGGATATTTTCTGTAAGAGAAAGAAAACAGAGAGAAAGAGGTAGAGAAAATGAGAAGTGACAATGTGAAAAAAGGGATGCAGCAGGCGCCCCATCGTTCCCTGTTTAATGCGCTGGGATTTACCAGAGAAGAAATGGACAAACCGCTGGTTGGAATTGTAAGCTCCTATAACGAGATTGTTCCGGGACATATGAATCTGGACAAAATTGTGAATGCGGTAAAGCTGGGAGTAGCGGAAGCCGGCGGAGTTCCGGTGGTATTTCCGGCCATTGCAGTCTGCGACGGAATTGCCATGGGACACACGGGAATGAAATATTCTCTGGTAACCCGTGATCTGATTGCAGATTCCACGGAATGTATGGCCCTGGCCCACCAGTTTGATGCGCTGGTGATGGTGCCTAACTGTGACAAAAATGTGCCGGGACTTCTGATGGCCGCAGCGAGAATCAATGTACCCACTGTATTTGTGTCCGGCGGTCCCATGCTGGCAGGCCATGTAAAGGGAAAAAAGACCAGCCTTTCTTCCATGTTTGAGGCAGTGGGCTCTTATGCAGCAGGCACCATGACAGAAGAGGATGTCTGTGAATTTGAGGAAAAGGCATGTCCTACCTGCGGATCCTGTTCCGGCATGTATACGGCCAATTCCATGAACTGCCTGACAGAAGCCCTGGGCATGGGCCTTCCTGGAAATGGAACCATTCCGGCAGTGTATTCCGACCGGCTTCGGCTTGCCAAACATGCAGGTATGGCAGTGATGGAAATGTACAGAAAAAATATCTGCCCCAGGGATATTATGACAAAAGAGGCTGTGTTGAATGCCCTGACTGTGGATATGGCTCTGGGCTGTTCTACTAACAGTATGCTGCACCTTCCGGCCATCGCCCATGAGATTGGTTTTGATTTTGATATCGGATTTGCAAATGAAATCAGTGAAAAGACGCCGAATCTCTGCCATCTGGCTCCGGCAGGCCCCACTTATATGGAGGATCTGAATGAAGCCGGGGGCGTTTATGCGGTGATGAACCAGCTGGCGGAGCTTAATCTGCTGAACACAGACTGTATGACGGTTACCGGACGGACCATGGGAGAAAATATCAGAGGCTGTGTCAACCGGAATCCGGAAGTAATCCGGCCCCTTGACAATCCTTACAGTAAAACAGGAGGCCTTGCTGTATTAAAGGGGAACCTGGCGCCGGAGGGAAGCGTGGTGAAACGCTCTGCAGTTGCACCGGAAATGATGGTACACGAGGGACCTGCCCGTGTATTTGACTGTGAAGAAGACGCTATTGCAGCCATCAAAGGCGGGAAAATTGCGGCCGGAGATGTGGTGGTAATCCGTTATGAAGGGCCAAAAGGCGGACCGGGTATGCGTGAAATGCTGAATCCCACTTCTGCCATTGCAGGCATGGGACTGGGCTCCACCGTTGCGCTGATTACAGATGGACGTTTTTCCGGAGCCAGCCGGGGCGCTTCTATCGGCCATGTTTCACCGGAAGCGGCAGTAGGCGGAACCATTGCACTGGTGGAAGAAGGAGATATCATCAAAATCAATATTCCGGAAATGAAACTGGAGCTGGATGTACCGGAGGAAATCCTTGCAGAACGAAGAGCAGAGTGGAAGCCCAGGACTCCAAAAGTTACGGAAGGCTATCTGGCAAGGTATGCACAGATGGTTACCTCAGGGGCAAAAGGCGCGGTTATGAAAAAAGAACTGTAAAGGAGTCGGTATGTTAAGAATTGGATGTCATCTGTCTTCTTCCAGAGGCTTTCTGGCCATGGGAAAAGAGGCGGTGAAAATTGGAGCCAACACCTTTCAGTTTTTTACCAGAAATCCCAGAGGCGGAAAAGCCAGGGAACGGAATCCGGAGGATATTGCCGCTTATCTGGAATTTGCAAAGGAACATGGAATTGCACAGATTCTGGCCCATGCTCCCTATACTTTAAATGCCTGTGCAAAAGACGAAGGGCTGCGTCAGTTTGCATACGATATTATGTGTGATGATCTGAGCCGGCTGGAGTATTTTCCGGAGGCCATGTATAATTTTCATCCGGGAAGTCATGTGAAGCAGGGAGCAGAACGGGGCGTGGAACTGATTGCTGATATGCTGAATCGGATAAATGAAAAGGAATACCATGCCTGGATTTTACTGGAAACCATGGCGGGAAAAGGCACGGAAATGGGACGGAATTTTGAAGAACTGCGGGCGGTTATCGACCGTGTGGAAGACAGCAGCCGCCTGGGCGTCTGTCTGGATACCTGCCATGTGTTTGACAGCGGTTATGATATTGTAAATCATCTGGAAGAGGTAATAAAAGAATTTCAGAGGGTAATCGGTCTGGAGCGTCTGAAAGCCATGCATCTGAACGACAGCATGTATGGTCTGGAAAGCCATAAGGACCGTCATGCGAAAATCGGAGAGGGAAAAATTGGTCTGGAAACCTTTCGGGCCATTGTCACTCATCCCGCTCTGTGCAGCCTTCCTTTTTTTCTGGAGACGCCCAATGATCTGGAAGGATATGGAAGGGAGATTGCATTGCTCAGAAAAATTTCAGACAATTCATAAAAGCCATTACCGGAAGTTACATAACTTCCGGTAATAGTTTTTTCCAGGACTTGACTTTCTGAATTTTCCCATGTTATTCTTGGAATCAGAACTATATTTTTCCAGAATAAGAGGGAGGAAGTTGATGAAACGCAGGAAAACATTTTTTATGCTGCTGTTTTTCATGCTGGCGCTGCCTCTGGCGGCGAAGACCTTCGGCAGAGAAATGCGGGAAGTGCACGGTGCCCCACAGGAGCGGTACTATTATAACCAGCTTACGGAAGAAGGGAAAAGGCTTTATGATGCCATGTATCAGATGTATGAACAGGGCATTTTCAAAACCGGAACCGGAGATTATGACCTGGCAGCCAACCAGTGTGTGACAGGGGAACAGCTGGAAAGCTATGCCAGTGGAAACAACGGGCTGCTGTCTGCCATGGGAGCAGCCAGAGACGCCTTTTATGCAGATTATCCTGATATTTTTTATGTGGATTTTTCGTATCTTTCCCTGCGTGTGACCAGGGACGGAGGGGGAAATTATCATGCCTGGCTGGGATCCGGCAGAAGCAGCGACTATTATGTAAAGGGATTTGAAAACAGTCAGCAGGTGGAAGAAGCCATTGCGGCATATGAGGCCAGAGCAGAGGAGATTGCACAGGGGGCCAGGAGTCTTTCTGTAAAAGAGGGGGAGAATCTGACAGAGCAGCAGGTAAAGTATGTGCATGACGAAATTATACAGCACACCTCTTACCGGTTAGAAGACAGCTGCAAAAAGGAAAATGCGGGACATATCAGGACTGCCTACGGAGCTCTGGTCAAAGGAGAAAGCCTCTGTGAAGGTTATGCCAGAGCCATGAAATCCGTGCTGGACAGGCTGGGAATTCCCTGCGTGCTGGTTCAGGGCATGTATCAGCTCACCAGAGACCAGGGAGAACTGCATATGTGGAATTATGTACAGGTGGACGGTCAGTGGTACGGTGTGGACGCAACCATGGATGATCCTATTGTTCCTGTGCCCAATGAGAACGGGAATGGCCTGGACGGGGGAGAAAGAACCATGTATCTTCTCGCAGGGGCAGATGTTATGGGCAGGCGCCATATACCCAACGGAGTTATGTCAGAGGCAGAGTTTGAATTTACATACCCTGTGCTGGAAGGACAGGGGCCTTTGTTTGAGGAAGTTGTAAACAGCAACGGTTTAACGGTCAGTTACAGTGAAGGAATGCAGTCTGGTCTTCCCACAGGAATATTTAAGGTGAGCTATCAGGGAATGGGGGCCTCCAAAGCCATTGAAACGGGCAATTATATCCTGATGAAAGAGACGAAATATTATGAGGAGTCGAAACGGTGGGAGTATGGAGAGTGGGCTTACTGTCTTCCGGATGTATATCCCAGCATGAACGATACGGAAACAGAGCTGACCATGTATGTGCCGAATGCTCAGTTTGTGGAATTTGCCGTGACCCGTGAAAATCCGGGAAATTATGACGGAAATAACGGGGGCAGTCTGGAGAATCTTACCTTTCATGGAGATCCCCTGTTATTTGAGGCGAGTTCTGAAAAACTTTTCAATCCCAATGGAACCTATACGCCGCCTCCTTATGTGCAGAAAGCAGAACCGGCCATGACCGGGAATCTGGAAATTGAAAAAACCCATCATCTGAAGATTACATATGACGATACGTTAAAACTTGCAGACGATGCTGCTGAAGCAGGTATTACCCTGTCTGTCAGAGAGTCAGATACCACTGCCATGCAGTATTGTAAAGTTGAGAATTTTACCTGGGACGGAGACAGGACGGTAGAGATGGATTTTACACCCAGTAAAATGTGGCTGGACAACAGTATTACCTATCGTTTTGGCCTTACCGGACTGGTGGGGACAGACAGTGGAAAAGTGCCGAATGCGTTCAGTTATTCAGCTGCTTACAGAAGCTGTATCTGTGCATATCGTACCAAAGGGTATTTTTATAATGTATGGGGAAGGCCGTCTCTTCTGGAACAGTCAGATCTTTCCTGCAAAAACTGGGAGAGCTGGGAGACAGAGGATGGATCAGGCCTTACACCTGAGATGGTAACCGGACTCACCCTGGTGGCTACCACAACCACCCAGGCACAGGCAGACGCTATGAACGAGCTGGTGGGAAGTACATTTCCGGGGGAACAGGTACTGAAAAGCGAGACATATAATATTAATTTTCTCACCTGTAAAAAGAATGTGGTACAGCTTGGAGATTCTGTTCGGGTTAGCGTTGGATTTCCGGCGGGATACGGGCCTTCTGATGAAGGAGTAACGTTTAAAGCCTGCCATTTTATCAGGAACAAAGCAGGAAAAATTGTCGGGGTGGAAGAAGTACCCTGTACGGTTACACGTTATGGTCTGGTAATCACATGTAAATCTTTCAGTCCTTTTGCCATTATGGCCGTGGAAGATAAAGACGATGGCAAAACTCCTGCCAAATCAGTGCTTGTAAGCAATACTGCAGGAGGCAGCATCACAGGGGCAGAAGAAGGAATTGTTACGCTGCAGCAGGGGGAGAGCCGTACATTTACCATTCAGGCGGCGGACGGATATGTAATAGACCAGCTTGTGGTGGGCAGTATCTGGCAGGAAATTACAGATAACAAATCCATGACCGTGGAGATTAATTATGATTCTCTGGAATCCGGAGACGTGATAGACGCAGCTTTTGCGGCGGAAAGCGTAAAAGCCAGAGAGGCACAGCGGGGGGAAACACCGGTACAGCCCCGGCCTGTTCCGGCGGAACTTCAGTTTTCTTCCAGAAAGATTACAGTGGCGGAAGGTCAGGGATTTGAACTTGCACCTCAGATTACGGAGAAGGAAGGAATTCACACTTATCAGTGGTATAAAGACGATGTGCCGCTGAATGGAAAAACAGGCAGGACACTGACCGTTTCCTCTGCTTCTGCCAGAGACGCCGGAACTTATACTCTGGTGGTGACCTCTGCTTCCGGAGCAGCAAAAGTTACATCTGCGGATGCGGGATGTAATGTGACAGTACAGGGACGGAGTCAGGAGCAGCCTGATCTCCAGCCGGGAATGAGTTCCCAGACAGTTACGCTGCAGACAGTGGAAGGGGTAAGTGTTTCCTCCGATACCACCAGCCGGGTAAAACTGAAATGGAAAAGCGTACCGGGTGCCCAGGGATATGAGGTGTTCCGCTATAATCCTTCCAAAGGCAGGTTTGTGAGGATTAACACAACAACGGGTCCTTCCTATACGGACAGAAAGAAAACTGCGGGAAAGGCATATCGTTATAAAGTCAGAGCATACAAAAAAAGCGGAGGCAGGACATATTATGGCAATTACTCCAAAGAATCCAAAGTGATTGTCAAACCAAAGTCGCCCACGAAACTGTCCCTCAAACGCCTTTCTGCCAAAAGTGTGGAGCTGTCGTTTAAACCGGTGAAGAATGCAAATACTTATCAGATCAGCCAGTATAACAAAAGCAGCAGAAAGTACAAACTGGCTTATCGGGTAAAATCAAAAAAACTGTACAAATATAATGCCAGAACGAAGAAATGGAAGTATCTGAAAAAAGTAAAAACAAAGAGCGGAAAGCTGGTGTGCAGTATCACAGGGCTGAAAACTTCAGATAAAAATCTGAGATTCCGCATAAGGACAGAATGTTCCAGATACAAATATAAAACCCAGTACAGTACATGGAGCAAAACAGTTACCGTGAAGTAACGGGACCATGGATTTATCCGGAGTGGGAACGGGAGTTCTCCTGAAGGTTATCAGCATTTGGGGAAATCAGAAAAAACACTTGAAGTTTTTCAGAACCCATGTTAAAATGAGTTCCATGCAAAAGCAATGAAGGTGTTAAGTAGAGAACTGTACTGCTTACAGAGAGAGAGGATCACCGGCTGCAAATCCTTTTAAGAGAAGACAGGAATCGAATTTCCCACCGGAGCTGCATATCTGAAACAGGTTTCAGGAGTAGGATATGACGTAGCCTGCACGTTACGCAGAAAGAGTGTCCGGTATCCCTGTATTCGGAAGAATGCAGCAGAAGGAAACCGGAAAATCAGGGTGGTACCGCGGAATATTTCGCCCCTGTGCAGTTCTCTGCACAGGGGGTTTTTTTATACTAATGTGGGCCTGCCCACTTTATAAAAAGGAGAATGATTATGAAAGAAAAGCTGGAACAGATTAAGACAGAAGCAGTCCGGGAGATTCAGAATTCTGACGGACTGGCAAAATTAAATGATGTAAGAGTTGCGTTTCTGGGAAAAAAGGGAGAGCTGACGGCTGTTTTAAAAGGAATGAAAGACGTGCTTCCCGAAGAACGCCCGATAGTGGGACAGCTTGTGAATGAGACAAGAGAAAGTATTGAAAAACTCATTGAAGAGACAAAAGCCAGGCTGGAAGCGGCAGAACGGGATCTGCGGTTAAAACAGGAAGTAATTGACGTAACCCTTCCGGCCAGAAAAAATCCTGTGGGACACCGTCACCCCAATACCATTGCCCTGGAAGAGGTGGAACGCATTTTTATTGGTATGGGATATGAAGTGGTGGAAGGCCCGGAAGTGGAATATGATTATTATAATTTTGAGGCTCTGAATATTCCGGCCAACCATCCGGCCAAAGACGAGCAGGATACCTTTTATATCAACGACAGGATTCTGCTCCGTACCCAGACTTCTCCGGTTCAGGTACGGGAAATGGAAAAAGGGAAGCTGCCCATCCGCATGATTGCACCGGGCC